>Ga0208977_1001484_pt1 | contig 11573 bp, 10 predicted proteins | sample RifOxyA2_FD_184030 | JGI IMG/M metagenome (GOLD analysis project Ga0208977, IMG submission 184030) | Groundwater microbial communities from Rifle, Colorado - Rifle Oxygen_injection A2 (SPAdes) | ecosystem: Environmental > Aquatic > Deep subsurface > Groundwater | place: Rifle, Colorado, United...
ACATCATTTCCCAAAATCCTGAAACAGTCTCGCTAGTAGCTATGGGCAGTGCAGGTATTCACATAGCAGATGAAGATACACTGTGTGCGAAATACATCAAAAAAGAGCTTGAGGGAAAAACAAATGACTTTAAACAAATAGTTGATCACCTCGGAGGCTACGAAACTGCTCAAAAATTCTTCGATGACACTAAAGACTGGGCGCCGGCTAAGGACTTCGATTTATGCATGGAGGTTAGTAAATTTAATTTTATCCTAAGGGTTGAGTCTGATAAAACCAAACACCCTTATTTAAAGAGGATAGATATAGCTAAAATGTAAGATTTTTTGAACATCGTACAACACCGAATATACGGCTACGATAAAATTCATTTTTACATAACATTAAGGAGTTGAATTTTATCTCCGCCCAAATTTTTGCTCAATTCTTTCGCAAAAACTTCGTATATTCGGATACGTTATCTGAAATAAATTATCTTACGGATATGGAAAACATTAGTTATTCAATAATAAAAGAGGCACAAGAAATTGAAATTTTGCGAAATAAAGCCTCTTTCAATTACACATACGATCAGGCCACAATTGAATCACTCAAAAAGCACTTCGCCTTAAAGGACAGTTTATATATTCTTGCAAATAGTAACGGAGAATTTGTGGCCTTCTGCTCGACTGATCGAGACTGGTGGGAAGATAACTATTTCTTCATTAGAGAAATACTTGTTGATCCGAATTTTCAAAAGCTCGGTTTAGGACAAGAACTCATGAAGCGATGTATAGAGCACGCAAAAAAGAATGGAGCTATCGGCATTGTAACTGAGACCGCTTTTGAAAATATCCCCATGCAAAAACTTTGCGCAAAATTTCAATTTCAGGAATGGGTTAATCCCCAATGGAAAGAAGGAATAACATATAAACTAATGTGTTAACTATTAACAACGATAATTTTTACATCCGATAACAGCGCGTTAGCGGTTCGCTGCGGCTCACCCAAGTTGACTGGTTGTGGCCTTTCGGCACATTATACAACCAGTCAACTTCGCCAACGCGCGGACGTTATAACATATTGTTTTTTACAAAATACTTTTAAGGGGGAGTCTGACTTGAAAATAAGGAGGTGGATGATGACCCTTGAACAACTGCGACTACTCGGAGTATTCGTAATCGGCGCACTGTGTGGCGGACAGATCGCAACTGGACACATCCTCGATGTTGTACTCATGTACACGATCATGACTGGTTTGCCATTCGTCGCTGCTTTCGTGACACCCACGACGTATCTCGGGCGACCAAAGAAGTTGACGTGGTGGAACGTCATGAACGGCGATCCCTGTACGTACGTCCAACTGGGCCATGTGGCTCGCCGTCGTCTATGTCGTTCCTAGATCGAGTCGGACTCCCCACCGACTCCCCCTAAAAGTATTTTTATATAAAAAAGACAAAAACAATACGTTATATAACAGCCGATATGCGGTTCCATACCCTGCACCAGAACGGTGCAGGGTTTTTCACCCAAATTTTGGTCTTTTCTTTTGGGTCGTGAGATGATAGAATATATGTGTTATGCAGATATATAAAACTCGGACACACAAATTCCATGGCACACACTTTCATGTTGTGCACAAACAGGCTTTCGGCCTATATACCAAAATCAAAAAGAAATCAAAACGCCGAACATATATTAGGTCGGCTTATTTTGATAAAGAGAAAGTTTTCCTTGATTTGTACTGGCACCACTTGTTTGAAAAATCTAACTGGCGGGACAGAGTCAGAAGAATGCAATATTATGGCTGTGCCATTGAACTTTTAGAAAATTCACATTTTGCGCCAAATTCTACAAAAGACCCAAACAAACCAAGCGAGATGCTTTATCGGTTCTATGGCACTTCGGCAGACAATGAATTATTCTGTGTGCAAATCAAGGAAAATTTGAAGAAAAAACAAAAATTTTTGATTTCGGTATATCCCACAGAAGGTCCGATCTTTCACTAAAAACAAAAAAGGGTCTCTCAGCTAAGTGTGGTATGGAAACCACGGCCGAAAGCCTTTTTCTAATGTAATTATACCATGCCAACGCTGACTTGTCAAGGGTAGGGTGTGGATAAAGAAAAGACCAAAACATCGCATATCGGCGTACATTATATGAAATAGCGTCCACTAATTTTTAAAAAACTATGACCAAAAACATTATAACTAAACTTTCATTTCTTGACCGATACTTAACCCTATGGATATTTTTGGCAATGGCTATTGGAGTGTTGAGTGGCTATTTTATTCAAGGCGCAGAATCGTTCATAAATAAATTTCAAGTCGGCACAACCAATATTCCCATTGCTATCGGCCTCATATTAATGATGTACCCACCGCTCGCCAAAGTGCGATATGAAAAATTGGGCAAGGTTTTTCATGACTGGAAGGTGCTAGGTTTATCACTCGTTCAAAACTGGATCATTGGTCCAATCCTGATGTTTCTGCTGGCAATTACATTTCTGCAAGGTTATCCAGAATACATGGTGGGCTTAATTATGATTGGTTTGGCTCGCTGTATTGCCATGGTAATTGTATGGAACGAATTAGCAGAAGGTGATCACGAGTATGCGGCCGCTCTGGTTGCCTTTAACAGCATATTTCAAATTATATTTTTTAGCGTATACGCTTATATTTTTATCACCTTACTTCCGCCACTTTTTGGCATGGAAGGAAGTATTGTCAAAATAAGTATGGGTGAAATAGCCAAAAGCGTTTTTATATACCTTGGCGTACCATTTCTAATGGGTTTTATTTCCAGATTCTGCCTGATTAAACTAAAAGGAGTAACTTGGTATCAAACCCAATTTTTGCCAAAAATATCACCGATTACGCTTGTTGCGTTATTATTCACAATCATTGTAATGTTTACTCTCAAAGGTAATCTGATTGTGCAAATACCATTCGATGTATTACGAATTGCTTTACCGCTACTAATTTATTTCGTGATAATGTTTTTGGTCAGCTTCTACATGGCAAAAAAAATAAGTGCAACCTACGAAAAAGCGGCTACTTTATCTTTCACCGCGGCTAGTAATAATTTTGAATTAGCAATTGCGGTAGCTATAGCAGTTTTTGGCATTAATTCCGGTGCCGCTTTTGCCGCAGTCATAGGACCTCTTGTAGAAGTGCCCGTGCTTATTGGATTGGTAAATGTGGCACTATGGTTTAAAGAGAGATATTTTAAAAATAATAGTGGGCGCGACATCATATAACAGCGTATATCTTGCTCAACTTCGTTTCGCCCATATTGCTCCTTTCAGTCGCAACATCAGATATACGCAAACGTTATCGGAAATTTTATTCACCTAACGAATTAATGGTATGAAAAAAATAATAATCAGCATTTCAGTTGTAATTCTTTTGGCTCTCGCTTTTACGGCGCCCTGGCTTTGGATTGATAATGGAGAAGATATTATGGAAAGTAGTTTCTTTCGTGGCAATGATTCTAATTTCAAAAAGCCAAAAAGCACTTGCGACTGCGACGGCTCATGCTTAAATGTTAAGTGGGCGCCGTTTGGAGCAAAAGTAAATGATTGCTCTGAAGATTATTATTTTATTTCATTCTGGGGAAAAATATTTTACATGGACGGTGAATAAAGCATCCGATAACAGCGTGTATGCGGTTCCGTTCGTCGTCGTACATCCTCCTCACTGCGCCCATATTTGCTGGCTGTACCGCTTCGCGATATTATACAGCTATCAAACATCGCACAAGCGCGAACGTTGGGCGAAATAGCAAAAAATATACCTTTAATTTATTTTAGCAATTATGAAATTAATACTAATTAACGGACCATGCGGAATAGGTAAAAGCACTTTATCTGCAAAAATTCATGCCAACGCCCCGCTCTCCTTTCTTCTGGATATAGATGCTCAACGACGATATATTAGTAATTATCATGAGCAAAAAAGAGAAAGCAGCGCAATGATTCAAGATATTTCCTGTGCAATAATAAAGAGTTGCCTTGAAAACAAACATGATGTCATTGTTGATAAAATGATTTTTGACTCCGACCTACTAGATCAATTTTACAAAATCGCAAACTCCTGTGAAGCCGAGGTGTGCGAGATTATTATTTGGGCACCAAAAGACGTAGTCATGAAGCGTGCCCATGAACGTGGTTTTCGAGAACTCGGATTACTTACTCCAGAAAAATGCGAATTATTTTGGGACAAAATTGATGAATTAAAAAACATTAGACCGCAGGCAAAAGTTATAGACATCAACAACATGACAGAAGAAGAAGTGTATTCAAAAATATCAGCCGTAATATAGAGCACTCATACTACAATATTGTAGTGTAGTGCTTATAGATTTACTTCACAAATTAGAACCATGCAAGCATGATCACATTATTATGGAGTGTATATTTTTAGCCACATCGCCCAACACTCAATATCCGCAAGGGCTAAAGCCACATTTCAATTCGTTTTACTTCATTGAAACGTCGGATATCGAGAAACGTTAGGCATGATAAAATTTGTACACTTTTTGTTTTTTTGTGATTATATGAAGAAAAAGAAAATACTTTGGACAACAGATATACATCTAGATTTCCTAAAAAACAAAGATCTTGAATTTTTTATTAAAGAAATACAAAATGAATCCCCTGATATTTTGTTAATTGGTGGTGATATAGGAGAAGCGCAATCTGTTTGTTCTTATTTGCAAAAATTAGATCAATCCATTGAGTGCCCAATCTATTTCGTGCTTGGCAATCATGACTATTACCGAGGATCACTGTATAAGGTTAATGAAGATGTTTGTCGCATTTCAAACTCTTCAAAAAAATTATTCTTTTTAGATACCATACCATTCGTTGAGCTTACTAAAGAGGTGGCTCTTGTCGGGCACAGCGGTTGGGCTGACGGTAAATTTGGGGATTATAATAATTCTGAAATTTTACTTAACGATTATGTCCTAATACATGAGTTCATCGGTCTTGACAAGAACCAGAGATTGAAAAAACTTAATGAACTTGGTCGTGAAGCAACTGCTAAAATAAAGATGGGTCTCATTTCTGCGTTTAAAAATTACAAAAAAGTATTGTGCTTGACTCACGTGCCGCCTTTCCGAGAGTCGTGCTGGCATGAGGGTAAAATATCTGATGATAACTATCTACCGCACTTTTCATGTAAATCTGTTGGCGATGTTATGAAAAAAATCATGCAATCAAAACCTGATTGCCATTTGGAAGTACTTTGTGGACACACCCACAGTCCTGGTAGCGCGCAAATTCTTGACAACCTCAATGTTATCACAGGAAAAGCGACCTACGGAAAACCTGAAATTCAAAAAATAACTTATCTATAAAAACATTTATCCACAACTTTTTTGGCTACAGTTAGCCAAACAATTTTTTGTCAAAAAGGCACTATTGACAGATAGTATACTCATACGGTATACTACTTACAAGTATACTAATTAATGTACTACAAAAATATGCCTTTTATCAACCGTGAACAAGAATTAAATGCGCTAAATGAAAAATGGCAATCCAACATTGCCCAGTTTTTTATTATTTACGGCAAACGACGCGCTGGTAAAACCGAACTTATTAAACAATTCATCAAAGACAAACCGGCAATATACTTTTTGGCCGACAAGCGCACTACCGCGGATCAATTGCGTGAATTGGGACAAATTGTTGGCAGTTACTTTAAAGATGAGATTTTAATCAAAAACGGTTTTAGCGATTGGATAGAAGCATTTTCATATTTGAAAACAAAAACCACCGATACGCCTTTGGTTTTGGCGATAGATGAATATCCATATTTAACTGAAAACGATAAATCCACCAGTTCTCTTTTTCAAAAGGGGTGGGATGAGTATTTAAAAAATACCAAAATATTTCTAATTTTATCCGGGTCAAGCATCGCCATGATGGAATCGGAAACCCTAAACCAAAGCGCTCCCCTATTTGGTCGTCGCACCGGTCAGATTTTGGTTGATCCTCTAAATTTTTCTCAATCCCAAAAATTTTTCCCGGAAAAAAGTTTTTCTGATTTTTTAAATATCTATACCATCACCGGCGGAATGCCCGCGTATCTCAAACAGTTTGTTGATGGTGGTGAATTATCCGAAGAAATCAAAAAAAAGATTTTTACCAAAACCGCTTTTTTGTACAACGAAGTGGAATTTACCCTTAAAGAAGAACTGCGGGAAACCAAAAATTATTTGGCAATTTTGCGCGCCATTGCTTTGGGTAAAAGAAAGCTAAGCGAAATCGTGAATGAAGTTGGGTTGGATAAAGCCACGGCGAATAAATATATTTCCGTACTGATCAATTTGCGTCTGGTGGAACGCGAAGTACCCATAACCGAAGATAAACCAGACAAATCGCGCCGAGGTTTGTATAAAATCTCTGATAATTTTTTCGTTTTTTGGTTCCAATATATTTTCCCTTATAAAAGCTACTTAGAAATGGACAATTATGATTATGTGCTGGAAAAAATGTTTAACGGCTTGCAATATCATGACAATGTAAATTCAGGTTTTAAAAGTATCACCGCGCAAGTGTACGAACGGGTCGCGGTTGAGCTGTTAATTGCTTGGCAGGATAAAATTTTTGCGTTTGAACGAGTTGGTCGTTACTGGGATAGCAACCAAGAAATTGATGTGGTGGGATTTAGCTCATCAGAAAAGAAAATAATTTTTGGAGAGTGCAAATGGTCGGAAAAACCGGTGGGCACAAACATTTATCAGGAGCTAAAAAAGAAAGCAACCGAAGTGGAATGGAATAAAGATGATCGAAAAGAATACTATATTTTATTTAGCAAGAGTGGGTTTACAGAGGAAATGATTAAAATAGCGAAAGATGACGGTGTGTTTTTGGTGGAGAAGGATTTTTTGGTAGCCAAAGACGCTTCACAAGGGAAATAAATTTCTACACTTTTTGTTTTTTGTGATTGTATGAATAAAAAGAAAATATTTTTAATTATATCGTTGCTCGTAGTCGCGACGTCAATTTTTATTTTTCTTAAGTCGCCCGCTACAGATGAAAATAGTAACTGCCATAAAACAAATCTGCCTTATCAAGACCAGACGTTGCCAATTGATAAAAGAGTCACCGACTTGATGGACAGAATGACAGTCGCGGAAAAAATAGGACAAATGGTTTTGGTTGAAAAAAACAGCATCCACGATCTTCATGATATTACCAAATATAATCTTGGGGCGCTATTAAGCGGCGGCGGAGCCGGACCAAAACAAGACACCCCCATGGAATGGCTTCAAATGATAAACGAGTTTCAGTCAGCCGCCAAAGATACCTGTTTGAGTATCCCTCTTTTGTATGGGATTGATGCCATTCACGGACACGGCAATGTTCTTGGCGCCACAATTTTCCCTCATTTCATCGGCTTGGGCGCCACCAAAGATCCTGATTTAGTGAAACGAGTTGCACAGGCCACTGCCGAAGAAATGGCTGCCACTGGAATTTATTGGAATTTTGCCCCCAATCTTGATGTGGTAAAAGATATCCGTTGGGGCAAAACATACGAAACCTTCGGGTCCGACACAGCCAATGTGGCGCAACTGGGATTGGCCTATTTGGAAGGAACGCAAGACTCATCCGATGGCTATTTTAAAGTCTTGGCTAACCCAAAGCACTTTCTTGGCGGCGGATCCATGGAATACGGCACCTCACGCAACAAACAATTCAAAGTGGAAGAAGGAAATATTACCATAGATGAAAAAACTTTGCACAAGGTTCACTTGGTTCCTTTTCAAAAAGCCATCGCTGGCGGCGCGCGAGTCATTATGGTTGGCACAGCAAGTTGGCGAGGTAAAATAAATTCCGATAATTATCATCTTTTGACAGAGATACTAAAAAATGAACTTGGATTTTCGGGTTTTATTGTTTCTGATTGGTACGGCGTTTATCAGATTGAGGCAAGCAGATATAATTCTTCGGTGCGAACTGTAAATGCCGGCATTGATATGGTTATGACTCCATTTGAATACAAGGACTTTATTTCTAACATGCAGGAAGCATTAGTTAATGGAGACATAACGAAAGAACGAGTGGACGATGCTGTGAAAAGAATCTTAACAGTAAAATTTGAAACAGGGTTGTTTGATCGCCCTGAAGCAAAGCCGGAAGGTTTGTCTATAATTGGCAGCGCCGCGCACCGCGAGTTAGCCAGAGAGGTGGCTCGTAAATCTCAAGTATTATTAAAAAATGAAGATTCTGTCTTGCCTTTATCCAAATCGTTGAAAAAAATTATAGTCGCCGGATCAGCGGCAGACAATTTGGGTCGCCAGGCAGGCGGCTGGACAACAGAATGGCAAGGCATAGACGGCAATTATGGCATTTTAGGCACCACCATACTTGAAGCCATAAAAAATACAGTTTCCAAAGACACAGAAGTTGAGTATAATAAAGAGGGAGATTTTTCTGTAAAAAACAATCTTGCTGATGTTGGAATTGTTGTTGTTGGCGAAAAACCCTATGCCGAGGGCTGGGGAGATATTGCTAACCCAAACTTAAGTCCTGAAGACCTTTCAGCGATAAAAAAAGTTAAAGCCAAAAGCAAAAAAATAATTGTCATAATAGTGTCCGGCCGCCCATTGGACATCAAAGAATATGCAAAAAATTGGGACGCAGTTGTGGCAGCTTGGCTACCAGGAAGCGAGGGACAGGGAGTGACGGATGTTTTATTTGGAGATTTTGCTTTTACAGGGACATTGCCTGTGGATTGGAAAATATATTGACGATACTAATATAACATGAAAAAAACACATTTTGAGTTAAAAAGAGATAAATATAAATCCGCCCGAGGTGGTTATTCAAGATTGCTGGATATTTGTTGCCGCAAATGTGGAAACGTTGCTGTAGTTTATCAAAAGGATGGCCCGGGCAATTTACGTCGCTTATATCTGGACAGAATCTTCGCGCCAGACAATTTGGTTAGTTTACAAACACTTAATATGGGTAATATCCCTGTATTAAAATGCCAAAAATGTTCCGAGGTGCTTGGTACACCATTTATTTATATAAAAGAAAGACGAAAGGCCTTTCGCCTGCATCAAGACGCGGCTACTAAACGGCTAAAAAAACTATGAGAAAAAACATCTTAATCACCGGGATGCCAAAAAGCGGTAAATCAACGCTTCTCAAAAAAATAATAAAAAAACACGACAAAAAAACCGGCTTTGTCACCAATGAAATACGTGAAAATGGCGAAAGGGTTGGGTTTGAAATAGAAACTCACACCGGACAAAAATCCGTACTCGCAAACATAAACTTCAAAACCAGTCTTAAGGTTTCAAAATATTTTGTAAACATCAAAAATCTCGATGAAATTATTCCTAAAGTCTCAGAATTTAACGGCGACGACCTACTGTTTATTGATGAAATCGGACAAATGGAATTATTCTCCAAAAAATTCAAACAACTGGTCTTGAGATATTTTGACTCACCAAACATTTGCATTGCAACAATATCAAAAATATATAGTGAGCCGTTTACTGAGGAAATAAAAAAAAGAAATGATGTGATTTTAATTGAAATAGATGAAACAACCCGTGATGCAAAAGAAAAATATCTGGAAGAATGTTTAAAGAGTAGATAAAAAAAATCCGCCGAAGAGGCGGATTTTAGATTTATCAACCAATTTAATCTTGATATCCCGTACCAGCTGGAATCCTGCGGCCAATAATAACGTTTTCTTTAAGGCCTTCCAAACGATCCACTTTACCGGTAATGGCGGCATTGATAAGAACACGGGCAGTCTCTTGGAACGAGGCCGCTGATAAGAATGATTGGGTAGAAAGTGATACCTTAGAAACTCCGAGAAACAATTCACGACCGGCGGCTTCTTTCTTACCATCTTTCTTGGCTTGTTCGTTGGCAAAAAACAATTGTGATTTTTCAATAACTTCGCCCGGAAGCAAGTCTGTATCACCAGGATCTTCCACATAAATACGACTAAACATCTGTTTGATAATAAGCTCTACATGTTTATCATTTAACCTCTGGCCTTGGGAAGAATAAATCTCTTTAATCTCGCGAGAGATGTATTCTTGCACTGCCTCTTTACCCTTTAGGTCATAGAGCTCGTGTAAATCCACAGCACCTTCGGTTAACTGGTCGCCTTTAACAACCTTGTCACCGGTCTTTACCCACAATTTATATCCTAACGGAATAATATACTCCTTAACATGAGCACCCTCATAAGCTAAATATAATTCATCACCATCACGGCTAATCTGGCCATCGTATTTAGCTTTGATTTCCTCTCCGGAAGAACCACGCACCAATAACACATCATCTTTCTTGACTTTCTGGCCTTCAGCTACCTGTACTTCATCCTCTGGTTTGATTTTTATTTTAAGCGTCTCGACACCCTCAAAATGCACCCGTATAATCTTTTGTCCACGCCGGCCTTCAAAAATCTTACGACCTGTTGGACCAGTGATAATCTTGCCATCGGCTTCTTCAATCTCTGCTTCGCCATTAACCTCGGTCAAAACTGCTTTGCGTTTTGGTGTACGAGCCTCAAACAATTCCTCCACACGAGGCAAACCTTGAGTAATATCACCACCAGCCACACCACCCAAGTGAAATGTACGCATTGTAAGCTGTGTACCCGGTTCGCCGATAGATTGTGCGGCAATGATTCCGACCGCCGTTCCTCTTTCTACTAAACGATTGTGAGCCAAATCATAACCATAACATTTTTGGCAAACACCCTTTGGCAAACGGCACTGCAACACTGAACGCACTCTGGTTGCCTGAATATCTGACTTCTCTATTTCTCTGGCCGCTGATTCTGTGACCAGTTCACCATTTTTCACAATGACTTTATTGTCAATCTTTATGTCTTCTAAACTGAACCTACCGACAATGCATTCGGACAGTTTTTCACTGCGTTTCTCCGCGGCCGCACGACTATATACAAAACCAGAATCATCGCCACAATCTTCTTCGTGTACAACCACATCCTGCGCCACATCTACCAGACGACGAGTCAAATAACCCGCATTAGCCGTACGCAAGGCAGTATCAGACAAACCTTTACGAGTACCATGAGAAGAAATAAAAAACTCCAACACATCAAAACCTTCTTTAAAATTACCTTTGACCGGCAATTCAATAATCTCACCAGAAGGTGAAGCAACCAAACCCTTCATACCAATCACCTGGCCCAACTGTCCCCAAGAACCGCGCGCGCCAGAATCAATCATGGCAAACACAGAACCATCGCGATTCAACGCCTTTTTATTAAACGAAACGATACGATCTTTTACTTCAGTCCAAATCTCCAACACCTTGGCATGACGCTCAGCATCAGTCAACAAACCTTCCTCAAATTGTTGTTGCACAACCAGCACTTTTTGATCACCTTCATGCAAAATCCCCGCCTTTTCCTTGATATGACCGAAGTTTTCCATACCAAGAGAATAGCCGGATTTTGTAACATACTTAAAACCAAGATTTTTCAACAAATCCAGAATATGGGCGGTCTTTTCTTGACCATAAAATTCCAATAAAAGTTCAATGATTTTGCTAAGGTGTTTTTTTGTGATTGTTTCGTTATAAT
>Ga0208977_1001493_pt1 | contig 11517 bp, 9 predicted proteins | sample RifOxyA2_FD_184030 | JGI IMG/M metagenome (GOLD analysis project Ga0208977, IMG submission 184030) | Groundwater microbial communities from Rifle, Colorado - Rifle Oxygen_injection A2 (SPAdes) | ecosystem: Environmental > Aquatic > Deep subsurface > Groundwater | place: Rifle, Colorado, United...
GAGTAAGATTAGGCTTGTTATGGCTTAATTATACCACTAAATGGTTGTTTTTGGTATGGAAAATTCGGCTGGATTTTTAGGGAATTGGCGACAGTCCCCAAATGGATTAATGAAAGTGAAAAAGAAGATGTAAATCCGGTGGTGGTGGCCGGCGTTGCTCATCTGGAGCTAGCGGCTATTCATCCATTTGCTGATGGCAATGGAAGAACCGCGCGGGCATTGGCTACATTGATTCTTTACAGTCGGGGTTACGATTTTAGGCACCTGTTTGCTCTTGAAGATTATTACAATAAGGACTTGCCAAGTTATTACAAGTCTATAAATACCGGCGAGAATTATGAAAAGAGAAAAGCGGATGTTACGACTTGGCTCGAATATTTTATAGAGGGATTTAGGGATGAAATCATGAACGTCAAAAATCAGGTTGCCACACTGGCTATCAGAAATTTGGATAAATCCATAGAAAGTCGGGTATATCTGACAGCAAAGCAACAGCAAATATTAGATTTTACTGATCAGATGGGGAGAATAACAATTGCTGATGTCATAGATATTTTAAAATGCCCCAAAAGAACGGTGCAACTTGAACTGCAAAAGCTTAAAAAAATTGGGATTATCGAACAGGTTGGCAAAGGCAAAGCGACTTATTACAAGTTGAAATAATTTTATAGACAATCAAGTAATCAAGTAAAAATAAACTAATGGACAAAAACTTTCCCCAAAAAGTTATTGATGACACTCAAACAGAATTTACTGTCGATGAATTTGGTCTTTATGCGATAAGTATTACTGTCAGTTGCGAAAATGGTCATGATTTGAAAGTAGAGATTGACGAGAAACTATTCAGGGAAATTCCTGCTGCAGAAAATGTTCAAACATACAATATTCCTCCGGCATGGAATAGCGCTGAGATAAGAGGACTAAAAAAGACAGTGGTTTTCCTGTTGAAGTTAAACAGAGGAAAACACACGGTTAAGTTTTTTCCCAAAACCGAAGCTACAGCAGAAGATTTTAATTATGAGATTATTTCTGATTACCGAAAAATAGATTTCAATTTAGAGCAACAAGCTCAAGATGGCGATAGGCGGCCTTGGATTACTTTTGTTTTATCTGACTTACCGTTGGAATCTGTTACTGCCGAGTCGAGTGTTTCTTGGCACTGGTTTGATGGTGATGACGTTAAATTGATTATTGATAATGAAACGCAAGAAAGCTCGGTGTCCAAGCGATGGAAATATTGGGCATGGCACGCCAGCCCCTTGTGGATTTTTTCCGGTTCCAAGAGGGAACAAAAAACTTTTTCCAAAAATTTGCCGCAAGGAATTCATTATATTGAATTCTGGGCGGATAGAACTCCCACTCTGCACCAAGTTAGCCTTAATCTTGGTAAGTTTGAACTAAAAAGAACCCCTTCCAAAGATGACCCCGAGTGGACGGGGGATTTTGCTGATGATACGGATATAATGTTGCTAGCGAGGCTGATTTTTGGAGAGGCAAGGAATCAATCAAAGGAGGCTATGCTGGGTGTGGGATGGACGATTAAAAATAGAGTAAATGCTAAGCGTTCATATTTCGGATCTAATTATCACGAAGTTATTTTGAAAAATGACAAAGGAGTTTATCAGTTTTCATCCCTTAATCCTAATGAAAAAGAAAACTTTCCCTTACTTATAGATCCTTTTAGGAACAAAGGCGATGAGCGTACTCATGAAGGCTGGCTTAATGCTTATGATGTTTCAGAAAGTATAATTAATGGTACTAACGATGATCCTACGGACGGAGCCACGTTCTTTCATTCTGAAGATTTATCTCAAGAAACATTTACTACTAAAAGTGTGCCTGGAGCCATTTTTATTAAAAAAATCGGCGCTTTCCTTTTTTACAAAGATCCTAATGAACAATAATTTAAAAAAATTAATCATCGCGGCTTTTTTTCTCTTAACCTCTTTAAGTATCGGCATATCCGTATTCAATTTTTGGCAAATAAAAGACTTAAAAGAATCAAACGGAGAAAGGCTGGAAAAACTGGAATATTTTTACGTTGACCTTCCGGACTTATTTAAAAAAGAGCTAAATAAAAATATACCGGATGAAATCCAACCGGAAACTTTGGAAAAAGCCCAGGAAATACATAAAGAGAACAATGAAGACTTGAAAGAAAGATCATTGAAGGCTTCGCCTGACGGAAAAAAGAAAGCTTATTTTGAAAATAAGCTGGTTCTTGATATAAGAGATATCGGAAATTCTGATTATGCTTCTCTAATTGTGGAAAAAGAAAATGGGGAGAAGGAGGCTGTTTTTCAAGATAATTTTCATGTTGGATGGTTTGAATGGCTGAATAATATCGAGATCAAGGCATACAAGGGTTGCGGTTCAGGATGTTTATTGAGTTATGTTATTAACGTGAATACAAAGGATGTTAAGGAGTATCTCGAAAATGCGGTGAAATGAATTAACTGCAGCTATACAATATAAAATCAAGCTTGAAATTTCGGGGGAGATGGGGTGTAAAGGGGGAAAGTGGAAATTGACAATTTATAAATAACAAAACAATATGGTAAAAATTTTAGCTGTTTCGGGAAGTCCGCGGGATAGGACGACCAATTATATGCTGCGGAAAGTTTTGGAGGTTTTTGGTGACGAATATCAAAAAGAAATAGTACTTTTAAAAGATAAAAAAATCGAAGCCTGTCAAAATTGCAAAGGTTGCCATCGATCTTTCAAATGTACAATCGCGGATGATATGCAAGAAATTCACAAAAAATTGCTTGAAGCGGACATTTTTATATTCGGCAGTCCGACCTATTTCGATAATGTCAGCGGGATTATGAAAAATTTCATGGATCGTTGCTTGCCTTTTTATTTTTCCGAAGAGTTAAAGGGAAAAAAAGTTGGACTGGTTAGTATTGGCGGCTTCAAGGAACTTATAGAAAAAGACGAAAAGGGAAATTGTCTTTGGTGTGGAGAGACCGGAAATTGTAAACGGACGGTTGAACGGTGTTTGAATTCGATGGAATATTTTTGTAACCTCTTGGGAGTTGAGGTGATTGGAAAAGTCGTGGCGATTCATGGAAGTCCGGAGTTGAAGGATGGGGAGCTTTTGGAGCTAGGAAAAAAACTAAGATGATTCTATGGCAAAGTCTAAATTCAAACCAAAACCCGGGCAAGTTGACTATTCCAAGGCGCGGTGGGCACCGGTGATAAGTTGCCGTATCTTGACAAATCCCTTGCAAACCCTTTTGAAACCTATATAATACAGGGAGTAGGGGAAGTAACTAATTAAGTATGCGAATAGCGCACTGCGAACGCGCACATACGAATCGTGGTTCGCGTGCGAGATAAGCGTACGAAACACAAATGGCGAAAATGACAAAGTCGCAGTTGATGACTGCGCTGGCCGAGAAAACCGGTATGGCCAAGAAGGACGTCGTAGGCTTTATGGACACGCTGGTTGAGATGGCGTATTCGGAAGTAAAGAAGAACGGAGAATTTGTTCTTCCTGGATTTGGCAAGATGGTGAAGATGAGAAGAGCCGCTCGAATGGGAGTGAACCCGGCGACTGGCGAAAAAATCAAAATCGCCGCTAAGACCGTCGCTAAATTCCGTTTGGCCAAAGCCGCCAAAGAAGCGGTGCTGTAAATTTGTTTTTACTTTATGGCGATAAACCAGCTTTCTTGAAAGCTGGTTTATTTTTGGCGGAATTTGTATAATAAACAGAGGAACTTACACGTTTGCCTCGTCACGTCTCGTGATTCCGGCCAGACGTTTATTCTCTGCCGGTGTATGCTCCAATATTGCATAGTTTCGGGATGTCCTCTTTTGTTTGCGAGCCTTCATGGACTCGCCGTTCCGAGCTAAACGTGTAAGTTCTGATATTATGAGTACGAAAAAAGTCACACTATTTCAAAAACTGGTTTACGCGGCGGCGAAAAAAATTCCGCGAGGAAAAGTTTCGACGTATCAGGATATCGCCAGGGTTATCGGAAAACCGAAATCCGCGCGAGCGGTGGGCAACGCGCTTAACAGAAATCCTTTCGCTCCTGCTGTGCCTTGCCATCGTGTCGTTAGGAATACCGGGAAGATTGGCGGTTTTGCCGGCGGTTGCAAGAATAAAGTGAAGCTTCTTGAGAAAGAAGGCGTTTTGGCGAAAGACGGGAAGATTGTCGACTTTGAAAATAAACGCGTAATATTGTCGGGACTTACGCGCTTGCGGACATCCGATGTCCTTTGGTCGCTGAGGCAGTTGGACATCGGATGTCCAAAGCGGCAAACGCGTAAGTCCTAATTATTTTTTTAAAAGATGGATTTCAAAGAAAAAAAAGAAACGGTAATCTTCGGCGAAAGAAGGATAGAATACAGTCTGAAAAAAAGCCGGCGCGCCAGAAATGTCCGGCTTTCGGTTTCTTGCGAGGGGGCGGTTTCGCTGATTATCCCGTGGCGTTTGAGCTTGGAGCGAGGCAAAGAGTTTTTACAGAGTAAAATCAGTTGGATTATCGAGAAGGTGGATCACTTCGAAAAGCATAAAAGCAAACATCTGCCCAAAAGTACCCGGCGCGATTATCTGGCAAATAAGTTGGAAGCGCTGGAAATAGCGAAAAACAAAATAAGATATTTTAACAATCTTTATGGGTTTGACTACGCTAAAATATCCGTTCGCGACCAAAAAACCCGTTGGGGAAGCTGTAGCCGCCGAGGGAATTTGAGTTTCAATTGGAAAATAATTCTTCTTAGCGAAACCCAGCGCGATTATGTCATCGTCCACGAACTTTGCCATTTGAAGGAGTTTAACCATTCGGGTAAATTTTGGAAGTTGGTGGAAAAAGCCGTGCCGGATTATAAAAAAATCCGGAAAGAAATCCGGAAGCTATAAATCTTTTTTTATTGCTTAGAGCTTGCGCGTTTATTTTCTGGTATTTTTGCAAAAAAGCCGAGCTTTGGGGATGGGGTCTTTTCTCTTCGTGAAAAGCTCGGCTTTAAGAAACTGGCTAGCCCGATTCCCAAAGCTAAACTTTTTTCCGGACTGAAGAAGCATCCCCTTAAAGTTCAGCTTTTTACCAAGCTTATTGGAAAGCAAAAGCGCAAGTCCTAATTTTATCTTATTTCCACTTTTCCTTCTGGGACGATTTTTTGGACGGCGTCAAAGATGCCGTCTATTTGTTTGATGCAATAAGGCGTTTCGAGTTTGGTGTTTCCGATTTGGAGATAAACTTTCATCGCGCCCAAATCACAGCGGTCGAAATAGGCGGAAAGAGTTTTCAGGATTTCTTTGTCGAAATTCGCCGGGAAGGTAATCAAAAGCCTGGAGCGGCCGTTTTCCGGCGAATATCGCGGAGGAGTTTCTTTGATAATTGATGAGTTGTATGGCGGTGAACCGTATGCTCTCTCTTGTCGTGAGTACTGAGGGGAAGGAGAGTGGAAATCTCCGTTTTTGGTTTGAGTGGCCAGGACTCTTTTGAAATTTTCCAGCTCTTGTTGATTGACGGACTTCACGCTGTCGGCTAAAAGTTTGAAAGCGCCGTCTTTGTCGGAAAGGCGGCCGGAAGCCAGAATTATTTTGTCTTCTTGCCAAAGAGCGCCGGTCGTTTCCAGTACTTTAGGGAAAACCAGGATTTCGATTTTGGAATCAGTGTCTTCGACAGTCACGAAAAGCATCGTGTTTTTGTTTTTGAGGATAATTTTTTGAATCTTGGTGATGACTCCGCCGATACTAATGTTTTGCCCGACGATATCCGGCGTGATATCGCGGATGGGCAGAGCCATTTTTCTGAAATACTCGCGGTACTCTTTGACTGGATGGTCGGAGATATAAAGGCCGAGGAGTTCCTTTTCCCAGGAAAGTCTTTCTTTTTTGGAAGCGGGTTCAACCGAGACTAGCTGTATTTCCGGAAGCGCGATCTCTTCTTGCCCGAAGAGGCTGATCTGGTTGGAGTTTTTTTGCGCCTGGATTTTTTTGGAATGGGAAATTATATTTTCCACGGACGATATGACTTGGTTTCTTTCGGCCAGTCCGTCCAACGCGCCCACTTTCGCCAGCGCTTCCAGGGATTTTTTATTAAGGTCTTTGTGGGTAACCCGTTCGATCAAATCAGTCAGACTTTTGAAACGGCCGCCGCGCTTTCTTTCTTCCACTATTTCTTTGGCGACGGTATGTCCGACGTTTTTGATGGCGTTGAGCCCAAATCTAATCCGCTCCGTTGTCGTATTATCCGCACCATTCGCGGCATTTTTATTCGGGTCATTCGTAATCACGGCGAATTCCTCGAAGCTTTCATTGACATCCGGCGGAAGCACCTCGATTCCCATCTCGCGGCATTCGGACACTTCAATAGCGACGCGGTCGATGTTGTCCTGGTCGGAAGTAAGCAGAGCCGCCATAAACGGCGCGGGATAATGGGCTTTGAGATAGGCGGTTTGGTAGCCGATAAGAGCGTAGCAAGCGGCGTGGGAATTATGGACAATGAAATCATTAGCGATAAAATTATGCGTTCCATCAATGGTCAAATCGTATGTCGCTTGTATGCCGATTTTATCAATACTTACGATCTCATCCCAATATATATCCGACTCAGCGTGATCAATTAATTCTTTGCTCTTTAGTATTTTTCCAATATTCAGGACAGTTTCTCTCAAATAGCCTTTTTTCTTTTTATCGTTGAATAACAATCTTTCCGCCAGGTTATGTTTTTTGGCAAATGGTCTCAGAGCGTATCCCTTTCTTCGGATTAGACTGGTGATTATTGATTTAATTTCACAAGGAATAACATCATTGCTGCCTCGAGCAGATCCGGTTTTTATTTTGCCGTTTAGGATGGCGTGGGAGCTTATGATTCTTTTTAGAGTTTTTGCTTTTTCCCCGACTAAAAACCTTCCCGGTCCGATAGAGAAGTTGAAAATATTCGTGTAGCGGTCGATAGAAAGGGTGTAGCCTATCCTTATGGATTCTCTATACTTAAATTTTTTCCGGTGAAGGGAGCTGATAATGTCAAGGCGCAATAATAAATGTTGCAACTGAGTGGCTAGGACTGGCGATGACGTGGCGTAAAATATTTGCGAGTATTTGCGGGATAAATTAACGCATCCATCCCCTTGAAACATCTTTCCAATAAGAAGAGACAATTGATCGTTGTTGAGACTAAAAACGAATTCCGGCAATTCTTTTTGAACAGCTTTATGATAATGGATGCCAAGCGATTTTATCCACTCAACTGCTTCTGATTTTTCCTTCAAGTCAATTCTTCCGGCATAAACCGACGCGGCGGACTTGCTGTCATTTATGGTGGCCTTGGTGTTATTGAATTTTTCCAAGTTATTTCGATAGTCTCTCAGCTCGTCCTTGTTGGCAGAATAAAAATAAAAGCTTTGAGGATGGCAAAGGTTGCCTTCGGCCATTAAGTAACCTAAAACAGTTAGTTTGTAATCTTCAGTAGGATGTTTTTTGAGGGAAATGGGGAAATTTCGGTTTAAGGCGATTCTGTCTCCAATTCTTAGCTCTTCCAATTTTTGCCATCCGCTAAAAGCTAAAAACGGATGGTTGGAAGTGGCTTCTATGGATTTTCCAAGGCGAGTCGTTATTCTGAAAACTTCTTTTTTTCCATTATTGAAAACTTTGGTGATGGTGACTTTTTTTAGTTTTTTATTATCCAGCGTAAAAATTGACGGAAGCTTTTCTCGTTTGGAATATTTATCGTAAAGCTCTTTCATTTTAGATTGTTTGCCATTTTTGGCGTCGGTAATGAGTGTGTCTCCGGTCAAGCATCGATTGAACCCGTAGCCGGCGAAAGGTTCAATGAAAGAGAAAACTTTTTCGGCGACATTCTGGGCGATGCCTTCGTCAATGCACCCTTGGACGAATTTTTTCTTTTCCTCCTGAATGAGGGCGAAGATTTTTTTGCCCATAGCTTTTCGCAGGACGTCCGCCTCGGAAAGGGAAAATCCGGCCAGAGCTTGGGCGATTTGCATCACTTGTTCTTGATAAACCGCGATGCCGTAAGTTTTTTCCAGGATAGGTTTCAGTTTGGGGTGGAGATATTGGACTTGTTTCTCGCCGTGTTTTCGGGCGATAAAGTCCGGGATCCAATCCATCGGACCGGGGCGGTATAACGCCACCATAGCGATGATGTCTTCGAAAACATTGGGCGCGAGAAGTTTCAGATATCTTTTCATTCCGGAGCTTTCCAACTGGAATACCCCGGTAGTCTGAGCGTTTTGCAAAAGTTCGTAAGCTTTTTTGTCGTCCAGAGGTATTTTTTCAATGTCAATGTCGATTTCGTGTATTTTTCGAACTATGCGCAAGGTGTTTTGGATAATGGTCAGGTTTTTGAGCCCCAGAAAGTCCATCTTGAGTAGGCCGATTTTTTCGATGTAACTGGATTTGGTGGAGGAGGAATATTGGGTTACCGTACCCTCGACATTATCCTTGCCTTTCTTGGTTATTTTCTGCAACGGAGTGTATTCGGTAACCGGCTCGGGCGTGATAACCACTCCGCAGGCGTGCATTGAGGCGTGACGCGCCACGCCTTCCAATCGCGCGGCGCTGTCGATCAATTTTTTTCCGTCGGGAGTGTTTTTGTAGAGATCGGAAAATTCTTTGGTATTTTCCAACGCTTGGGGGATAGTGGAGAACATTGGGATCATTTTGGCGGTTTGGTCGCAAAAACTGTAAGGTAAATTTAAGGCGCGACCGGCGTCGCGGATGGCGGCGCGGGCCGCCATAGTTCCGAAAGTGATGATTTGGGCGACGTGGTCGTTGCCGTATTTCTTGCGGACATAATCCAGCACTTCGTCGCGGCGCGTGTCGGCGAAATCCATATCAACATCCGGCATAGAGATCCGTTCGGGATTAAGGAAACGTTCAAAAATAAGGTCGTACTTAATAGGGTCGATGTTAGTTATGCCGGTGAGATAGGAAACGAAACTGCCGGCGGCCGATCCGCGTCCCGGTCCCACGACAATACCCTGGCTTTTCGCCCAGTTGACGAAGTCCGCCACGATGAGGAAGTATGAGGCGAAACCGGTTTTTTCGATGACGCCCAATTCATATTCCATTCGTTCTTTGTGCTGCTGCGTAATATTTTCGCCGAATTTTTCGCGCAGGCCTTTTTCGGTCAGTTCTCTTAAATATGATTCCGGTGTTTTTCCTTCCGGCACGTCGAAATGGGGGAGCTGGGTTTCGCCGAGCTTTATCTCCAACTGGCATTGCTCCACGATTTTTTGGGTGTTTTCCAACGCTTCGGGAATATGGGCGAAATGGGCGCGCATTTCTTCCGGGCTTTTGAGCCAAAGATCAAAGTTCAGCATATTCATCCGGTTTTGATCTTCGACTTTGCGGTTGGTTTGAATGCAAAGCAAAATGTCGTGAATTTCGGCGTCTTCTTTTTTAATATAGTGGATGTCATTGGTGGCAACCAGGGGGATATTATGTTTTTTGGATATTTCGATGAGAGCGTTGTTGGCCGCGGCTTGGTTGGGGAATTTGGGATGGTGCTGGATTTCCAGATAGAAATTGCCTTTGCCAAAAATATTTTGGTATTCCAGCGCCAGAGCCTCGGCTTTTTCCAGGTTTCCCGCCACGGCGGCGGCTGGAACTTCTCCTTTGACGCAAGCCGAGAGGGCGATGAGTCCTTCGGAATATTTTTTCAAAATTTCGCGATTGACGCGGGGTTTGTAATAGAATCCTTCTAGGTGGGCGATGGAGATGAGTTTCATCAGATTCTTATAGCCGGCTTTGTTTTTGCAAAGCAGGATGAGATGGTAGCGGGTTTTGTCTTCTTGAGTATTGTTGCGGCTGGTGTGGTCGCCGGCGGTCAGATACATCTCGCAGCCGATGATGGGCTTGATGCCTTTTTCCTTGGCTTTGATGAAAAATTCAATGGCGCCATAAAGCACGCCATGATCGGTAAGGGCGAGCGAGTCCATTCCCAGTTCTTTGGCGCGATCCAAAATATCGTCAATCTTGGCAAGACCGTCTAATAAACTGTAGTGGGTGTGGATGTGGAGGTGGGTAAACTTCATAAAATTTTCAATTTTCAATTTTCAATTTACAAACAATTTCCAATGTTACAATTCTTCAATTTTGAAATTTTGACATTGAAAAATTAAAAAATTGTTTAAAAATTGAAAATTAAAAATTAAAGAGCAAAACAAAACCACTATTAGCTAGCGGTTTGGGTGTAAGTAATTAATTACGTAATTATTTCTCATATTTTTTTTATCCCCATACTCCAGGTTGCCCTTTGGATTTTGCGGGATAGGTTTTAGTGAGGACAGTATAGCATGAAATTTACGAACTACGAAATAAGCGAACTACGAAAGGGGAAATACGTGGGTTTTGTAGTTCGTAAATTTCGTATTTCGTAAAGTATGTTTCGTAAAGTATTGACACAAAAACGGCGGTATGATAGAAAATAGGTACCCAACAGGAGATGAAAATGTTGTGCTGTGGTTTCGCGCCAGTTGTCGGCAGGCGCCAAACAGCGATTGATCCCGAAAGGAGCGGGAAAATTTTAAAAATATGCCGACGGGAAAGTCAGGCTGTGCAGGGGATAACGCGGAGTCAGCTCGCGCAGCGAGGAAATGACCGACGATGGCCACGGAGTGGCGAGGAAAGACCTCGGTGAGCTTGGCTCGACGAAACAACCCACCCCGGCGCGACGATGCGTCCGGGGCAACCCAAAGAAGGAGGAGTATCATGCTTCAACCTCGTGGCCAGCCCCAGCGGCTGGCAGGTTTGTGTCCTCCGTCAAAGGCCGAAGCGGCCAACTCCAACTCGGGACCCGCTGCAAACGAATGTCGGGGTGGCGCTCTGCGGGTCGGGGATGTCAGCGCTGACTCCAAATTCTGTCTGTCGCGCACCCCCCATGATCGATCGGCCACATAGCCCGCAGTTGGTAGGCGACATCAGGGGCGCCTCGGCGAAGGGGTTCTGGATCCTTAAGTCGCCAGCAAAGTCGCCAGCAGCAAGAGACGGCGGTGATGCATACGACGCATCCCGCCAAAAACAGCTCTTTTTTTTCGAGCAAAACAATTTTTCGGGTGGAGAGGTGAGTCCAGTTGATTTTACTCATGTTGTCATCGCGCGCCGCTTCTACCCCCTTACCCATCGGGACGATGGCTTTGTCGGCTCTGCGGAGCTGTATGGATACTCGATGAGTTCCATGGCAAAGCCGCGTCCCACCCCCACTAATCTCAGTGGGGTTTTTTTATTTCGTAAAACTTTCGTAATAACAAAAAAAGACCCGTTTTTACGGATTCTTTTTTTGTTTGAATTCATTTTTTATTATATCCAAACCCATTCTTCCATGGTAAGATAAGTCTGGAAATAATTTTGAAATAAAGAACTTTGCGAGTTTCGCACCAAAGTATTTTCCCACAATATGAAAAACGAGTCAAGCTTTGATTATGTAACTATTCACCTTTTTCCAGCACCAGCCCAACCATCGCCGGATTAAGCAGTTTTTGCAGTTCTGAAACCAGCGTTTCCTTTTTAAGCGCCAGCGTCTGGATAATGCTCATGTTAAC
>Ga0208977_1001511_pt1 | contig 11390 bp, 9 predicted proteins | sample RifOxyA2_FD_184030 | JGI IMG/M metagenome (GOLD analysis project Ga0208977, IMG submission 184030) | Groundwater microbial communities from Rifle, Colorado - Rifle Oxygen_injection A2 (SPAdes) | ecosystem: Environmental > Aquatic > Deep subsurface > Groundwater | place: Rifle, Colorado, United...
TATTTATAGAAATTTCAATGTTTTCTAAAGGATGTTTCAGTATGTCTTGAATCTTTGCAGCAAATTCATTGTCATTTGCGGCTCTAACCTTCAATATGGAAGAATTTTCCTTGTCATAAATTTGGAATAATGCACAATAAAGATAATCTAATTCATTAGAAAGACCATTAACAACGGTGGATAAAACTTCTGATAGCGGTTCAGAAGAGTTCATGGTGCCCCATATATGTCTTAATGTTAATAAGCTTTTATTGGCTTGATTTAGCTCATTTGTTCTTTCAGAAATCTCCTTTTCAAGGATAGCGTTTCTCTCAAAAATATCTCTAAATCTTTGTCCTTCATCAAGCACACTATGCTCAAGAGCACCTATTTTATTTTTGTAATTTTTAACTTTATTGACAATATTTTTATACCAATTAAGGGGCATATCTCTTCCTATTATTTTCTTTTCTTTAATGCATTATAATACAATATTTTTGCCAATTAAAGTAAGTTTTTCATTAAAAATTCTGAATATCTTGTCAGGCGTGACTTTTTTCATACACTCCATATGGTAATCTTTCTTAAGACAGCGTTTTTTATGGCATGGCTGACAAGGTAAATTTGCTGCTATTGCTGTATGTTTTTCTCCATAAGGGAAGGTTCTTTTATAACTTGTAGAACCTGATATCATAATAATTGCTGGTTTATCTGTAGCATTTGCAATATATGCCGGGCCTGTGTCCGGTGCTATTACAATATCTGTCCTGTTAAATAATTCTATTAACTCAAGAAGGCTTGTTTTTCCAGCTAGGGATAGGTAATTATCAGTGTTGGCTTCTGAGGTTATTTTGTTAATTAAAGCAATATCCTGAGAAGATCCAATAAAAATTACGTTATTATCAGGAGCTAACCTGTCAAGTAATTCGCTCCAATAGCTTTCTAACCAGTGTTTTGATGGCCATGTTGTAGCAGGAGCTAATATTACTATAGGTTTATCTTTATCAAGATTCTTGAGTAAACCACTTACAGTATCTTTTATTTGTTGGTTAATTGGAGGTAAGCTAAATTTAATCTCATCTGTCGGGGCTTCAAGATGTTGGGCAGTTTCAAGATATCTTTCAATTACGGGTTTATTAGGGTCAAAGATATTATGTGCTTTTAATTTTTCATTAATGAATATGTCTGCAAATTCACGAGTTTTAGCGTGAGCAATACGCCTTTTAGCCCCGCTTAAGTAAGTCAGAATGCCACTTTTAAATAGCTCTTGAAGATCGATAGCTATGTCAAACTTTTCATTTTTTATTGTTTTTATGAATTCCAGGAATTCCTTACAGGTTTTTAAGGTGAAGCCTTGCGATTTCCACTTCTTTTTAGGTAAAACATAAACCTGATCTATGAGGGAATTTCCTAGAAGGATTTCAGCAGCCTTATCCTCCACAAGCCATCCTATATATGCATTAGGGAATTTTCTCCTTAATGCATGCAGGACTGGAAGAGAATGAATTACATCTCCTATAGCACTGAGCCTTACTATTAGAATTTTGGGTTTATGTTCCATAAATTCGATTTCAATTAAAAATTATTATGAAAAAAACATATTCAATTAAAATTAATATCATAAATAATATTTTTAATGTATTAAAGTTAATCTTGGTTTCAATTATTTAGAGGAACAAAATCCTAATATAGTGCTCTATCATTTTAATATGAAAGGACTTACCTGTTCATTCGAGATATTTATGTTTTGGCATGCTATCTGATTTAAAATGGTTATTCATTAAAGATTATTAACAATCAGATATACTAATTTTTTGTTAAAAATGAACGTATTTAAATTTTTTGTAAGGGGTAAATACAGTAAAAAATGAAAAATAAACCTGCTGATGAATTAAAAAGTTCTATAGTTAAGCTTTCTGGTCAAATAGACCAGCTGAAGAGCAGGATTACAACTTGTGATGATTCAAACAGGGTGTATAATCGCTTAATAATTGAACGAGCTTGTATCAGGCAAAAGCTAAAAGAGATGCAATCAAAAAATATAGTTTCTTTCTTTTGTTGTAAGAAAGTTAAGTCAAAAGGTAACCAAAAACGAATATGTGATTATTTTAGCTCCTAAATTAAGTAGGAGCTAAAATTTTATAAGTTATTATAAATATCAACTGTTATTTAAGGTTGGTTTTGGTTTATTTTTTGAAAATTTTGTTTTTAGGAAATTAGATAAATTGTGAAAAATATCTGGATTTTCTTTTGTATGTATTATTTCTCCAATTGTCAGAATTGCTCCATTTCTTATTTTTAAAGCCTGATTAAGCTTTTCTTCGTTAACATTATAGTTACCATCAATCAATTCAAGCTGTTCGTTAATCATTTTTCTTGGATTGATTTTGCGTTTGTAGACGTGAGGGTATTTGTGGATTATTAACTTATTATTTTTTATCTTTAATTTATGTGTGTAATACGTCACTTTTACAGGCGTACCTATTTCTACTTTGTCAAATAAATCTTCTGCATCTTTAATACGCATTCTTACACATCCGTGAGAACTATATTTGCCAACAGATGAAGGTCTGTTAGTGCCATGCATTCCGTATTCATTATCGTTTTTATCTCTATGAAATCCAATCCAGCGTGTTCCTAAAGGATTATCTTTACCCGGTCTTATTCTGGATATTCCTGCTGGTTTATATGGATTTTCCCATCCCGGATTTGTAATTTTAGTAATAACCTCAAAATTACCAGTAGGTGTTGGGAAGTTAGACCTTCCAACACCTACTGGATAAGTTTTCTCGATTTTATTGTCTTTTCGCAGTTCAAGAGTTCTGGATGGAATATCTATAAATATTTTGTACTCATCAGCCTGTGCAGGAATAATATTAAATAAGTGAAAGAAAAGAATTTGTGCTAATAAGAATAAAAGTACTTTTTTAATATTCATATTCTATCCTGTTGAAAAAGCAGTTCCTACCAGAAGCCTCTAACTGGTCCGCTTGGGGTTGTCTGTTTGGAAACAGGCTCTCCTTTTTCTGCATAGCAGTATTCTTTACTGTAGTTGATGATTGGATCTAATACAGAAATATCAATTGGTTTACAGGTTGTTTGAACAATTGGGACCTGGTAATTATGAGTTATAATTATTCCAGAAAGGTTTTCTGCATCAATAGATGAGATTTGGAACCACATTTCTTTATCAATAGGATTAGCAATACACATATCTAATTGAGCAACGTCTCCTGGAGGAATGTCTTGGTTGAGATTGAATGCTGGCATGAATATTCTTGTGTAACCTTGTCTGGTGTTTTTAATAGTTAAATGAAGAGTATCTCCCTGGCATACATGAAGGGTTCTAGGATAGAAGTTAATATTAGGATAACCGTTTGATTCGATATCAATTGTTTGATAAACATCAGCAGCATTAGCACTGGAAACTATACCTATGGTTGCTGCTATAGTTAAAGCTGAAACCAATAATTTCTTTAACACCTTTTTGTCTCCTTTCCTTTTTATGTCTTTATTGTTTATGTTTGCTTAATTGTATATACTTACTTATTAAAGTTAGCAAAACTTTCAGGGTATTTCATCAGACATTGCAGCTAGATATTCTAGCTAGTAAATTGAGCAATTTGTGATAAAGATTAATTTAGTATTTGATAGAGATAAAGCGGGGCATACTTTCCCCGCTTTATCTTTTAGTTAACTAGGCTATTGGCATCCAAATGCTATAGAAACTCTATCATCTGAGTTAATTTTTGCGATTCGACTTCCACCTGCACCAACTAAGTAGCCAATTTCATCAGCGGATACACCAAGTATACCTGTCGCACCACTTAAGGCAACTCTGGTTAAGTCGAATGGGGTTCTGACTAATTCAACTCCTGAACCTAGAGCGCTTCTTCCTGCAGCTCCAAATTCACCATTAACTAGCTCACCACCTGCTGTACCAATTCCACCTAGGATTTGTTCGGTTGAATTACCAGCAATAATAGTCATACTGCCAAGTGTTCTTCCGACTGTACCTAATAATCTGCCTGGCCATACGAATGGAAATTCAACAACTCTTGTAAGTGCATCTCTCCAGGCAGGAGTATCAGCTGCTTGTACTTGAGCCGTCAGAACTTCTGTTGGTAATGCTGCTGTTTGGCCACCAGATGTTATGCCTGAGAATGCAACTTTGAGAGCTCCATCACCATTAGCTCCACCTGGCCTGATAACCTCTACAACTCTGCCTCCAACTGTGGATCCTGCAGGGAATGCAACATTATTTATTGTTACAGGTTCTAATGTAGTAGCTGTAAAAGTATCGCCAATATGACCAGTTCTTGCTGAAATATTATCATTAAATTTAACGTTTAATACTGGTGCAGTGATTATTTCTTGTTGTAATGTTGCTGCAGCACCTGTAACTATAGGTTGTATTGATTGTTCCAGTGCTAAAGTTTGTCTTACATTTGATAACATTGCAGCAATTTCTGCTCTGGTTGCATTTTGGTTTGGATTAATTTGATTTGGAGTTGGTGTTCCCTGTAATGCACCTGCCTTTAGTGCTTTAGCTACTGATATTCTAGCCCAGCTAGGAATTTCATCACCATCTCTATATTGATTTAGAATTTGATCTGCTTCTGTACCTGTCACTGTGGTTGGTAAAGCCATTGCCAAAGTGTTTAATGCTTCTGTTCTTGACACTGGTTCTGATGGGCGGTATGTATCATTTGGATAACCAGCTACAAGACCTCTATTATAAACTTTATCTATAGCAGGATTTGCCCAATGTCCCTGTGGTACGTCTCTAAATATTTGTTCTGGTCTAGCTGGAGTATCTTGTAGATTTAATCCGGATACTAACATTGTTGCAAATTCAGCTCTTGATACAGGTAAGGTTGGTCTAAATGTGCGATCTGGATAACCAGTAATTACACCAGCTGTAGCTAATCTGCTAATTTCATCGCTTGCCCAGAATCCTTGTGGTATATCAGCAAATGTTACTTCTGGAGCTGCGGCTCCTGTTATTGCTGTTGGTATCATTACTGTTCTTGAGAATTGCAATGCTGTAGCTGTCTGCATTGTAATAGGCCCAGTAATAGGTGCCTGCCCTGGCATCAATGATATAGGAGTACCAGTTCTGATTTGTTGTATATTACCTCCGCAACCAAACGGATTTACTGATCCTGTTGTAATAGTAGTTGAAGGAATCAGTGGTGATGCAGCTCCGGTAATATTAGAAGAAATGGGGGATGTGCCAAAAGCAAGTGCTGGTGGATTAATTACTGAAACTCTGTCATTGATTCCACCTAGTTCAATTATATTACCTGCTCCAGACACATACTCATTCATATCAGGCAATGCAGGATATGCATAAACTTGTCTTTCAATGTATTCTGTTTTACCAATACTACCTGGGCAGGTAGCTGTAAAAGGTGTAACTTGAGCTGCAGCACCTGTTGGACACATTGATATGGTAGTTGGAGTCATCACAGATGTTTGTAAAGGAACTCTAACAGGTGTAGTTGTTGGACATACACCTTGCTGCATCATCATTTGTTGTTGCATCATAGGTTGTTGCATCATAGGTTGTTGCATCATAGGTTGTTGCATCATAGGTTGTTGCATCATAGGTTGTTGCATCATAGGTTGTTGCATCATAGGTTGTTGCATCATAGGTTGTTGCATTCCTACTGGTGCTTGTGGAACAACAACTGCAGCGCCACCGGTTGGTGTTGGTACTTGTATAATAGTATTTGGACATACAGGGCATGCAGGAATGGCAGGTGTAGCTGGTATAACTGCTGCACCACCTGTAATTGCTCCCGGGGTTATTTGTACTTCAGGTTGTTCAAATCCTTCAGGAGCCATTGCGCTTCTTTCACCAATTGTAGCACCAGGTACACATGGTACTGGACATACTGTTGCTGCGCCACCTGTTGTAACTGGTCCTAATGGAGTAACTGGAACCATAGTTGGGCATACTGGATCAGCTGGAGTTACAGGCATAGTAGGTACTATTGCTGCACCTCCAGTAACAGGCACTTGAGGTACTATTGGAAGTACTTCGCATTCTAATCCCATAGCTTCTGCTGCTGCTGCACCACCAGTTAAATTTGATGTTTGTGGTGTTGCTACAGTTTCAGGTCTGATTAGAATTTGTGATGGTTCTATTGTTGGACTTACAGGAATAACTGCTGCTCCACCTGTTGGAACTGCAGTTTGGCAAGGTGGACATTGGCCATATATTCCTTGTGCTGCTAATGCTGCAGGTATTGCTGTTGTTTGAGGTGACTGGAATGTTGAGATTTCTGTTGAACCTGCAGCATTACCGCCATATGGTTCTGTTGTGCCAAATGCTTTAAATGTTCCAGCGGGACCCACTCCAACTGCTGTTGGGGTTACTTCATCAACAGCAACAGGAGCTTGAACTACTGGACTAGTTTGAGTAGTAACTGTCGGAGTGGTTTCTATTTCACCCACTTGAGCTTTAGCCGCATTACCAGCAGTTAATACACTTATTGATATTGCTGCTGCTAATGATAATTTCTTAAAGTTCATCGTATCTTCCTCCTTAATTTGAATATGTCCAGAAGTTTGCTTCCGGAAATTTTCTTAACCATAATATTCTTATCTAGTAGCTATATGAAATGCTCCGTATTTATTAAACTGTTTTTTTATGTCGGATTTTAAGTTTCTATTTATATGAGTTACTAATAGTACGTTTCCTTTCTCTTTAACTGCTTGTTCAAAAAATTTTGCCTCATGTTCCGGGATTCCTAATCCAATTAATGCTCCTATTATTGATCCTATTAGACCTCCTGTTGCTGCTCCTGCAATTAATCCTATTATTGGCCCTGAGACGACCAGGCCGATTCCTGGAATGACGACTACTCCTATTAGAGTCAATCCTCCGATTACAGCACCAAAAAGACTTCCTGCTGCAAGTCCTTTAAATGCTTCTTGAGGTGCTTTTGTTCCTGTATCTACTGCAAAATGTTGATTTTGTGTTTCTTTTGACATTAAAATGTTGATGTCATTTTCTGAAACACCTTTTTCTTCTAAGTAATTGATTATTTCTGCTAGGTCTTCTTGTGATCTGAATATTCCAGATACTGTCGTTTTTGATCTTTCACCCATTTTATTGCCTCTCATCTCATATTGAAATTGAGTTTTATGTGTATATGAGTTTTTCGAAAAAACAAACTAATGAATGACTTTATTGTTTATAAAATTTTTGGATTTTTATTATTTGAATTATGAGCCTTTTAAGGGTAATTAATCATTACCTCTATTTCCTATCTATGTGGATAGTTCAAAAAATTGCTTGAACTTATCTTTGTAATGATTTTGAATAAGTTTTTTAAATTTAGCCTTTGAACCCAGGGTTTTAAGGATTATTATGCCCAATAAGCTATTCACTTCAATGTTCCTTTATGTATTTGTAAGGAACTAATCCAAAAAGTGTGGGTCAATATTTTATAGATATTTTAAATAAGGGTTAAGTAATATTAAGGTTGGTAACTTAGCTATTTTTCTTTAATTAAATAAAGTTAAATAATTAGCATGGAAAAGTATTGCAAACTTATGCTTAATAAAGTATATTTTATTGTCAATAATATAAATTTTTTGTGTTTAACTTAATGAAAAGGTAAAAATATAAGGATCATTTATGAGTAGCAAAGGAGAACGTTATTGGTTAGAAATAGGCAGGATATTTATTCTGCATCCAAAGTCATTCAAGGATACTTAGCGCCTTCTGATGACTCCATAAAAATGGATGCAGCTAAGCGTGTGAAGCTTAATGATGAGCTTTTAGACAATTGTATTTACATTGCTGATAACGCTGAAGAGATAGAATTAAGTGAATTAAACACTATTGATACTCCAATAGTTGATGCATTGCAGAATTATTTAAATAATCCGTCAGTACCGCTGCATATTCCGGGACATGCCAGGGGTGAAGGAGTTCTCCCTAAATTTAAAGAGTTGGTTGGACAAAGGGTAATTAACTTAGATACTACAGATGAATTTGATAATCTTGGTACGTTATATCCTGCTGATGGTCCTATTGAAAAAGCTCAAGAATTAGCAGCAAAGGCGTTCGGAGCTTCTAAATCCTTTTTTCTTATAAATGGTTCTTCTGTTGGCAATCTTGCTTTAGCCTTGACAGTGACAAAAGAAAATAAAAAAGTAATAATAGGTCGTAATTGTCATCGTTCTGTTATTAGTGGTATAACTTTAACTGGTGCTGAACCTGTGTGGGTAGCACCTGAAAGACTAGATGACTGGGGTATATGGGGACCCGTTAATCCCGAAGAAATAGAAAGATTACTCGATGAAAATCCTGATGTCGGTATAGTATGGATCACTAACCCGACATATGAAGGCATAGTTAGCGATACAGCAGCTATATCTGCTATATGTAAAAAAAGAAATGTTATCTTAATAATAGATGAAGCTCATGGATGTCTTTGGAAATTTAACGATGAGCTTCCAACTTCAGCTTTAGAAATTGGAGCTGATGCAGTTGTACATTCATTGCATAAGACAGGTGGAAGTTTCTCTCAGAGTTCTATTTTGCATCTTGGAAAAAATAGCAAAATAAATGCGGAAGAAGTAGAAGCAAATCTTAGAATGCTTCAGTCGACAAGCCCATCTTATATGCTTCTTGCGAGTTTAGATGCTGCAAGGGCATATTTAACCAGTAAATATGGTCAAAACAGGCTAAATAAAGCTGTCGAAAATGCAAATCTTATTAGAGAAGGTTTGATATCTTTACCTAGAGTCAAATGTTTATCTGTAAAAGATGGATACAATATTGATCCTACAAAAATATATCTGACTATAGACGGTTTAAGCGGTAAAAGATTAGAAAGTATTCTTGAAATTGAATACCATATTGAGGTAGAAGCAGCAACAGATAATGGTATTTTAGCTCTTTCCAATGTAGGAAATACTGAAAAGGAGCTTGAGTACTTCTGGGAATGCATTAAATCTATAGTTAATAGTAATTATTCTGATATTACATATCTAGATAAAGCTAAATACATGCCATTTTTAACCCCTGAGATTGTATGTACTCCCAGGAAGGCATATATAGCTCCAAAAGAAAAAATTTCGCCTAAAAAGGCTGTTGGTAAAATTTCTGCCGAAGTAATTGCTGAATGTCCTCCGGGGATTCCGGTATTAGTCCCAGGTGAGAGAATAACTACGGAGCATATTCCTTATCTTACTAAGTATGAAACAATCTGGGTTAAAAAAGACACTTGACTGTTTTTAAAAAATATAAAAGAAGGAAATTTTTTGATCTGTAACCCTGTTACTGGACACTCGAAAAAAAGAGTGGGTAACAGGGTTCTTGTATTCAAATAAAATTAGATAAAGAAGAAATTATTAAATAAGGGAAATTTACAGAATACTTAAGTATTCTGGCCAATTAATTATGCAGAGTGAGTGGGTATGCACCGTGTCAATTTGAAGGTGACAAGGTCACTTTATTTAAGTTATCAATTATTCCAGTCTTAATTATGTGTGTTGGCACCAGTGACGGAGAAAACTTGCTCACTCATACATCAGGTCAATTCACTATTTATCAATGGAACTTAAAAAAATGATCCCTGTTCAGGGATCATTTTTTTGTATCTTAGCCCTCATTATGTTCGGGCTCTTTTTTATATTTTTTGTTGGTATTTTTATGTTTTTAGTCCTAAAATCTTTTTATACCAGGAGAAATCAGCCACTTTGATACCATTAAATGTTGTTTTAACACGTTGTTCTTTTAGATAGCTTTCAAACTCATCTTTTGATTTTGGAAATACTTCTTTTGGTGCATTTCTCTCAACTAATGTGACCATAACTACTCTCCTTATTTTGTTTTTGCTTTAGTATATATAACTTATAATAAGAAATTATATACTATTAAATTTTACATAATGTTACCATGAACACACTTGACTTAATAGTGTATGGATTACCCCAAAAAGAAGATAGCTAGAAATTATTAGGCTATAAATATGTTTTTTGTAAATTTTTGTAAACTATTTTACATTATTTAAAACTTTTGTTTTCTGTGAAACCTGTGCTGCTAGAGGAACACTATGATTAGGGCTTTCCAGAGGCAGGTCTCCATATTTCTCGGCTATCCTATTAGCTAAAGCTTCTTTTTTTGGATCAGGATCAAAGAATAATCTTGTATATAACGATACTCCATTATTTAATATATCTGCATTGTTGGTAGAGCTAAAAATTTGAGGATAAACATATTGATGGTATCTGTTGGCAAGTGTGTTAAGCGCCAGGCAATTTATTTCTTCTTGAATAGAAGATAAACCGTCATTATCTTTTGCATGTCCTAATTCATGAAATATAGCTTCAGATATTGCCAGTATTACAGCTGGATCTTTAGTCCCTCTATATTTTTCATTGATTATTACCATATTATTATCGTTGTTTAATTGGGCATGAGCTTTAGGACTGCTTACTGGTCCAAATTCTATCCTTAATCCTCTTTTTAAAATTGTTTGCATTGCTTCTTCACCACTATTATAAAGAATATTTACCCCAAGTTTTTTCATATGTTCAACATCACCGGGTAAATATCTAACCTCTCTGAGTTTATTTATAGATTCCTTGATTGCAGGATCTGTAATCCAGGGAATATCCATAGAATACTGAGGGGCTTGTATTTGAGGATATGCATAAGTTGTATGTGGAGTTGTTCGTGCTAGTTGAGGATAAGCATAATTTCTCATATATTGAGATCCAGTTGAAAAATATTCTGGACTTTGGTAATCTTGCGCAGGGAAATTATAATTAGCATTTGATGCAGGAATAAGTGTATTGGGTATATATCCTGCATTGTAGTAATTATTAAGGTTGCTTACTTGTCCCAACATTTATTATCTCCGTACTTTTATTCTTTATAAACTCAAACTGCAATTTAAATAATTATCTAAGTCATTGCGAGGTGGCTAAACCACATTCACACTGTCAACAATCTTTCTTTAATATACAAGAATCATTGATACTGAGTTTGTGCCTCTGGCACCGTGGCAATCTCTAAGCATTAAACTTATAAGTAGCAATTTAAATTCTCTATAAAATAAAACAAAATATGTTAATTTATTGCTTATTATTTAAAGTTTGTTTTTTATTTAAGTTATTATTTGTTACAAATTTATCAATTTAGTATACTTAGATATCAAAAAGTTTAGTAAAAATTTTTTTATATATATAAGAACATGTAAGTTGGGATAATAGAGGTTAAGATGTTAAAGCCAATTGCAATGCCCGTTAGAATTCCATCTCCAAAATGTGGACAGGATTATACAAATCCTGAAAACAATGCTCCTACGACAAAAGAAAAAGCGTTTCAGGGTTTCGAAAAAGTAAAACAAGAAAGATACAATGATATTTATAGCCATGAGCAA
>Ga0208977_1001512_pt1 | contig 11388 bp, 9 predicted proteins | sample RifOxyA2_FD_184030 | JGI IMG/M metagenome (GOLD analysis project Ga0208977, IMG submission 184030) | Groundwater microbial communities from Rifle, Colorado - Rifle Oxygen_injection A2 (SPAdes) | ecosystem: Environmental > Aquatic > Deep subsurface > Groundwater | place: Rifle, Colorado, United...
GTACGCGGACGTTATCGAAATAGATTGCTCAAAAATCACGCCGCAGGTTTCGCTGCCGTTTTTGCCGTCGAACGCAAAGGCGGTAACCGATCTCGGCTCCATCGCGATAGACCAGGTTGTAATCGGCTCCTGCACCAATGGCAGGATCGAGGATCTCCGGCTTGCCGCGCGCCTGCTTAAAGGCAAAAAGGCGAACCCCCGCGTGCGCCTGCTCATTATCCCGGCGACGCCGCTGATATACACCCAGATGGTGAAGGAAGGGCTTATAGACATATTCCTTGCCGCCGGCGCGATAGTTTCTCCGCCGACATGCGGCCCGTGCCTCGGCGGGCACATGGGAATTTTAGCGGCCGGCGAGCGTTGCGTGGCCACCACCAACCGTAATTTCGTCGGTAGAATGGGGCATGTAAAATCCGAAGTATATCTTGCAAGCCCTGCCGTTGCCGCCGCTTCGGCAGTTAAAGGCCGCATAGCACACCCGGAGGAGTTAAAATGACACTTAAAGGAAAAGCACACAAATACGGCTCAAACATCAATACCGACGAGATTATCCCGGCGCGCTATCTTAACACATCCGATGCCGCCGAGCTTGCCAAACATTGCATGGAAGACCTTGACAGGGATTTCATGAAAAAAATGAAGAAGGGCGATTTTATCGTCGCAGAATCTAATTTCGGCTGCGGTTCTTCGCGCGAACATGCGCCCATCTCCATCAAGGCGGCGGGCGTATCGGCGGTTATAGCAAAATCGTTTGCGCGCATTTTCTTCCGCAACGCAATCAACATCGGCCTGCCTATCCTGGAATGCGCCGAGGCGGTAAAAAAGATTAAAAGCGGCGATGCCATCGAAGTCAATCTTGCCACCGGCGCCATTAAGAACATTACACGTTCGGAAACCTACCAGGCACAGGCTTTCCCGGAATTCATGCAACAGATAATCGCAAAGGGCGGACTGCTGGAATACATCAAAACACGATAAGGAGCCACACCATGGAAAAGAAAAATTACAGGATAGCTGTTCTCGGCGGCGATGGCACGGGGCCTGAGGTAATAAGAGAAGGCATAAAGGTTCTTGAAGCCGTATCAAAAAAATATTCGTTCAAACTGGAATGGGTAAACTACGATCTCGGCGGCGAGCGCTTCAAAAAAACCGGCGAGATACTCCCCGACAGCGTGTTGGGCGAACTCCGCAAGGTTGACGCCATTTATCTCGGCGCCATAGGCCATCCCGACGTAAAACCGGGAATACTTGAAAAAGGCCTTCTCCTGCGCCTGCGCTTTGAGCTTGACCAGTACATAAATTTGAGGCCCGTAAAACTTTATCCTAATGTCGAGTCCCCGTTAAAGGACAAAAAACCTGAGGATATTGATTTCGTAGTCATCCGCGAAAACACCGAAGGCCTTTACGTCGGCGCCGGCGGCTTCCTGCGCAAAGGCACCCCCAATGAAGTGGCGGTGCAGGAATCCATAAACACCCGTTTCGGCGCAGAACGTTGCGTCCGTTATGCGTTTGAGCTTGCCAAAAAACGCAACAAGGCAAACAAGCTCACCCTTTGCGGCAAGACGAACGTGTTAACCTATGCTTTCGATATGTGGGAACGCGCGTTCTATGACGTCGCAAAAGAATTCCCGTCGGTAAAACCCGATTACGCGCACGTTGATGCCACCTGCATGTGGATGGTAAAAAACCCGGAATGGTTCGACGTTATCGTTACCGATAACCTGTTCGGAGACATCATCACCGACCTCGGCGCCATGATCCAGGGCGGCATGGGCATAGCTGCCGGCGGAAACATCAACCCTTCCGGAGTTTCCATGTTCGAGCCGATCGGTGGTTCAGCCCCCAAGTACACCGGCAAAAACGTCATCAACCCGCTAGCCGCAATCTGCGCCGGCTCCATGATGCTGGACTTCATCGGCCAACCCCAGGCCGCGCTGGCAATTGAAAAAGCCGTAATCTCGTCGCTTACCGGCGGCCACATAAAAAGCCTTTCCGCCGGCAAAATGGGACTCTCCACCACCGAAGTAGGCGACCTGATCGCAAAGAATGTATAACTGATCTTACGCAAGAAATGCCAAAGTTGCCGTCATTGCGAGCGCAGCATGTCATTGCGAGCGCAGCGAAGCAATCTCGACGTTGCTCCCCCCCGATGAAAAGCGAGATTGCCGCGCCCCTTGGGCTCGCAATGACACGCTGCGTAACACCAGTGTAAATTACCTGAAAGGAAATATAACGTGCCATGAAAGCTTATAATGTTGCCGTAGCAGGAGCCACCGGCGCGGTGGGACAGGAAATGATTAAAATGCTGGAAGACCGCAAATTCCCCGTAAAAAGTTTGCGCCTTCTCGCATCGGAACGTTCCGAAGGAAAATCGCTATCCTTTCGCGGCGAGCAGATAAAAGTTGAAAAATTAACGCCCTCGTCCGCAAAAGGTCTTGATGTCGCGCTCTTTAGCGCCGGCGCCGGGATCTCCAGGGAATACGCGCCGATTTTCGCCAACGAGGGATGTTTTGTAATTGACAATTCCAGCGCCTGGCGCATGGATGCCGACGTTCCCCTGGTGGTTCCCGAAGTCAACGCGCACGCGCTTGCCAGGGATAAGAAAATTATAGCCAATCCAAACTGTTCCACCATCCAGATGGTCGTCGTCTTAAAACCGCTGCATGACGCCGGCCGCATTAAACGCGTCGTTGTAGCCACCTACCAGGCGGTTTCAGGCGCCGGCGGCCGCGCCATGGAGGAGTTGAAAGCGCAGGTTATAGCGTGGGCGAATAACAAGCCCATGCCGGCGCCGGAAAAGTTCGCTTATACCATCGCATTTAATTTAATTCCGCAGATTGATATTTTCATGGAAAACAGCTATACTAAGGAAGAAATGAAAATGGTGGGCGAAACCAGGAAGATAATGGGGGATAACGGCATACAGGTTTCCGCAACATGCGTGCGTGTGCCGGTGTTCCGCGCGCATTCCGAAGCCGTGTGGGTTGAAACCGAAAAAAAGATTACTCCCCAGGAAGCGAAATCAATTCTATCCAATGCAAAAGGTGTCAGCGTAGTGGACGAGCCGGCGGCAAAAAAATATCCCATGCCGGCGGATTGCGCCTATAAGCAGGTTACTTACGTAGGCCGCATCCGTGAAGACATTTCCACCGCGAACGGGCTTGCCATGTGGATAGTTTCCGACAATCTTCTTAAAGGCGCCGCGCTTAACGCAGTCGAGATTGCCGAAGCCATGATCGCCAGGAACATTATTTAATTCATGAAGAAACTGGTTGTTAACGCCGACGATTTCGGCTACCGCGAAGGAATAAACAAAGGCATAATCTACGCTCATCAGTCGGGCGTGGTTAGCAGCGCTTCGTTGTTCGTCCAGCGCGAGGGCACCGACGATGCGGTGCGGCTGGCAAAAGAAAATCAGGCGCTTGGCCTTGGCATACATATTGACCTCGACCAGTTTTTTGAAGTTGACCACCATATAGGAATGATTCTTGACTGGATAAGTCCCAGGCCGGATATTGCAAACGTTCGCGGTGAAATAAGGCGGCAACTTGAGAAGTACTTTTCGCTGGGTTTGTCCTGCGACCACATTGACAGCCACCATCATTCCCATTTACACCCCGATATTTTTCCGCTTGCATGTGAAGCCGCCAGGGACTTCAAAATCCCGGTTGTCCGTTTTGCGGAAAAAATTGTTTTGGATCCTTCGAGAGTGGCCGAAATGAAAGGGATTATAAAAGATTATTCAATTACAACCCCCGATCATTTCATCGAAGGCTGGTACTGGGGCAACATTGACGAACACTACCAGTTAGCCGAGCTTATGACCCACCCCGGTTACGGTGAACTATGGCGCGAGGCCGAGCTGGCGCACTGCTGCCAACCGACGTTGCGCCAATACCTTATTGATCAGAAAATAGACCTTCTTCGTTTCTCAGATGCCGTCGCATCGCGCTGAAGTTGGGTTAAACCATTACCTGTTGATCATTGAGTACGACGGCAGCCGGTATGCCGGCTGGCAGAAACAACCGGGTATGATAACCATACAGTCCGAGCTTGAAAAGGCAGCCGCCGTAGTGCTTGGGAAGCCGGTAAAATCTACAGCCGCCGGACGTACGGATAAGGGAGTCCATGCCAGGGGACAAGTAGTAACACTCTCGGCTCCGGCAAACTATCCTCCTAAAAGATTTCTCCTCGCGCTTAACTCCCTGCTACCAAAAGATATAGCCGTAACCGGCGTGCGCAAAGCAAATGCAGGCTCTAACGCACGCTTCGATGCCTCAGGCAAGATATATCGCTATTATATCTGGAATAAAACGTGCCGTTCGGTTTGGCGAAAAGACCGCTGGCACATTGCCAGGCCGCTTGACCTTGGCCTTATGAAATCCGCAGTACAATTTATCGTCGGTAAACACGATTTCAGGGCATTTGAAGCCCGCGGCAGCACCCAGTGCAGTAAAATCTGCAACCTTGAACGTATCAAAATAACTAACCATGGGGGGGAGATCACGCTTACATTTGCTGCCGACAGGTTTCTCTACAAAATGGTGCGAAACATAACAGGCACGCTTGTTGATGTCGGCCTTGGCAGGATAGCGCCCGATGCTCTCATCGGTATTTTGGATGGGAAAAACCGGCGCCATGCAGGAAGAACCGCGCCCTCTCATGGTCTTTTTCTTGAAAAAATCGAAGGGGGTAAATTTGGAGATTTATCATGAAACAAAAAAAATCTAAAATGGGGAAAACTCCCCCACCGGTTCAGGAAAAAATCGAGGGCATATCAAAAACCGGCAAAAAAATTATTCTTTCAGGCATAGCTTTGCTCTTCATCGGTTTTTTTGTTCTTACTAAAACAGATCCTTCCGGAAGCAATTTGGCTTCCATGGTTTCTCCGTTTCTTATTCTCGCCGGTTACGCAGTCATTGGCGCCGGCATCATCTTTCCTGAAAAAAAATCCGCATCCCCGCTCCCCTGACGGTTTTTTATTCGCCATTATCCACAAAACAATCAACGTCATAATCGCCCCGTTACCTGCCATCATCCGCGCAGCAGTCCGTGTCATAATTCTCTTTTAGCCATGCCCGTCATGCCGAAGCGTCTTACAGACTATGTCGCAATTGTCTTTTGTTTTGCTCTGCCCGTCATACCGGAATGCCTTAATCTCATCTTTACCCACATCTTTTCACATGGAGAGCAACGTGAGCCGCCAATGTCTCCTGCCATCCATGTTGCGAGACATGGGTAAGGGTCAGAATGCCTTAATCCGGTATCCAGTCTTTTTCCTTCCGAAAACGCTAACACCCTCTTCATGGTCTTTTTCCAAAAATTCCGGCCAGAAATCCATTTTTTCATCTGTTTTGCGTAAAATTTGCATATTTTTTCCACTTTTACCGACGATAAACTTAAAATAAAGCGATTTCAGGCCTCTATTTTTCCTTTCTAATGGATTAATACCACCCCGCATCTCATTGCAATATGCCTTTCACCGCTTTTTAACAGGTTTTTACCCTGCCCCCTGTATTATAAAGTTCCGCCGCCTTGCGGATTTGTGGCCGCCTCATGGCCTGTTTAACTTAACCCAAAAACCCCGTTACTTATGATGTTGCGCCCCCTTGTCTTTCGCGATATTTCGCCCCTGTCATTGCGAGCGAAGCGAAGCAATCCCGCCTTTGATTAAGCATAGCCCAAACGCTTTTGCCAATCTTTTACCTGAATTTTAAAAAAGCCGATTTTTAATAAAAAAGACCATGAAGCCTGCCCATGCCGTTTTTGGGCTTTCATGGTCTTTTTTTGTGCCAAAATTTGACATCAAATCACCAAAATTTTTCCAAATTTTTCATGATTTTGGCAAGTGCATCCCGCTGAATTTGAGGTAAATTTTGGAAAACTAAAATTTACCATCAAAAAGTGAATTGCTAAAATTAAAAACATAAAGTAAAGCTTTAACCATTTCATTATCGTATTGATTTACGAGTGTAAATTAAGCAAACATCATGTATTACTAGAGTTTATTGCAAACAGTAACATATTCTCCGTAACTTAACATAATATACATTATCGGAACCAATGGGGGATAAAGATCCAAAAAAACGAATATAACGCAGTTTTAGATCCTGGAAAATTACATTGATTTTTGAAGGTTATTCACAAGGAAGCCGCCAATGTCCACTTAAAGTAATGGTTTAATTGTTGTTATGAAATGGATTGAATTTACAATGGTATTTAGTTAGATTTGATAGGCGGGGGTTCAAAATCAGATAAGGATATCCACTGGCTGGAAAACACCAATTTTAAGGGTTCTCGTCGTCATTGCGAGCCCAAAGGGCGCGGCAATCTCGCTTTTCATCAGAAGCAACGCCGAGATTGCTTCGCTTCGCTCGCAATGACCTCAAACTGCTAAAAAGACACGCTTGTTTAAGAGTTATACAGACCAGGTTTTTAACTCAAATTCAGGGGATGGGCGGGGCATGATTACCGAACTTTCGTATGGCCAACGTTCTATTTCCTGGCCGTTTTTTAGGACTACAACGGCATATTCTATTGTAGCCAGGTCTTCCGGCAGTTCCAGCCTGGAAAGAGGGACGGCGAATTCAATTATCTTTAAAGCTGCCGCGTGTTCCAGGGGTTCTACTCCGCGGCTGCTTTTTATGAAAAACTCCTTAATTCCTCCCCCATTTTTTAGCGATAAAGAAATTTCAGTGTCTTCGGGTTTATGAAATACCACCTTAAAAGTAATTTCTTCTATGGCCTCGCCGGCAATGGGCGTATTAATATCAAAACGGAAATACAGGTTTTCCATATCAAAGCCATAATGAAATGAATTTAGAACAGTTTCAACCTGGTGCATTGAACCGCCGCTATGGCCCACCTCGTAACAACCCGCGGCCTGCCACTCAAAATAATTGGTAACCTTGCCATCAATGCGCGCTGTTATGAAATCTATCGGTTCATGTGTGGGCGCTTTACGGGTAATTCCTTTGATGGCCTTGTGGAGATGGTCGGGCGCTTTTTCGTGCAATAAATCGTAGACGCTTATCAAGTTCTGGCGAAACAGGAAATCGAACATGGCGTCGTTGCCGGAGCTATGGTCGTCGCCGAACCACCAGTTCCAGTCCGACCCTTCCGCTATGTATATTTTTTCCCATGCCGCCTTCACTTCGGGTGATTCGCTTTTTTCCGGGTGGCGCACCATGTAATCGGAAAGAAATTTCCTTGTTTCGGAAAGATAGTCCCAGGCAAGGTTGTCTTCCGGGTGGCCGATCCAGATGCCATAGTCCCCGTTAATCCATGAGCCGGCCCAGATTTTCCGGATGGTTTCGCGGGGCGGATTGTTTTCCATAAAATCGCTTACGGTTGTCGTTTCTATTGTCGGGTCGTTGCTTATAGTCTGGTAGAGCAGCTTTAAAAAATCGTTTCCATCGTTGGAATAATACTCCCAGCAATTTTCGCCGTCCAGGATTATGGGAATAATATGGTTTTGAGACGAATCGTTTAACATATCGCGGATAGCGTAGAGGCGTTTCATGAAATCTGCCACTGCGATTTCGTGGTTCCAGCGCGAGTAAACGAAACCTATGGTGTCGGAAAGCGCATGGTCTCGGAATATCACGTTAACCTGGCTTGTGAGAATGTCGAGCTTGTAAGGTTCGTAGAGTCTCCGGCGGGAGCCGTTATACTCCGGGATGCTGCGGAACAGTATTGATTCGTCGGTGGCTATCCATTTAATGCCGGCCTCTGCAACAAGCGGCACAATCTCGTCGGCTACCGAGCCTTCGGACGGCCACATTCCGCGCGGCGGCCTGCCGAAAGTGCGCTGATAATAATCTATAGCTTTGTGGATGTGAATTTTCGCGTCTTCGCGGTGCTGGAACCGCTTTTTAGGCAGCGTCATGGAAGGCGAAGCAATCAGAGCATTATTAGTGTCGCACAACAGGGGCAGTATGGGATGGTAAAAGGGTGTTGTGGAAACCTCTATCTGTCCCCTGTCCTGCATTTGCCGGTATTTACCCGCCACAAGTCCGCAGATTTCAAGTTGCCTGGCAATCAGGGCGGCCTTGTCTTCCTCGGTAAAATCGCGCCCCTTATCATATAACATCTTAATAAATTCGTCTTTGGCGCGCCAGTACGGGTCCATCCATGCCAGGTTAAACCAAACCTGAAGATCTCTGATCTCGGCCGGCTTAAAGTATCCCTGGATGCGCCCAAGTTCTTCAAAGGATACGTTTCTGCCGCGTTTTTCCAGTAACTGGCGATAACGCGGGTAAGGGTTAATCATGGTTTCCCAGTTGGCCATGAAAAAATTAAGGAGAATAAAAACCCTCTCAGTTTCATCCAGGTCGGTGGCGTTTTTGACGCTTAGATCGAGATACTTGTCCCTCGCGGCGCCTTGCGAGTATTCGGAGAGCTGCGCAAGAAGCGACGGCACAAGGTTGAACGTTGATTTTATTTGAGGAAATTCGTCAAGAATGGCGACGGTATCGTAGTAGTCCTTGGTGGCATGAAGGCGCACCCAAGGCAATTCGTAAATACCCGAGACCGGGTTTTTGTAAACAGGCTGGTGCTGGTGCCATACAAAAGCTACATATACTTTTTTCATGATAAGTGATTTAAAAACGGGTTGTTATCTCTAGCTGGTAACGGCCATCGGGTTCGGTTTTCGGCCAGTAGATGTCATAATGCGGGGGTGTATAACGGTTAAAAGAAAATCTTGCAGCGGTGTATTTTGAATGGACGTATTCAACGCTTAAATCCAGTTCTACGCCAAGCGCGAATTCGGCTCCGAACAACCGTTCAAAGCCGGATGCGTTTGGCGCGCCGCGCGGCCCCTGGGATGCCGAGTAGAGAAAATAAGTTGCGCCGAACGTCCACGCATACAGCGGCGAAAACTCGGCGCCGACGCTAAGCGTGCCTATGCCGGAATATGGCGCCGGAAGCGCAAAAAATGAATCCGATGGCGTTGCGGCAAATAACTCGCCATACCCGGCGCGTTCAATGCCGTCGTAACGGCGCGTAAAATCCGGTGAAAAGGATTCGTCGGCATCGTCAAGCGCGGATGTGTTGTCGTCGCCGGAAGAAACCTGCAGCAGGGCGTGGGCTTTCACTTTTCCCAGTTTTGTTTTTTCGCCGACCAGGTGGCCGTAAGCCAGGTAGCCCATGCCGTCAAGTTGAATGCTGGAATTGTCGGTTTTCTTGACGTAGCCGCCCTGCTTGACAATTTCAAACTGGTAGGCGGCTATATCTTCCTTCTTTCCGATACGGAAGTCGTAGAACTGTTTTACGATGGCCTGGGTGCCGGTTTCAAGGCCGCCCTGGCGATATTTGGAACCGGATGCATCGTTGTCTTCAAAGTAGCCGATTTCCCACAAAAGGTTGCGCCACGTGGTTTGCAGCACGCCGCCGTAAAGATCGTGGTCGGAATTCGGGCGAAAGTTTTCGGAAATTTTTGCGGTAAAAATTTCCGCCTGCAATGGCAACGGCTTGTCGTAACGGCCGATGAACCTTAGCGCGTTAAATCCCGCGCCGTTGTCGCTGATTACAAGCCCGTCGCCAAAAATGATGCTCTGTTTGCCTATTATAATATCCAGCGGAATGTCTGAAAAATTTTCAAGTTTAAGGTATGCGTTTTCTATGTACGGGGTAAAATCAGTGCGGGGGTAAGGGACGGCGAAAATAGTATTTGTCGAGCCTACAACACCGAGCGACGTAATTTTTGTGCCGATCTCAATCTTGTCCGCCGGCCTGCCGGTGATGGCGATTTTAAGCTGCTGGCTGTAGTAGTGTATGGCGTCGGTAGAGGTTGAGGCGTCAAAGTCCACGTTCGAAAAACTGACGCCGCGCAGCCGGTAATCGGTATCAATTCTTAACGACGCCGCGCCAAGCGGTGAACATGATAACATTGATACGCAGACGAAAAGAATCAATATGAATTTTTTCATTTTCCCCATTATACCAGAATATTCATTACAAATCAAACGCTGTAAAATGAAAAAACCCCCTGTATAAACAGGAGGTTTTTTCATTTTTATTCAAAGACTTTGTTTAAATGATGTTACCCGGCGTGTCATTGCGAGGAGCCTTGGCGACGAAGCAATCTCGTCATTTTGGTACTAAACAGCAGGATTGCTTCGCTTCGCTCGCAATGACAGCAACTTTGGCATTTCTTGCATAACATCAGTGTTTAACTTAGAACTTGTAGGTGGCGCTTAACTGGCTTACCAGTGTTTCCGGAATGCCGCTTACAAGATACGTTCCGCTGAAAAGCACTTGTTGGCGTACTACCGCATCAACTGTCAACCCACGGAAAACGTCTATGCCGGCGCCGATTGAAATAGTGGTTCCGCCGAGCGTTTCTGTTTTTGCGGTGGTTTCAGCTACCTGTGTCTGCTGGTAGGAGGATGTGGTGGCGCTCCATGTCAGGGTCGGAGCGCTGGTTTTTGTGGTAGTTTGCTGTATGATATTCTGGGATACGCCCATTCTCATCGCAAATGATTTTGCAAGCGATTGCTCGATTGCCAGGTTTACGGGAAGCGCTATGCTTGCGGTTTCCGAATCATACTGCTGGCTCTTTCCCGCTATGGCTGTCCTTAGCTGTGTTGTTGAGGCATTGTTTGTTGCAACGGACTGATTGAGGTTGGCCGCTACTACCATCAGCGTTTTCGGAGAAGTTTTTACATTGTAGGATGCACCCAGCGTTAACGTGGATTGCTTCTGGGTTCTTTCCTGTTTGTAATTGGTATCGCCGGTATCATTGAAGCTTGAGTTAAGGCCGGCGTCGATCTGTTCCGTAAATGTATTGGAAATATTGTTTGACGTGTAATTAAAGTAGGCAAGCAACGGGTTATTCTTAACCGGGATGGCTGCCCTTGCGGTTATGCCGAGATTTAACGCGGAATTAGTCTGGAATATCCAGTCGTTGGTATTTATCCATGCCGTGCCGTTGTATTGCGACGTCTTATATGTATTTTTTGCGGAAGGAAATCCAAGTGTAAGCACAAGGTCAAGATCGGATGCCAGGAGCACGTCCCTGACTTGTGCGCCCATAACAAGGTTTACCTCGGATGAGCTTAATTCATCGCTCGATGTGGTATTGCCTGTGACAAGCGGTGAGGATGTCGTTTTATTTTCGTTGCTCAGGTTGTCGCCGGCTACGTTTAACAATGCGCCCAGTTTGAAACCGGCAAACGGCAGCGCATAGAAAAGATCAAATCTCGTCTGGGGCGCAAGTGCGACCATGCTGTTTCCGAAACCGTCAGCAGTAACGGCCGTTACGCCGGAACCCGTGGCATTCTGCCCGGCTGATCCCAGTATACCTGAGTATGGGCGGTTAAGGAATAGGCCTAACGTCGCTCCCTCAATAATGGGACATGCTCCCGATACGCCGCCCCATTGGTT
>Ga0208977_1001513_pt1 | contig 11386 bp, 7 predicted proteins | sample RifOxyA2_FD_184030 | JGI IMG/M metagenome (GOLD analysis project Ga0208977, IMG submission 184030) | Groundwater microbial communities from Rifle, Colorado - Rifle Oxygen_injection A2 (SPAdes) | ecosystem: Environmental > Aquatic > Deep subsurface > Groundwater | place: Rifle, Colorado, United...
TGGTGATGGGCGATGATATGAACATCTCGGTGCGCTCGTTCGGGCCGGACTTTACGCTGATGGGCAGCATAGAACAGGGTGACGACAGCGTTATAGGCAGCGACAACTTCAATCTTATAATAAAGAAAGAAGGCGGGAAGCTTTCCATAGCCGAGAGCGGTCTTTTTATTGAAGTGGACGGCAAGAAGATAACCGCCGAGTTTGACCGGAAGTTTGTTTCCCGGCGCGTAGTCGGGGTGCTGGCCGGGATGATGGTTACCGTGCAGCGCGATTTGACGGCCGCCGCACAATAATACATCCCGCAGTGCCATTGACGCCATTATCCCGATGATGAGGTGCGGCTTAGTCCGATAGACTGTATAAAAGATGTTTCACGGAATAATTGCCGACAATAGCGCAATGACAAGGGAACGCTCCAGGAAGAGCGTTCCCTTGTTTGTTAGCGGACGGTTACATTGGGAATATCATCGATAATGAAAAAAATACTTATTATTGAAGACGAAAAAGATATCGCCAGAATGATAGACTATAATCTTAAAAAAGAAGGTTATAGCACCGTTCTGACCCATGACGGGCCGGCGGGCGTGGCTGCCGCCGCAAGAGAGCGTCCGGACCTTGTCATCCTGGACCTGATGCTGCCGGGCTTGGACGGACTTGAGGTTTGCCGGCGTCTTAAAAAAGACGACAAAACTTCCGGTATCGCTATTATTATGCTTACGGCCAAATCGGGTGAAACGGACAGGGTGGTCGGACTTGAGATGGGGGCGGACGATTATGTGGCCAAACCTTTCAGCGTCAGAGAGCTTCTGGCGCGCGTTAAAGCGGTCCTGAGAAGAGTTTCCGATAAGAACGAAGAGCGCGAGATTTACAGATCGGGAGATCTGCTTATAGATTCCTCCAAAGTCCTGGTTCTGGTTAAAAATCGTCCTATCGAACTGACAGCGAAAGAGTTTGAGCTATTAAGAGCGCTTGTTAAGGCTAAAGGCAGAGTGGTCAGCCGGGAGGGGTTGCTTGATCTGGTCTGGGGTATTGATGCCGCTCTGGAATTGCAGACCCGCACCGTGGATGTGCACATAATGACGCTCAGGAAAAAGCTTAAAAGCGAAGGCGGCCGGATAGTGACCGTAAAAAATTACGGCTACCGATTCGAAACGTAAAATATGAAACTTTTTGCGACGTTGCGGTTCAAGATCCTGCTGTCTTATGTGCTGGTAGTGCTGTTCGCTCTTTCCGTGACCGCTTTCTTTCTCGACCGATCCCTTGAAAAGCACGCTCTTCAGGATCTGCATTCATCAATTGGAATACAGGCCGGGCTCATCGCCGCCCAGCTGGATCTGGCGCGTCTGGAGAAAGAGGATACTCCGTATCTGGACGCTTTTGTCACTAAATCAGGCCGCATAACCGGTTCCAGGGTTACAGTCGTCTCAGCCTCCGGACGTGTGCTGGGGGATTCGCAGCAGTCTTATACGGAAATTCTGAAGATGGAAAATCACCTGAACCGGCCGGAAATAATAAAGGCTTCCGGCCATGAGGCCGCAAGCGTGACAAGGTATTCGCATACGCTTAAGAAAGAGATGCTTTATCTGGCCGTTCCGGTGCGCGACGGGCAACGCGTCGCGGGGTTTGTGCGCCTGGCAATACCTATGGCAAGAGTGAAACGTGTTATGTCATCCTTGCGCAGGACTATAATATTCAGTTTCCTTATTTCCGCGTTGTTCGCTCTTGCCACCGGCTGGCTGGTTGTCTGGTTGACGGCGGCTCCGTTCGGGGAAATAATAAGCGGTTCCAAGCGTTTCGCTTCCGGGGATTTTACCTGCAGGATACCTCTGCGCTCATCCGGTGAATTGAGGGAGCTTGCGGAAACCCTTAATTCCATGGCGGCGGAGATAAGCCGCAGAATGCGCGAGGCGGAACTGCGCAGGCTGGAACTTGAAGCCGCTTTCCGCGACATGTCCGAAGCGATAGTTGTAACCGATGGCGCCGGAGTTGTAACGCGCATGAATCCACGCGCCGAACTGCTGATGAAAGCGCGCGGCATGAACGTGCCCGGAATGCGCCTCACCGACATCTCCGTGGTACCGGGATTGGCGGAGGCGGCGCTGAAGGCTCTATCCGGCGGAAGCCAGGTTTCGCGGGAAATAGAGTCCGAGGCGGGGCTTGTGCTGAGCGTGATCGCTTCTCCGATAAAGGAAAACGGGGGTGTTGGCGGGTGTGTGCTGGTTGCCAGGGATATCACGGAACCGCGCAGGCTTGAGAATATGCGCAGAGAATTTGTGGCTAATGTTTCGCATGAACTGAAGACCCCGCTGACCGCCATCAGGGGCTGCGCGGAAACCCTGCTCAACGGCGCCTTTGAAGACAAGGAGAGCGGACCGGCTTTTGCGCGTACCATACATGAGCAGGCTGTGAGGTTGGACAATCTGGTGAACGATATTCTTAAAATATCCTATGCCGAATCCGGCCGCGCGGTCCTGGAGCGTTCCGTATTCCAACTGAAAGATCTGGCGGTTGATAGCGTCCGCGCGGTGAAAACTCTATTCGAAAAAAAACAGATAGATTTTACGGAGGAGGTTCCCGGAGGACTTGTCGTGAACGCGGACCGGGATAAGATCTTCCAGGTCATGATCAACCTGCTGCACAACGCGGCAAAGTTCAGCCGGGAAAAAGGATCTGTGAAAATTTCCGCTATTGATCTGGGCCGGGAGGTTAAGGTTACCGTTGAGGATTCGGGAAGCGGGATACCGGAAACCCACCTTCCAAGAATATTCGAGAGATTTTATCGCGTGGATAAAGCCCGTTCGCGGGAACTTGGCGGCACGGGCCTCGGCTTATCTATAGTAAAACATCTGGTGGAACTCCACGGCGGCCACGCCGGAGTTGAAAGCGTGGTGGCACAGGGCTCCAAATTCTGGTTCGTCCTTCCGAAATAAACAAGAAGTTCCAGGTTGCCATGTTTCTGTGCCGTAAGCCGCAAGCGCAGCAGGCTCCCTGCGGACTGGGGTTTTCTTTACCCGCATTTTACATGTCCTTTAAAGATCCTTCACACTCTTTTTCTACACTATGTGTGGAATAAGATTGAAAGGAGGCCGTCCATGTCATTTAACCTGGTGCCGAAAGAAGTGAAATTCTTTGATTACCTTAATTTGCAGGCGGAGAATGTGGTAAAAGCGTCCGCATATCTGAAATCGCTCCTAAAGCGCGACATTATAGATGACGAGGGCGCCAAGAAAATACACGATATTGAGCATGAAGGCGACACTCTTTCCCATGAAATAGTGGATATGCTCAATCGGACTTTCATAACCCCTATCGATCGCGAAGATATTTATACTCTCGCCAATACTCTGGATGATGTTTTGGACCTGATCAACGCTATGACCGGCCGCATGCGGCTCTATAAGCTGGATCCCCGCGACGAATATTTTGTGCAGTTCGTGGACACTATAGATCAGGCCTCGGAGGCTCTTTCACACGCGGTGAAGCATATGCACGATACCAAACGCGGACGGCGGGTGCTGGACCACTGCATAGAGGTCAACCGCCTGGAAAACCTAGGCGATATGATAAGGGAAAAAGCCATAAGCCATCTTTTTGAGACGGAAAGAGATCCCATAATGGTGATCAAATGGAAGGAGATCTATGAGGTGGCGGAAGGGACCCTGGATACCTGCGAGCATGTGGCGAAAGTCATCGAATCCATATTGGTGAAACATGGATAGCATGCTGATATCGATAGTTCTGCTTATAATCCTGGCGCTGCTGTTCGACTTCCTGAACGGTTTCCATGATGCCGCCAATTCAATAGCGACCATCGTCGCCACCCGCGTACTTTCACCGAAATACGCGGTAATGTGGGCGGCTTTTTTTAACTTCATCGCCTTCGCGTTCTTCGGCCTGCATGTGGCCGGTACCATCGGCAAAGGTATTATCGACATCGCGCAGGTGGACACCTATGTGATCTTCGGGACACTTATGGGCGCCTGCGCTTGGAATATCCTTACCTGGTATTTCGGCATACCGTCCAGTTCTTCACACGCCCTTATGGGCGGGCTGGTTGGCGCGGCGCTGGTCAAAGCCGGACCCGGGGCGCTGGTGGCCAAAGGTATAATGAAAACTATTGTGTTTATAGTTGTGTCCCCGCTGCTGGGTATGTTGCTTGGCCTTGGGCTGGGGATTGTGGTGTATCACCTCTTCCGGCATTCCACGCCCGCGAAAGTGGACCACCTGTTCCGCAAAGGACAGTTGCTGTCGGCGGCGGCATACAGCCTGGGGCACGGTGGAAACGACGCCCAGAAGACCATGGGGATAATAGCCGGCCTGTTGTTCAGCGGAGGGTATCTTGGAACGGAATTCCATATCCCGCTCTGGATAGTCCTCTCCTGCCATGGAGCCATAGCGCTGGGCACGATGTCCGGCGGCTGGAGGATAGTAAAGACCATGGGTAATAAAATATTCAAACTGAGGCCGGTGGATGGTTTCTGCGCGGAATTGGGCGCCTCCGTCACGCTGTTCGGCGCTTCCGCTTTCGGCATCCCTGTAAGCACCACCCATACCATTACCGGCGCTATTGTCGGAGTGGGCTCGCTTAAACGGTTCTCTGCCGTCAAATGGGGGGTAGCCGGACAGATAGTGTGGGCCTGGATCCTTACCATTCCCGGGGCGGCGCTGGTTTCCGCGGTTTGCTATTGGCTTGCCGTAATGTTGCTTAAAAAGTAGAGCCACAAAGTATGGGTTTACTCCGGCATCCCTCTGAAAAGTGTTTTCACGCTATAAAACCATCACAACCGGCATGGACATTGTTTACATGGTTTTGAATTGCGTTTAGACGATATTTATTGCGCAAAGTTATTAGTAAAAATACCTCTGCAATTTCCTGAAGGATGGGGGTGAGGTATTTAAGGGCGGATGGCGGTCGAGTAAAGTTTGTCGAATTCCGTCTTGTAAGGCCCTGCATACTGCGGGTCGGTGGTGAAGATAGTGTTTTCGGTGTTCAGCATCTCGGCGGTCTCGGACCAGTTGAAGGAACCGTTGATGAGGAGTCTGCCGTCCACCACTGCATACTTATTGTGCATCAGCCCGTTCTCTACGCGACCGGGTTTAAGGCGGTACTCAATGCGGGCTTGATTGGCCTCTTGCCTGAATGGGAAGGATGATTTCAGGCTGGTCATTATCCTTACCTTTACTCCGCGCGAAGCGGCTCTGGCGAGAGCCGCCATTGCTGGTTTGGAGGTGAAAGCGAACATCGCTATCGAGATGTCTTGACGGGCTGCGTCCAGGGCTTTTACTATGGCGGCTTCCGTGCCGCCACGCGGGGAAAAGATATACGGCGGGAACTGCACGCCGTTAAAGCTAACAGAGGCTCCGGGAGCGGCCGGTAACAGGCCGGGCTTTAGCCAGCCCGCGGACTGGTCGCCCGGCAGCTTGCCCTGCGTCCACATCCACTCGAAGTTCCGCTGGTAACCGTTTATGATATCCCGGTCAAAGACAAACATCATGTTCTCATAACTCCCTATTTCGGCCAACAGGCTCCAATTGGCGGAGCCGGTTTCGAGCGCGGTACCGTCGAAAATAGCGTATTTATTGTGCATCGAGCCGGAACCGCCGCGGCCTTTCATCACACGTATATCCAGGCCGGCGTCCACTATCGCCTGAATGTCGGAATTGGCTTTTGGGTAAAGGTGTTCATAGTCAAGCATTACCCGCACTTTTACTCCGCGGTCGCGAGCCCGTATTAACGCTTTAGCGGTGTCGGGTATCTGCAGATTGTAAAGGGCCACGTCCAAAGTTGAACGAGTTTTTTCTATGGATTGGGTGATGATAATCGAAACCCTCGTCTCATCGGTGAAGATGCAGCGCGGGAGGCCGGAAATGTCGTAGCGTCCATAGTCCGGCGGTTTAGTGAACACCGCTTCCGGGATCTTGGCCAAGCCGGGGGCCGCGGTCTGGAGGGCGGCGCTTATGGCGTTCTTATCAAGGGCTTCAAGCCGGATGTCGGCGGCATAGAGGTTGGGAAAGATAAATAATAAAAAGCACGCTGATCTTAATGACAGTTTCACTAGATGCCTCCGGATTTATAGCGACATAACATAAGGAATTATATAGTTATGATATCACTGATGAAAGGCGGCCGATAGGGGCTTTGGTCCCAGTCAGGCGTGGTATTTTGGCCCACCCGCTCTGGGCCCAGGCTTTCTCCGGTATGAATATCCTCTTGGCCAGTCTTTCCTTAAAAGCCTTGCTGGTCATTGGATTGAATCCATAAGAAGTCCACTCTCGGCATCTAACACCTGCCGGAGGGTTGCTTGTGCAGTTCGCGGAAACTTTTGCTTCGCCTCTTCACACGTCCGGCCCCATGCTTCCCCAAACATTGGAGCGAACAGTGTTGCCGCCTCCATTTTATCGGTGACATATATCCGGAAACTTTGCTATAATAAATCAACGACACCAAGGGTCGCATAGTCGTTTCCGTATCTTACAAGCTGCGGGGGTATCCTTAAACACCGAAGACTACCTTTCGCAGTGATGTCCTTCTCAAATAGTACTCGGAAGGCGCGTTAAGTTTCACCCACCTATAACGGAACTTAGCACAAAGTATCGGGAATATAACGGAAAATTATATTTCGGAGGCTTAGTGCTTTATGAATAAACTTGCTAAGTTCGTTTCTTGTGTTATTATGATTACCCTGTCGGGTTCGGTTTTTGCGCAATCCGATATTCAAAATTCAGCGCTTGAGTCCGTCATTGCCGGCACCGACGCTCAGTTAGTGCCGGCGCTGAGCGGCGCCCTTGATCAGGGCCCTGAAAACACGTTCCCCGCGCCCTCCAGGCCGGACACCGGAACCCGTAATATCCAGCTTAGTGACATAACAGATCAGTGTATATCGCAATACGATGTCGTTTCCGCCTATCCCGCGCTGTACAATATGATCCCTAATGAGGAAAATTTCCGGGTCATAAAAGTATTCCGGTTTACTGACGGCAAAGGGGGCGAACGGCGGATAGAAGTTTATTACACCGGCGGGGACTGGATGCAATACGGTCTTGTGTACTTTGGAATAAACGCGGAGCAGAATAAAGATCAGGCCAACGCATATTTTATCGGCGACCTTTCCACCCCGGACCGGGAGGAGGGAAGCGTAGCCCCCAAGATCGATCCTTTCAACCCCCAACAACTGGCAGACTTCATCGTTGCCGATTTCCTGGAAACAGACGGCAGCGTGAAGGCCATGTTCGGCATCATCGCCACGGCGACAGCTTCCGTAAAATAGTTTTGACCGGAAATCAACCCCGAAAGCCACGGGCAAAGGTGTCCGGGCGCTTTTTGTTGGAAAAGATCACAAGCCTGAATCCATCACTCGCCCTTTTAACGGTACGCAATCAAACCGGGATGTTACATTTTAGTATGCGGCTGCCTTTCCGGAGATCGGCGAATAATTCCTTTTAACTTGCAAGAGACGTTTGCTTAACCTTACGTATAGAATCCGCAGCGATTGACGACCCAGTAACCATTCTCGCACAACATTTATCATGCCTGACAACCATCCGGTGCAGGGAAGTTTATAAAGTTTTATCTAACTCCCCGGCTTTTGGTATTATTAACTACTAGGAGCCTGTCCGACATAAGGCTTTCATGGCGAAATTGTTTATGTCGGACAGGCTCCTAAAAGTTCCTTAGCGTTTTGGGTAAAAAGTCTTCCAAAGGGTCAAAAGACATACAGGATTATTTTATGGCTCCGAACTACTTGAAAGTATTGGCTATCGATGATGAAGAAGAAAATCTGGATATCGTGAAAATAATTGTGGAAAACGCTTTCCCCAATGTCAGATTTTTTTCAGCCCTGACCGGCCGCAAAGGCATCGCGCTTGCGCTGGCCGAAGACCCGGATGTTGTTCTGCTTGATATTGTAATGCCTAAGATGGACGGATTTGAAGTCTGCCGCCGGCTGAAAGCCGACACGCATCTGAAAAATATCCCGATAGTATTCCTGACAGCCAGCAGAGCCGACGATGAGAGCCGCATTAGATGTCTGGAAGTAGGGGGGGCTGGATTTCTTGTTAAGCCATTGCAGGAAGCTGAGTTTATTGCGCAAATCCGCGCTATGGCAAAAATCAAGGGGAACAATGCGGCCCAGCGCAGAGAGAAGGAACGCTTGACGATTCTGCTTGAGGAGCGCACAAACGCGCTTGAGCAGGAAGCCGCTAAACACCGGCGGACTGAAAAGGTTCTGCGCGAGAGCGAGGCCAAGTACCGGACACTTTATGAATCCTCGCGAGACGCCCTTATGACTATCTTCCCGCCGGACTGGTTATTCACGACATGTAATTCTGCGACCGTCAGGATGTTCGGGGCAAAAACTTCGGAGGAATTCACTTCCTTAGCGCCCTGGATGCTTTCTCCGGAATATCAGCCGGACGGCAAGTTGTCTTCCATCAAGGCCAAGCGGATGATAGAAACCGCTATGAAGAAGGGTTCGCATTTTTTTGATTGGACACATAAAAAGATAAAAGGGGGGGCGAATTTTCCAGTCACGGTACTTCTAACCAGGATAGAACTGGGCGGAAAAACAGGCCTTCAGGCGACGGTACGGGATATCACCGAAAGCAAAAAGGTCGGAGAGTTGCTGCGTGAAAGCGAGATGAAGTATCGGATGCTTTTTGACCAGGCTCATGACTCCATTCTGATACTTGAAATAGTCCCGGGTATTCCGGTGATAAAGGACGCCAACGTCGCGGCCCAACGCATGCACGGTTATTCACGCGAGGAAATTATCGGCAAACCTGTTTCATTTCTTGATACCGATGCGACTGCGGGTGTGCTTGGGGAGCGTGCCGATAAGATATATAAAGCCGGGGAAGCGGCCTTCGAGGCGCGGCATCGGCGCAAGGACGGCTCGATCTTTGACATCGAAGTTTCGCTGAAGAGGATTGAGGTCGGCGGCAAGCGTTTATTGCTTGACATCTCGCGTGATATTACCGAGCGAAAGCGTGAGCAATATGCGTTGCATGCTTCGGAGACGCGTTATCGCAGACTTTTTGAAGCTATGCAAGACGGCATCCTCATCTTGGATTCAGAAACGGGTGTTATCGTGGACGTAAATCCGTTCCTGGTAGATCTGCTGGGGCTTTCACGTGAGAAGTTCTTAAATATGAAAATATGGGAGATCGGGGCTTTCAGGGATATTGTTGCCAACCAGGACAAGTTCGTAGAGCTCCAGGGCCGGGGCTATGTCCGCTATGAGGGGCTTCCTCTGATAACCGCGGACGGCCGGGAAATAAATGTGGAATTCGTCAGTAACATATATCAGGCCGGCCAGCGCAAAGTGATCCAGTGCAGCATTCGGGATAATACCAAACGCAAGCAGGCCGAGGCGGCGATTAGCGAAGCCTTCTACATGCAGACCGTTCTTAATGGCATGCTCCAGCGTTCGTTGGCGAACACACCGTTGCGCGAAAAGCTGACTAACCATCTTGCGGGTCTCTTTACGCTGCCGTGGCTCGCCATACAACCCAAGGGAGCCATATTCCTCATGAACCCCGGGGGTAACGCCCTGACTTTGACCGTGCATCAGGGTTTACCTCCCATTTTACTGCGCACCTGTGCTGATGTCCCACTGGGGCGCTGTCTATGCGGCAAAGCGGCCCAGACGGGGCAGGTTGTGGAATTTACAAAAGTCGGAGCGGACCATCACATCACATATGAGGGCATGATGCCGCACGGCCATTATTGCGCGCCCATCATCGCCGGGAATAAACTGCTGGGCGTTCTCAATCTCTACCTGAAAGAAGGAGTATCGCTTACGGATAGTCAGAAGCGTTTCGTGAAATCCGTTACGGATATTCTGGCGGAAAGCATTCTGCACGCGCAGACGGAAGAAAAACTGGCCCAATCGCAGAAGATGGAGGCGGTAGGGTTACTGGCCGGAGGCATTGCGCATGACTTCAACAATATACTGACCGCCATAAAATGTTACGGCGAACTGGTTTCAAATGCCCTATTGTCGGAAGACCCCAAGCGTGAAGATATGCGGGAAATATTGAGCGCGGCAGAGCGCGCCACAACCCTGACCCGCCAGCTCCTGGCGTTCAGCAGACGGCAGATCCTGTCGCCCCGCGTTATGGATATGAATAAAATTGTGAGAGACATGACCAACATGCTTCAGCGAATTATTGGTGAAGACATAAAGCTGTCCACCAAGCTGAAGCCTTTGCCATGCCTGACAATGGTTGACCCCGGACAAATAGAGCAGGTTATCATGAACCTTGTTATAAATTCCCGCGACGCAATGCCGAAAGGGGGCGGAATAACTCTGGAAACGGATATTATCGGCTCTTCCTATGAGGTATCCTCCGCCCATCCGGAATTACCTCGAGGATCGTTGGTATGCCTGAAAGTGTGCGACACCGGCTGTGGCATGACCGAAGAAGTTAAGGAACACGTATTTGAGCCGTTTTACACCACCAAGGAGCAAGGGAAAGGCACCGGGCTCGGGCTCTCCATGATTTACGGGATAATTAAGCAAAGCAACGGTGAAATAGAATTTGAGAGCGCACCCGGAAAAGGCACGACTTTCTCTGTTTGGCTTCCGCATGTGGAAAATTCACTTCCCGAGAGTAATATCGATATACCCCAAAAAATGCCTGGAACGATGTCTGAAACGATACTGTTTGTGGAAGACGAAAAAAGTCTTCTCCGTCTGGGGGAAAGGGTCCTCAAGGCAAAAGGATACACAGTGCTCTCGGCCTTGAACGCAGAGGAAGCGCTGGCGGCGCTTGAAAAGCACGGCAAGCCTGTGGATCTGCTTGTAACCGATATAGTTATGCCCGGTATGAGCGGCCATGAACTGGCTAAAGAAATAGCGCGCAGGAAAATGGCTGGCAGAACCCTCTACATGTCCGGATATACGGAGGACGCCATAGCGGAACACGGAGCGCTTGAACCGGGACTGGCTTTTATCTATAAACCTTTCACGGTTGACGCGTTGGTATTGAAACTGCGAGAGGTTTTGGACGGACCCTCCGACATGGCAAAAGCTTAGGCGCCCGTCCGATACAAGACTTTTATGCAAAATTGGCCGGTTTTGAACTGCGCTCATAATGCCAAAATGGAGTTCAACGGTAACGCAATCCCTTCATGATCGGACCGGATATTTCAAATTCCTCTAACAACCCCTCACGTTTCGCTTGAAATATTTTGCGATATTTACAAATAATATCCGCACATTGTTATAAAGGCGGCGCTGATGGGCCCTATTCCAAAAGCAGGCCTGTCCCAAGAAAAAAGACGAAAACGAGAGAACCCTCCGTTAATGGTAAGATGTTTTTGCTTAGAAAACAGTCTTTCCCGACGGAGGATTCTCTATGTCCCATTATAGCACATTGTTTTCCA
>Ga0208977_1001518_pt1 | contig 11364 bp, 15 predicted proteins | sample RifOxyA2_FD_184030 | JGI IMG/M metagenome (GOLD analysis project Ga0208977, IMG submission 184030) | Groundwater microbial communities from Rifle, Colorado - Rifle Oxygen_injection A2 (SPAdes) | ecosystem: Environmental > Aquatic > Deep subsurface > Groundwater | place: Rifle, Colorado, United...
GTAGAGCTCGAGGATTTCCCAAAAAATTACTTATAGAATTTTATAGCTTCTATGTTGACATCAGGCCTGATATTTCCTTTCCATTTGTTCACCAAAGCAACAAGAATTTTATAAATTTCAATAATTATAATAATTGAAAATGTTGTGCACATAACAATCAACCATTCATTTGCAGATAGAGGTACCGTATCGAGTAAATTATTCATAACCGGAATTGCAACTGCAGAAATTTGCAAACCAATTGCAAGGACCATTACAGCAAGTAATGTAGGATTGCTAAATGGGTTGATACGGTCAATTCTGGTTCCGCCGGGATAAGGTAAGTTAGCAAACAAGGACCTGTCGAATGAACGTGAATTTTGAACGTTCCAAATCTGGAAAAAGGCTAAAACGCAAAATGCCATTGTCCTTGCTTTGTCATGTGAATTAGGATTTAATACAAGCTCAGCGTCAGGCAGGTAGTAATTGAACACAAGCAAGGTACCAATCATCATAATAAATCCGGAGATTATCATCTGATAGACCATCCTTCTGTTTATTAATGGGCTCTCTTTTCTGCGAGGAAGGAATACCATTACATCGCCATGCTCCTTTTCAAAGGCAAGTGGGAAAGTTGATGTACCATCTGTTACAAGGTTAATCCATAATAATTGTGCTGGAAGAACAGGCAAGGGAAAACCAAAAGCAACAGATACGGCAATTGTAAGTAAACCGCCAAAGCTGGTTGAGAGTATATATAATATAATATGCTGTAAATTTCTTAGAACAACTCTTCCTCTTCTGACAGCTTTAACGATTGTTGCAAAGTTATCATCAAAAAGAACCATATGCGCTGATTCCTTTGCTACATCAGTTCCACTACCCATAGCCACACCGATGTCTGCCTGTTTCAATGCAGGCGCATCGTTAACACCATCGCCGGTCATTGCAACAATGTTTCCTCGTGCTTGCAATTGTTTTACTATTCTATATTTATGATGTGGAGCAACGCGGGCATAAACATCAATTTCAGGAACTTTATCAAATAATTCTTTATCGGTCATTTTATCAATTTCCAGCCCAGTGATTGCTACGGGTTTTGGTTTTCCTTTGCCTATTCCGACAGTTTTGGCTACTGATTGTGCTGTCTTTGCATGGTCACCGGTAATCATAACGACACGAATACCTGCATTGTGACATTTACTAACAGCTTCTACGGCTTCGGGCCTGACTGAGTCTTCGATACCAGCAAATCCAATAAAAATCAAATTATTCAAATTATCGAGTGACAGAGGAAAGTTAATCGAATCATCGGAATATGCAAGGGCAAGAACCCTCAATCCTTTTTCAGAGAAAGCAAGGATAACATTATTCACATTATCCAAACTTAATGGAATTTTTGCCCCGTTAATATCAATCATTGAATTACATCTGTTTAATATTTTTTCCGGAGCTCCTTTAGCAAGTATATAATTTTTATCTTCTGAAACTACACTGACAGCCATTAATTGATTTTCGGATTCAAAAGGAATATCTATATTAACCTGGAAATTGTTAGTGTTAAATCCAAGTTTCTTTGCAGCAATCATTAATGCTACTTCAGTAGGGTCACCGGTGATATCCCAGTCAGTTCCGTTTTCCTTAATTGCAGATTCGGTGCAGAGAGAACCAACTAATGCCGTAAGATTCAGAGCATAGTAATCATCGGCGAATACCTGTTCACCGCTATGTTGCGAAAATACCTGTCCTTCTCTTGAGTAGCCCGAACCAATGACATCAAAATATTCTCCACCGCTGTAAAGCCTAGTAACGGTCATTTGATTTTTTGTAAGAGTGCCTGTCTTGTCGGTACAAATGATATTAGTACTGCCGAGAGTTTCAACTGCCTTAAGTTTTTTTACAATGGCTTTTTGTTTTGCCATCTGCGACAGACCAATAGATAATGTTATAGTAACAGCGACAGGTAATCCTTCGGGTATGGCTGAAACAGCTAAGCCGACAGAGGTGAGAAACATTGTTAGCCAATCATTTCCCCGAAGGTAGCCAACAAGAAAAATCACAACAACAATAACCATAATAGCTATGCTGATAAATTTGCCGAAAGCAGCCATCTGGATTCCCAGGGGAGATACTGTTTCTTCGGCTTCGGCTACCTTAACTGAAATTTTACCGAATTCTGTTTGATTACCAACAGCAGTAACGACTGCAACTCCTCTGCCTTTTTGGACAATAGTGCCTGAATAAAGCATTGTGAATCTGTCACCGAGAGGAGCATCCTTACTGATAATAGAGTTGGCGTTTTTTGTGATTGAAAAAGATTCGCCTGTCAGCATAGATTCATCAATCAGCAGATTTTGAGAATCAATTAACCGTGCATCTGCCGGTACCCTGACACCGCTTTCAAGTATAATAATATCACCAACAACGACTTCAGTAGCAGCTATTATTTGTTGTATTCCTTCTCTTATGACACGGGCAGTCGGTGCTGTCATTTTCATCAGGGCATTTAATGCGTCCGAAGCCCTGCGTTCCTGGATAAATCCGATTAGAGTATTAAGTATAACGACAGTAGCTATTACAAAAGTGTCTTTTAATTCTGCAAGAAAAGCATTTAATACGGCTGCGACAATCAGAATATAGATAACCGGGTCGTTGAATTGCTCGAGCAATAATACCCATGCTGATTTTTCTTTAGTTGATATTAGTGTGTTGTCCCCATGTTTTTCCCTCATATCATTTATTTGATTCGATGATAGTCCGGTTTCCTGATTAACATTTAATGTTTTCAGGACAACATCACTTGATTGCGTATGCCAAAACATATTATTAATACTTTTTTGCTTTTCTCTTATTTTAAAATGAATAATCATACAAGTTAATAAAAAATCAAATCTTTTAAAAACCTGATTTTTCAGTAACATTTAATAAGAAGAAAAGCTTGAATTTGAGTTTTTTCTTAAATTTTTAATTATTGTAATTCAGATACTACAAAAATAAAAAAAAGGATGATAAAAGTCGAGGCATATTTACAGACATACCTTGATTGATTAATATTTTTTAGAAAGTATTATAAATCAAATATACTCCTCCAAGAATCACAAGAATTCCGCAAATTCGCTTGATATATTTTGTAGTCTTGGAATTTTCTGTCCAATTTAAATATTGCTGTACTTTCTTTGTTAATGTACCTGCCAGAACAATGACGAAAGCATGTCCCAGTGAAAATGCAACAAGTAAGCTGATTGCTAAAATAATATCGGTTGACGAAACCTGGAATACAACACCAAGAATAGGTGCCATAAAAGCAAAGGTACAAGGTCCAAGACCAATTCCGAAAATAAGTCCAAGAATAAGAGCGGCAATCAATCCCTTGAATCTGGTACCGCTCATTTTAGCTCCATCCCATGGTAATCTTATTACGTCAAGCAAATAAAGACCAACAACAAAAAATACAACTGCAACAATATAATTTCCTATTGAGCCGACATCTCCCATCAATCTGCCGAGAGAAAGAGTAATAATACCAATTAATGCAATTGTAATTAAAATACCGATTGCAAAAACAAGAGATAAATTGAAAGTTCTTTTTAAAGTGATATCCCCTTGAGAACTTAAAAAACCAATTATTAAAGGAATACTAGATAAATGGCAGGGGCTTAAAATTATACTTAATATGCCCCAACCCAAAGCAGATAAGGATGCCAACCAAAAATTCTGGTATAACAAATTACTCAGTGTATCAAATAAATTTTCTATCATTTTTATTTTCTAACTATTAATTTTTAATCCCTTGGATTGAAGAAATTTATCAATATCTTCTTCCGGGTAGTATCCTTCATGTCTGTGTATTTCCTTTTTATTGGCATCAAGGAATATCTGGGTTGGAATTAGTCTAATTCCATATTCAATGCTTTTATCTTTATACTCATCTTTCCAAACGTCATAAAAGATGACTTTAAGTTGTTCATCATACTTTTTCTCAAGGGATTTCATAATAGGCTGCATTTTTTTGCAAGGAATACAATTTACTGAACCTAATTCAATAAAAGTAACAATTGGATACTTTGGCGCGTCATTTGTAGAAACCTGTTCGCTACTTTTCGAACTAGTTTTGTTTTTTGAATCGGTTGCATTATTTAAATTGATATTCTTCTCCCCTTTTGCAGAACTAGCGATTGTATTATTCTCAGTGTTAGAGTTTGTTTCAGTTTTGTTTAACTCGGTTACTTCTGCAGTCTTTGTCTGAGTCTGAGGTTGTTGCTCTGATTCTTTATTATTACAACCTATTACTATAAACGAAAGTGCTAATAGTATAATTATTAAATTTAGTTTCATACTATTTTGCCTCCCCGAGCCATTGAAGAATCTGATTATCTTTTGGAATTGAGCCATAACTAACCACTTTATCATTCACAACCAAACCTGGAGTCATCATAATTCCGAATTTCATTATTTCCTGAAGGTCGGTTATTTTTTCAATTGTGGCATCAATCTTGTTGATATTAACAATCTCTCTGACTTTTTTTTCAAGATTAACACATTTAGCACACCCGGTTCCTAAAATTTTGATATTCATTTCAATCTCCTAATATTTTTTTTATTTCATTAGTTATATATTTTTTAAATTTTTTAAAATCATTTTCAACATCAGCGAAAGTATTCTGCGTTTCAATATCAAAAACTATTTCATTAAACATAATTTAATTACTACTAATATAGTATGATTTCAAACTTGCTCTTGTCACCTAACAATGTCCAAATCTTATCGAGATTTTTCCATTGAACTTCTTTTCCATTTATTTTTTTGCTGATTATAAGTGTTTGAGTGTCAAATTTATATTGTTCTTGATAATGTCCATTCTTCGGTTGAAGAAAATCAAGAGATTTGAGAGTTATTGTACTATCTTTTAACTCTTTTTCAAAATATAATTCAACCGAATTCTTAATGAAGTCTTCAATTGTAAGGCAAGCATGACACCTTATAGTTGCATGGAAATATAAAATATCTATCTGTACATTTTTGACCTGAGCTTGCATATTAATTAAGCTCATTATAAATACAATAGCTACAATAATGATTTGTCTTTTCATTAGCTGTTCACTCCTTTACTTAAATAAACCTTCAGTTCCTCAACCGTTGGCACTTTACCGGAGAACAAAACCTTGTCATTGACAACTAATGCTGGAGTTCTCATAACACCAAATTGTGCAATTGTGTTTATATTTGACATTTTAAAGATGTCTGCCTTAATATTCAATTCATGCACGGCAGAACGAACTCTTTTTTCGAGAGTCTCACAATTTATGCAACCAGGCCCTAAAACAAGAATGTCCATTTCTTCACCTTTAAATAAGACCAAAAATAAATCCAACTATTGTTGAAAAAAATACGACTAATGACACATATATTACCGTCTTCTTAGTGCCAATTACACTTTTAATAACAAGCATACTTGGTAAAGATAATGCAGGTCCAGCTAATAGCAAAGCAAGTGCAGGCCCCTTTCCCATACCTGAACCCATCAATCCCTGTAAAATCGGAACTTCCGTTAAAGTAGCAAAATACATAAAAGCGGCAATAATACTTGAAATGAAGTTAGCAAACAACGAATTACCTCCAACTAAATCTGATATCCACACTGAAGGAATAATTCCTTCATGCCCGGGTCTGCCGAGCATAAATCCGGCAAAAAGGACACCAATGAACAGAAGCGGCATGATTTGCTTAGCAAATGTCCACGTAGATTCGAACCATTTCTTCAATTCGTCATTGCCGGTTATAGTGATATATGTTAAACCTAATATTGCTACTCCAAATGGAATACTTGGATTATCAAATATAAATACGGAAACAGCAACAATTGCCGCAATTGCTACTAATTTAATGATATTGGCTTTATACCACAGCGCCAATACAATACCGAATATTAAAGCTGCAACCGAAGTTATTATCCATTTTGAACTATATACCGCAAACCAAAAACCTTCAACCGTATCGGGTTTAGCCCAGTTCGAAAACACCAGAATAATTATCATCAAACCAAAGAATATTATTGTTTGCCATAATGGTCGTGGTGTTTCCGGTTCGGGCAGTTCGGCGGCGGCTTCAATTTTTTTTATTTCTTCCTTCCTAAAAATAAACGCCATAATCAAACCGATTACTATAGCAAAAGAAACGGCTCCAACTGTTCTTGCAACTGCAATTTCAATCCCAAGCACTTTCCCCGATAAAATTATAGCTAAAACATTAATTGCCGGACCAGAGTATAAAAATGCTATTGCCGGTCCCAAACCAGCACCCATCATATATATTCCTGTAAAAATAGGCAATACAGTACAAGAACACACCGCAAGAATACTTCCGGAAACTGAGCCAACACCATAAGCCATTTTTTTATTAGCTTTAGGTCCCAAATATTTCATCACTGAATTTTGACTTACAAAGACGCCAATTGCTCCTGCGATGTAAAATGCAGGCAGTAAACATAGAATTACATGTTCTTGGGCATACCATTTCATCAACTCTAAGGCTTCAAATATTGCCCCATCAAATCTTTGATTACCTATAGGTAAATTATAAAATAATATAAATGCCACTGCTAAATATATAAAAATTTTTATTTCTTTTTTCCATTCCATTTAATAATCTCCAAAGGTATTTTTGCTTACTTTATTTTCAAATAGGGTTCTGTTTATTACTTACTTAATTGCTTCAGCAATACTTTTCTTCATTTCCTCTTCAAATTTCATTTTATTACTTGTTCTTGCATAGTCTTTAACAATTGCAGAAACATCCACCGATGATTCATCCTGTCCAATTTTTGTAACAATAATGACAGTTTGCGATTTTGCATTGTATTTTGAAACTAAATCTATATTAGCAGAATCTGCTAACCGGATAACTTTAAATTCAATATTCTCGTTAGCAAAGTATTTAATCAAGACAGAATCAACGTCTGCCTGAAGGGCATTACAGGCTCTTGCTTTACAGCAAGCAAGATTTGCTTTGAAATATAAAACTTCAATATATTTTTTGTTTTCTTGTGCTAAAGAAGTTTCAAATACTGAAATAACAGCCAAGAAAAGCAATAAAACTAATTTCTGCAAATTCAATTAATTTTCTCCTAATCTATCACAAAATGCTTTATATACATTCTTTGCTCTTGACCTTTCAATTGCTTGTGTTTTCAAGTAATCCAGATTATTAATAACCATATCTAGTTTTGAGTATGGAAAACCCAATACTGCTTCTCCTGTCTTTACATCTGTTGCATCCCTGCATCCATAGCAACCGAAACTCATATTAATCATACCGCTCAAATATGGAATTACACATGCATCAACGCATACAGCCTGTAAAATACTGGTGCTAAATTCAAGCCTTCCGCCATCCTCATTCAAATAAGCAAGAGCAAGCCACATCAACTTTTCTACTTCATCCTCAACTATTATCACATCAGGAGTTTTATCGAAATTTTTCAATGGCTTCACAAGAACTGAATTAAATTTATTCTGCTCAATCCTTGGCATTGTTTCCATTACTTTCTGTCCAACTTCAAGTTCACGAAATATTCCATATCCTTGTAATATACTGCCGTTTTTTAACTGCTCTGTGAGTGGTTTAAGACCTAAAGCTGCTGCTGCCGCCGGACAAGCAATGTTATCTTTATTGATCGTTATTGATTTGCCATGTCGTGCTTCCATTACTGCCTGGCAAAACCGGCAGTCAATCTTATTAGACTGTTCAGATTGATAATTTTCTTTGTAAAATTTTACACCTACCGGCAAGCCCGTTAATCCAATAGTGTTCATAACTTCTTCTGATATTTCTTTTAAGTTCATATTAATTCCTTTTTTTATCTTCTTTGTCGCTACATATTATGTCATATCTATCAACACTTTTAACTTTCGCCAAATCTTCCTTTATCTCCTTCTCATTAGAGAACCATCCAGGTAAAGAATCAATTATATTTTTTACGATTGTGTTTTCAATATCTTGTGAAATCCTGTAATTTATCCATTTTCCTTCTTTCTCATCTTCAATAAATCCTTCTTTTCTAAGATATGATAAATGGTTTGAAACAGTTGCAGTGGTTAAACCCAAAATCGAAGTAATTTCACAGACGCATAGCGGCTTCTGCAAAAGCATCATCAATATCCGTACTCTATTTGGCTCGGACATCACTTTAAATAATTCTATTTTATCTCTCATCTGTTTTTCTCATTTATTCATTTAGCTAATCATCTAAACGATAATTATGAAAATATATTTTGAATACCAAATGATTTCTAAAAAATATTTGCTTCTAAACAAGGAAATTTGAGGTTGTGTCAAGATAAAAATAAATAAACACCCAAAGTGGTAAAATGAAAATCGGAAAATATTTTTTATAATACCTGATTCTATGTTTGAAAACACCTATTGACTCATCTCGCATATTCATTTTAATTTTTTTTCTAGAACATTTTGAATCTCTTCTTCTATTCCAGTTATATATCCCATCCTTTGCCAGGTAATTTCTCCTTTCTCATTGAAAAGAATATAATGAGGTTTATCATTAACATTCATAGCTCTTTTGAAATCGCTGTTCTCATCAAGATAAATATCAAACAGCCAACCTTTTCCCTTTGCCAAGGGAGCAACTTTTTTGCTGCTTCTCGAATCGTCAATACTTATTGCGATCACTTTAAGACTAAATTTATCCTGCAATTCGCTATAATTATCAGCTAATCCATCCAGGGCTTTCAAGCTTGGACTACAGCAGGATCCAAAAAAGACAATAAGTAATGGATTCTGATCACTTGCCAGATATTTGGTGTCAATACTTTCTCCTTTCAGGTTCTTTATTTTTACAGAAGGGATTGAATTAATTTGTGAAAAAGAATTAACAACACTACAATTATTGAAAATGATATAGTACGAATTTTCTTTGACAATTTTAACTTCATATTTTTCTTTATAGTATTCAATAAATATTTTATACAATACTACCTTTATCTATATGAATCCTTACATTACCATAATTAGAAGCAACAGGACTATGCGTTACCATAGCAATAGTTATTTGATTCTCGATATTAATCTGTTTCAAAACTTCTAATATTTCAATTGCTGATTTCATAATTTTTATTAAATCCGATATAAAAGCCTAAAAATAAAATCTTGCCCAAATATCTAATTTTCCTTCGTATTGTTTGCTGCCATATTCGGTATTATCACTACCAACTAAAAAAGTGGGCCATAGTATAAATTCAAAGTTTGTGACTGGTTTATAACTTAAAGGCATGCCAATTATAAAGCTATTATCATTTAAATTATAAATTGTATATAAAGCAGGAGTGAAGTCAACCCAGTTAAACGGCTCCGGCAACGATATTTTTAGGTATAAGTAATCCTGCATTAGGTTTGATGAAGTAAAATAATTTTTATTCATATTAAGTGCTTCTGATACGGAAATATTATTTCCCGATGAAATTGCATTCAAAAGAAATTTGTTGTATTCCTCATATTCTTTTAGCATTAATCCAGCATCATTATGATAATATTCTAAAATAAATGTCATATTTAACTCATTCAACCATCTTATACCGATTAAATAAGAAGAACCACTGATTTTTTCAAGCATTAAGATACTATCTGAAACAGTATACTTTGAATGATTATCGAACAAACTGTATTCACAATGAATTTCTAAACTTGGAAAAATGTTTCTTGAGAAATCTAATCCGATTTTCGATGAATTTGCTTTGCTGTAATAACTCATTAAATCAATATCAGTATCCCATAATAGAAAATATAATTTTACTGCTAAATCAGTGTATTCAAGTTCGGATATTTTATTATTAATCGTTTTTATCGAAGGTATAACAATTAAGTCAATAGCCATATTATTAATAAAGTCGCTTTGAAAGCTTTTGGAATATTGAAGATTAATAGAAAAAATACCGGACTTTGCGAGTTCAGGATTTTCCGGGTCTTTTACAGAATTGACATAACCGACAGGATTAAAGGCATATCCTTTGCCCCAATTAAGCATTTTTTTGCCTATGATAGCATCCATATTTTGGAATAAGCTAATATTTCCATACATTTCAAATAAATTTATATCAAACTGATTGTCATTATAATATTCGGAATGGGTTTTAATGTGAAAGCCTAAATCTTTTGTTTGATAGTCGCCATTAAGATATAATTCCATTCTGTATGATGATAAAACATCTGATAAATCCTGATTATAAAACATTAAATTATATATAGGAGAACTTTTTCTGGTTTTATTTAATGAATATTTACTATCAAGATTCCCGCTTAATTTTAATGTTTCGACTTCACTTAATACAAAGCTGCTATCATAGTCTTGCGCTGATAATATAGTAATCATTAATATGGAATATATAAAAATAAAAAAAGTCTTCATTTTCTTAAGCCTTCTAATTTTGACATATAATTAATAGTAAAAACTTCATCCTGAAATTTTCTTGGATTAACTTTTATGTATATCATTTTTGAAAAGTATCCCTTATACAGTGGACTTGTTGTTTCAAGTATTGAAGGCCTTTTCAACCCATTACTAAAATCTTTTACTTCCTTAAATTCAAGCGTTTTTATTAGCATCCCACCCGCAGAATAGCATTCTATTTTTGTTAATATCTCATCTTTGGTTGCCCACATTTTTAATTTATCATAAGCGACGGTTTGGTTCTTTGCCTTTAAGTCCAGGATATATCCTTTTTCGTTTTTATCCGCTTTAATAACATTATATTCGGCGTTATAATCAACTTGCATTATATCGGCATTATTGAATACTCCGCCGGTAATTGACTGCAGGCTGGTAATACGAATCGGCTTGCCGACATTGGGTATATAAAGCCACATATTATCTCCGACTCTTAAAGTTGTTCTGCCTTTTTCACTTGCAGGTGAAAGGAAAAGCATAGCCACTTTATCCTTATCCTTTTTTACTGTATAAACATTAAATTCTTTTGTCTTTCCATCAGGATAAATATCAATTAATTTTCGATATGCTTCATAACTTGCAGGCATAAGTTTATCATCTATTCTTTTCAACAACTCATCGCCGCTTTGTGCAAAAAGCAAAAATGTTGTTGAGAAAAGAAATATTAGCAATAAGGTTGTTTTGTAGATTTTCATAATTATTATCTCAATTTATTAAACATGTCTTAATGCTTCAACCGGTTCCATTTTCGATGCCTTGATTGCCGGCTGTAAGCTTGCAAATGCCGAAATAATAATAACAATTAGCAATGTAAATAAAATTTCAGCAATTGGTATTTGAGGAGCAAGTGTAAGTTCCATCATGCCAAAAGTAAAGTTCAATTTAAATGCACTTATTATCAATAATATTAATGCGCCAAAAATATTGC
>Ga0208977_1001519_pt1 | contig 11353 bp, 8 predicted proteins | sample RifOxyA2_FD_184030 | JGI IMG/M metagenome (GOLD analysis project Ga0208977, IMG submission 184030) | Groundwater microbial communities from Rifle, Colorado - Rifle Oxygen_injection A2 (SPAdes) | ecosystem: Environmental > Aquatic > Deep subsurface > Groundwater | place: Rifle, Colorado, United...
AAAATGATATCTTGAGCATACTTTCGCGTTACTGGGGGTATACCGCGTTTCTTCCGTTCCAGGAAGAGGCGATCGGTTCCATTCTTGACGCGCGCGATACGCTTACCGTGTTGCCGACGGGCGGCGGCAAATCGGTCTGCTTCCAGGTACCGGCGCTAATCAAGGACGGCACCGCGGTAATAGTGTCGCCGTTAATTTCGCTGATGAAGGACCAGGTGGATTATTTAAAGGAACTGGGCATCGCGGCAGAATACCTTAACTCAAGCCTTAATGCCGCGCAACGGGTTGCGGTGTTGCGCCGGCTTGCGGCGGGAGAGTTGAAACTGTTGTACGTTTCCCCGGAGCGGCTTGCAATGCCGGAGGCGAGGGAGCTTCTTAAAAAGATCACGGTTTCTTTTTTCGTCATAGACGAGGCGCACTGCATCAGCCACTGGGGACATGATTTCAGGGCGGAGTACCGGCAGCTTGGTTTTATCAAGGAGGAGTTTCCCGGCAATACGTTGCACGCGTTTACCGCCACCGCAACGCCGGAGGTACAGGCCGACATCATCGCGCAATTAAAGCTGCGCGAGCCTGCCGTATACCGCGGTTCCGTGGACCGGCCGAACCTTACCTACCGCGTTTTCCCGCGAACCGGCAACGGTATCTCTCAGATTATGCAGGCGTTAAAAAACCACGCGGGCGAGCCCGGTATAATCTACTGCCTCAGGCGCGCCGACGTAGACGAGATATCGGAAAAACTTAATGCCCTGGGATTTCCAAACCTTCCCTACCACGCGGGTATGCCGGAAGAAGAGCGCAAGCGCAACCAGGATGCGTTCTCGCAGGAAACCGTTTCGCTGATAGTCGCGACCATCGCGTTCGGCATGGGCATAGACCGTTCCAATATACGTTTCGTAATACACGCGGCCATGCCCAAATCCATCGAGCATTACCAGCAGGAAACCGGACGCGCCGGCCGCGACCGGCTTGCGGCGGATTGCTACCTGTTCTTCTCCGGCGCGGACTACCGCACCTGGGAATACATCAGCCGCGATTCGTCGGAGCGGGACGTTATCATGCGCAAGCTGGGGGCGATGTATGAGTTCTGCATATACCCGCACTGCCGCCATAAATTTCTTGTGTCATATTTCGGCCAGCCGTATGAGGCCGGGCGCTGCGGCGCCTGCGACTACTGCCTGGGCGAGCTTGAGCTGGTGCAAGACCCTCTTATCGTCGGCCAGAAAGTGCTTTCGTGCGTCTTGCGCGCAAAGGAGCGTTTCGGCGCAAATCATATCGCGGATATTTTACAAGGCAGCGCAACGGCCGCCGTCGCGCAATGGGAGCACGACAAACTTTCCACGTTCGGCATAATGAAAGAGCATACGAAACAATTTATCCGCTACATGATAGAGCAGCTTGCAGCCCAGGGTTTCCTGGAGCGCCGCGGCGAGTATGTAACTCTCGGCGTTACGGCGTCCGGCCGGGCGTTGCTTAAAGGCGAGGTTTCGCCGCTTCTGGCAAAACCCGTTGTGGCGAAAACGAAGAAGGAAGCGCGCGAAAAACGCAAGGCCAGGCGCGCCGCCGACTGGCAGGGAGTTGACGAAGGGCTTTTCGAGAAGCTGCGCGCGGTGCGCGCCGAGCTTGCCCGGCAGCATAACGTGCCCGCCTACATTGTATTCGGCGACAAAACCCTGCGCGACATGGCCGCAAAAAAACCGCAAACCATGGAAGATTTCCTCACCATATACGGCGTCGGCGAACACAAGCAAAAAAAATACGCCCGCCACTTCCTGGACGCGCTGCAAAAACCATAGACACTATTGTAATGCGTCATAAATAACTTTACATTTTGCTGTTTTCTTGAAGCGGAGTTTCAATATCTTCTTTAGTTTCTCCGTGTCTTTAGTCTCATCTTCCCATATTACTGCAACTTTCCAGCCTTCTTCAGTCAGTGTTGCTGCAACCTTCTTATCACGCTTCACATTGTCACGAAATTTCTTCTTCCAGAATTCAACCCTGGTCTTGGGTATATAGGCACTCTTACATCCTTTGTGCCTGTGCCAGAAACATCCATGGACAAATATTGCCGTCTTATATTTCGGCAGGATTATATCCGGGTTTCCGAAGAGTTTTTTCCCTTTAAGCCTGAACCTGTATCCAAGTTCATGCAGGACAGAACGTACGATTCTTTCCGGTGTCGTATTCCTGGACCGTATTCGAGACATATTCCAGCTTCGTTTTTCCCTGCTCAGAATATCCATAGACGCTCATTGCCTTCCCCTGACCAACTCAATGAACTGATTTAATGACATCAGCTGCTTTTGCTGGGGAGCAGTATATGTCCTGAAAAGGCTGAAAGGAATAACCAGTTGCAGTCTGTTCGCCTTCATTTCATCAGTCTGGTTTCTGCTTATAGCCGGTTCAAGCGTAAAAAGATGTTTCTCCCTGATTCTCTCTGCTTCAGCAAGCACCTGGCGCCATCTATCTTTACAGGTGGTCTTTACTCCCAGCATTGAGAGCCTGAGAGCCGGGAAACCACTGTCTTTATATTCCGTGATACCGGGGAAAATAAAATCCGGCTTTGAATTGTTCTCAGTTACCCTGTTTCTCGCAAATTGAATATCGTTCTGCTTGAATAAATGCTCCAGGTGGTTCTCGAGGGCTTTCCCGGCGCGCGCTTTTCTCCGGTTCTGCACTTGCAGAAAATACTTCATGGTACCGTCAACGTCCTCTCCAAATCCTTTTTTCATGTCCCCGGCCACAATATGATGCTCAAGAGTCCTGAAAAGCCTCTCCTCATGGTCCATCCATCCGATTAATGCTGCGTCGGGATTACCTTTACAATCAATATCTCTCGCCGTATCCCGTGCGAATTGAGAAAAAATATTTGTTGCCGGGAATTTTGCCCCAAACTTGTTGAGAATAATATCGAGAAAATTATCTGCTTTTGGCTGTGCCTCTATCCCAAGTTCTTCGAGTATAAGTCGGGAGATATAGTCGAGCCTTACATTTTTCTTCCCGGAGATCTGCTCAACATCGAATTTTTTCCCATCTTCATTTTCGATACCAAACAGCCATGCAATCTGTCGTTCAGAGGTACTGCCCGCTTTGGCGACTATGATCAGCATGGCCTGTCTGTCTCGTTGACCAATGAGAAGCAGATCTCCGGCCTTTGAAGCGCCGGTCACTCGATTTTCTTCAAAATACATCCGATATTCCGACCTGTTCGCTCCTGTGCTGTTTCTTGCACGGGCATCATACCAGGTCAAATTGCCAGCGATATTCTTTACAGTATATTCCTCATTGTCACCTAAATAAAGAAACTGTGATTTGAGCTTCTTCTTCCGTGTCCCAAAAAGTTTTTTCAGGCCCGTAACACCGTTGAATTCGTGCTGATGCGACCTGTTTATATCCGCCTCAACCACACTGAGACGCTTCCAGGCAAATCCCTTAAAATAGGATGAGAGCTTATCATTGCCCATTAACCGCCCCTTTAATATAGCCGTGTTTTCTCAGCAGAGCAATCAGACTTTCAGCTGTAGCTTGAATTGCCGGAACAGCAACGCTGTTGCCAATTTGTTTATATGCCTGTGTGTGAGAAACGGGGAAAATGTATTTTTTCCTGTCAAACCCCTGGAGCTGCATGGCTTCTGTTACCGTCAATCTGCGCGGCCTCTTCCCCTTCTGCTCAATTAGAATCTCCGCCCCGTCTTTATGGTACCTTGCCGAAATAGTGCGTGTTACAGTATCACCATCAATTGGCAGACGATGCAACCCATATCCAAAACCATTTCCTGATCGTGCATGATGTGCCTTGTGCCGTTCAAGAGTGTCCCATGTACCGGGGCCGAGCGTGTATTCATCAGGGACATTATTTTCTATCACATCCTTGAGCATACGGTACTTATAGCCTGTGCCGGGTTTTTCCGGTATAATAATATCTTTCAATGAGACATTCTTAACCTTATCAGGGTTGAATCCAATAATAAAAATTCTCTCCCTGTGTTGCGGCACCCACTCAGCCGCGTCAACAACTTTCTTGTCAAATATATAGCCTGACTCATTCAAAGTCCGGCTGATAACATCGAACGTTCTGCCACCGTCATGATGTAGAAGATTCTTAACGTTTTCAAGGAAGAATGCGGCGGGTTTTTTAACCCGTAGAATCCGTTTAATATCGAAAAAAAGTGTTCCCTGCGTGGGATCTTCAAATCCATGCTTGCGTCCAAGAGAGTTCTTTTTTGATACTCCGGCAATCGAAAAAGGCTGGCAGGGGAAACCCGCTGTCAGTACATCGTGGTCCGGTATTCTTCTGGCAAGTTCAGTGTCGGATATTTCCGGACCGGTAAATTCTCTGATGTCACCAAAGGGAACTTCACCGAAATTTCTTTCGTATGTCTTCTGCGCAAAGTAATCCTTCTCGCAACTGAATACGCATTTCCCTCCTGCATTCTGAAAAGCTATTCTGAAACCACCGATACCTGCAAATAAATCAATGAAAGTAAATGCATGTTTATGAGGCGGCGGCGGGTAGGGGATATCCCATTCCACAGGGAATAAAGTCGTATACGGGTATTCCGCTTCTTCTCTCACAGAGTAGTGTTTCCCGCCCTTGATGTTTCCATTAATATACTTCCTGGCGCGGCGCTCATAATATGCCGCAGACTTGCCCCCGTAGTTCTGTAAGAAATGGGTTATGTATGCCATTGCGTTATCTGAATTTCCTGAGAACTCTTCAAATTTTTTAATTACAGCCGAATATAACATGGTTTTGATTCCTCAGAATTACAGTCTGCCTGTAAGTCCCTGCATTTTACTGAACTTTACAAAATATACTGTAAACAGTCAAGGTTCGCCGACTGCTGTGCAATGAAGTCGTCGCTCCAGCGTTGCGGCTTATGCGGGAGTTGATATAATTTTAAGTCTGACTATTTCTGAAGGTGAGAATAGGCGCATGGGCGGGCCCCAGGTGCCGGTGCCGCGTGAGGTGTAAATAAAATCGTTCCCTTTGCGGTAAAGGCCGGCGGGGTATTTGAAGAAAAGTTTTACGATAATGTCAACGGGCGGTATCTGGCCGGCGTGAAGATGGCCGGAAAGCTGGAGATTTACGCCGAAGCGCCGCGCGGCGTCGAAGGTGGAAGGCCGGTGCGACAGCAGGATCCTGAAATTTTTAGAAGGTTCCCCGCCCCAGGTTTCGGCCAGGCTTTTTGAAGCGTCCTCAAACTGTGGATCGTCAATCCCTCCGAGTTCTATGGAATCCCGTATCACAACTTTCCTGTTTCTAAGCACAGTTATGCCGGCGGCACGCGCAATGTTTTCAAATACGCGCACACCGGTGTAAAATTCATGATTGCCAGTTATTGCATACACGCCTTCCCTGGCCTTAAGCCGGCGCAGCGCCGCGCAGAAACGCGCGTCCTTGCAGATGTCGGCGTCTATCAGGTCACCGGTAATGACTATGACGTCGGGCTTGAGCCGGTTTGTTTCCTCAACCACCGAATCGAGCCATTTTGCGGGCGAGCCGAATTGCAGGTGAAGATCGGAAAGCTGAACGATGGTTAATTGATTTGCATTAGCGGCGAGCCCCGGCGCGGCGATGGAAACTTCCGTCACAACCGGCTTCCTGAAACCGTTTACCAGCGAAACGGCGCAAGCCCCAAAGATCAGCCACAGGGAAGATATGGTGATAAAATGACGGGCGGCCGCACCGTGAAAAACCAACCGCGCAATATCTGCAAAAATAAATACCGTTACCGCTATCGAAAGCGCGCCCAACCATATTCCGCCGGCGGACACGACGGGTTTTATGACGGCGGAAAACTGGTAGCGGCTCATCAACTCGCCGGCGAAAAATAAAAACGCGCCGGCAAGAAAAATCATCCGCAGGCGCGCGGAAGCTACGGCGGAAAGCTCAAGCCCGTGGGTTATCCGGCGGAACACGTAATAATGCATCCCGTAATAAATGCCGAGAACAACGACAAGGAAAAATATGAACTGGGGCAGCCTATTCATAGCGCAACGCCTCTATGGGATTTAAGCGCGATGCTTTTTTTGCAGGCCACACTCCGAATATAAGGCCTACCAGCACCGAGAATGTAAAAGCCATTGTTACCGACACCAGCGATATTTTTGTTGACCAGTGCGCCACGCGCGCAAGCGTCAGCGAAACGGAACTTCCAAGCAGTATGCCGGTTAACCCGCCGATCACGCAGATTACCACGGACTCAATGATGAACTGGAAAAGTATATCCTTGTTGTTTGCGCCCAGCGCCTTGCGAAGGCCGATCTCGCGGGTGCGTTCCGTCACGGAAACAAGCATTATGTTCATTATGCCGATGCCGCCCACAAGAAGGCTGATAAAAGCTATCGAACCCAGCAGGTAAGAGAAGGCTTTTGTCGTGGATGAAATCGTGTTCTGTATGTCGGCCATGTTGCGCACGTCAACGGAACTCATACGCTCCTCGGGCAGCCTGTGCAGTTGCATTATGCGCTGCCGGATGCCTTCGCTTACCTTATCCATTGCATCAAAGTCCGTAACGCGCACGTCTATGCGGTCAACGAACTCTTTTCCCATCAGCCTGTACATGGCGGTATTGACGGGAATAATGATGCAGTCGTCCTCGTCGCGCCAGCCGCTTGCGCCCTTCTCGGGAAGCACGCCGATAACCTGGAAATCTATTCTTTTTATCCTGATATACTCGCCTATGGGGTTTTCCCCGTCGAACAACTCCCTGACTATCGTCTGCCCGACCAGCGCGACCTTTGCGCGCGATACGGTTTCCTCATGTGTAAAAAACCTGCCCTTCGACGGCGCGGAATTGCGCATGTACGGGTAATCGGCGGATGTGCCGTCAATGCTTGTATTCCAGTTTTTACCGTTGTAAACCACCTGGCCGCGGCCGCTGGAGTATGGCGCAACCTTGTCAATGCCCGGCACCGATTCGCGGATGTCGTCGGCATCGGCAAGGGTAAGCCGCACGGCCGCGCCGGCCTCGATTGCCACGCCCCCCATGCGCGGGGAATTCGGGCGCACAATGAGAAGGTTAGATCCAAGCGATGAAATATTTTTTTTCACTTCTTCCTGCGCGCCCTTGCCAACCGCCATCATGGCTATAAGGCTTGCCACGCCGATAAGCACGCCCAGGATAGAAAGAACAGAGCGCGTTTTGTTTGAAAGAAGCGCGCGCAGAGACTGGCCGAAATAGTTCGCTATGCGCACAGTGTTCGCCACCGGGTGGCCGGCCGCGGCAGCATCGTAGACAGGAGCTTCGGCATCGCCCGCCTTAGCCGCGTTGCCCGCGCCCCGGGCATCGGATACTATGCGGCCGTCCTCAAGCGTTATAATGCGCGAGGCGGCCTGCGCCAGGTCCGGCTCGTGCGTTACCATTACTATCGTTATGCCGCTGTCATTTAGTTCTTTGAGAATATGGATGATCTCGGCCGCGGATTTAGTGTCGAGGTTTCCCGTCGGTTCGTCGGCAAGCAGTAAAAGAGGGTTGTTGACAAGAGAGCGCGCAATGGCCACGCGCTGCTGCTGGCCGCCGGAAAGTTCGTTCGGCTTGTGTAACAGCCGCTGGCCAAGCCCCACTTTTTCAAGCAGGTTGGAGCCGTCGCGTTTTGCCGTTGCGCCGTCCTTCCTGGAGTCGGAATAAACCAGCGGCAGCAAAACGTTCTCTACCGCGGAAAGCCGCCCCAGGAGATTGAACTGTTGAAACACAAATCCCAAAAAGCGGTTACGCAGCGCGGCAAGCGCATCTTCGGGCAGCCGCGAAACCTCGCGTCCCGCGAGCCGGTATGCCCCGCCCGACGGCGTATCCAGAAGCCCGAGAATGTTTAATAATGTTGATTTGCCGCTGCCGGAATGCCCCATTATTGCCACGAACTCGCCGCGTGCTATCGAAAGCGATATTCCATGAAGCACGGGGACGTCAATCGTTCCCGTGTGGTAAGTCTTGGTTATATTATCCAGCTCTATGATTTTCATCAACGCCGGCCCATGCCAGGAATTCCGCCCATGCGGGTTGACGTTTTCTTCTCCCGTGCGTCATTTTGCGGCATGAGCACCGTGTCGCCTTCCGTGATGCCTGAAATAATTTCCGCGGTTTTTCCGCTGATAATGCCGGTTTCGACGGGCGCGTAACGCGGTTTCTTTGTATTTGTTTTAAGCATCACGAATTTGCCGCCGTTGCGCGTAACAATCGCCTCCAGCGGAAGAAGCAGCGCCCGCTCATTTTTTTTTGCGGTTACTTCGACTGTGGCCGTCATGCCCGCCCTGAAGGCGGTCGGCACGGAAAGCGGGCGGATATTTACCTCGTAAACCGTAACGTTATTTATAAGCTCGGACTCGTAGGCGACATGTTCCACTATTCCGCCGAATTTTTTGCCCGGGTAAGCGTCAAGCGAAATCTCGACGGTCTGGCCGATGGCGATATAGCGCAGGTCGGTTTCATCAACGCTGGCCTTTACTATAAGCGTGTCGGCCATGACGGCGATTACGTCGCTCATGGTAACGCTTTGCCCCGGCTCTTTTGCGCGCGCGATTATGAATCCGTCGAGGGGCGCGATTATCGGCGTGGGTTTATAGACGTCATTCCATTTATTAAGCTCGGCCTCGCCTTTCGCGCGGGCTGCGTCAAGCAGCGCGGCACGGTCGGATGAACTCATCCATGCGATTATCTCGCCCTTCTTTACCTTGCGCCCCTCGGTTATAAGCACGTCTTCCACGCGGCCTGATACGGGGGGCTTAAGTTCAATGCGGTTGCGCGGGCTTACGGTGCCGGTCTCCCGGAAGCTGAGCGCAATGCTGCCGACGGACGGCGCCACCTCGCGCAGGCGTTGGGCTTTCGCCGCCTTGCGCTGGAAAAACGCCGCTGTTGCCGTTACGGACGCAAGGGCGATAATAATAATCAGTATTTTTTTCATTAGTTGTTCTCCGTGTCCCCGGCGAGGTTTTTTAATGCCGCTTCCGAAAGTGCGGCGTCGCGTTGCGCTGAAAGCAATGCCCGCCAGGCGCTTATGAAATCGTTTTCTATGGTGTACCATTCCTGGTACGTGGCAAGGCCGTTTATATATTTTTCAGTCGTAATCCTGGATTGTTCCGTTGATGCCTCAAGGTATTTTTTACGCACGGTTACGCTGCCGTGCGCGTCAAGCAGGTCGTTGAGCGAGGCGGTGAGCGAGGCAAAAAGCGTTTGTGCCGTTTCGCGCAACGATATTTCGGCGGATTGTGCGGCGGCTCGCGCGATCTTCAAGCCGTAATAATCTCTTCCGCCGGAGAAAAGCGGGTAGGAAAGCGAAAGCCCCGTTTCCCAGCCGCCTTCGGCCGAAAGCCATTGTTCCGCCCCGCGCGAGATGCCTGCCGAAATTGACAGCTGCGGCCAAAAGCCGCTTTTTGCGGCGTTGCCGTTTATAACTGCTTTACGGAGCGAGAGCGCCGCTACCCGGTATTCGGGTGTTTTCTCCGTCGCTTTGCGCACGTTGTAACCGGCGGGCGGGGTGCCGGCCTGCAAAGTTCCCGCAACCGTGAAAACCGTAAAATCGTCCGGCACGTCATACCCCATGGATTGCGCAAGGCGGCACGATGCGCTATAAACGTAACGCCGGGCTTTTTCAAGTTCGTAACCGGCCTGTAGCGTATCGGCTTCTATTCGCAAAAGCGAGCCGCGGTCCTCGGTGCCGGCCTCGTACTTTAAACGCACCAGCTCAAGATTTTCATTTTTTCGTTTCAGTATATTTTCAGATACCGTAACGGCTTCCTGCGCCCAGAGCAGGCTGATAAAATTTTTACGCGCTTCGTAAAGCACGGATGACAGCGTCCGCTCATGCTGCGCATTGGCGATAAAAACTTCTATTTCGCCGCTGCGCACCGCATTGACGTCAGCGAAGCCGTCAAAAAGAGTAAGCGAGCCGTTGGCGCCGTAAGAGTAATTTTTTGTGTTCCCGTTTCCGGAATCAGACTGGTTTGCCCTGGCTGACAACGAAACCTGCGGCAGGAACGGCGCATAGGAGCGCAAGTATGAATAACGCGCCGTTTCAAGCGATTTCTTGTCCCGTAACAGGGCGGGGCTGTCAGCCATTACGCGCTCGCGCACCTGTTGCCAGGAAAGCGGCGCCCCGGTATTCTCTTTTGCCATCGCGGGCGCTATCGCCAACATGATAATGGGGATCATCAATTTGAATAATTTCATTTGTTCCCAACGATTGTTGTGTCTCTTTGTCATTGCGAGCGAGAGCGAAGCAATCTCGACGTTGCTTCTTATGAAAAGCGAGATTGCCGCGCCCTTTGGGCTCGCAATGACAACTTCTAAACGCTAAATAGACACTGATAATTAGACGCCGGCGGCCATAGATTAGTTTCATCACATTCTATATCTTTATTCCAATGGCGTCAAATTTGCTATAAACGGCCGTTAAGAGTATAATAAGGGAAATGAATACCGTGGAAAAAACACATTTGCCGTCGCTTGCATTCCTGGACGTGGAGACCACGGGGCTTTCCCCCGTTTATGATGACCGGGTCTGTGAAATCGCCGTTGTGCGCGTTGCGCCCGACGGCACGCACAGCCTCTGGCAGACTCTCATCAACCCGCAGCGCCCCATATCGCAGGGCGCCAGCGCCGTAAACGGCATCACCGCCGAAATGGTGGAAGATGCGCCCGCGTTCGAATGCGTAACAGATGAGCTGCTTACCCAAATCAGCGATGCAACCGTTGTCTGCCACAACGCGCCGTTCGATATCGGCTTCATATCAATGGAATTTGCCAGGCAGCAGCGACAACTGCCCCCATTTCCCGTAATTGACACGTTGAAAATAGCGCGCAAGCATTTTCATTTTCCTTCCAACAGCCTCGGCAACATAGCAGCCTACCTCGGCATAGAAGTTACCGAAAAACACAGGGCTTTGGCTGACGCATTCACCACCTGGAAAGTGTTCGAATACATGTCTTCCGGCCTGCAATCCCGGGGCATTGGTTCAATGGACGAACTTGTGCGCTTCAGCGCGCCACCGCCCGGCCAGGTTTGCGCCACAAAAAAAGCGCTGCCGCCTGTTTTAGAAGAAGCGATTCGCTTGAAGCGTAAAGTACGTATGCGCTACGCCTCCCGCCTTGGAAACCAGACCCGCCGCGTAATCCAGCCGCTGGAAATAATCAGCAGTTTCGACTACCTCTACCTTGTCGCCTTCTGCCAGATCCGCAAAGAAACCAGAATGTTCCGCCTTGACCGAATAATTGACCTCCAACCCGTAGCCGACGTTTGAAGAGTAAATTATCGTCTAGTGTAGCGTCGCGCTTATACCTTGACATTTGCGGCATGTATTTTGGCCAGTGTCAAGGCGCGAGGAGCGACTAATACCCTCTGGGTATTTGAGCGA
>Ga0208977_1001521_pt1 | contig 11350 bp, 8 predicted proteins | sample RifOxyA2_FD_184030 | JGI IMG/M metagenome (GOLD analysis project Ga0208977, IMG submission 184030) | Groundwater microbial communities from Rifle, Colorado - Rifle Oxygen_injection A2 (SPAdes) | ecosystem: Environmental > Aquatic > Deep subsurface > Groundwater | place: Rifle, Colorado, United...
CTATAGTTTCAATTCTTCAGATTCAAATTTATGTAAAACTTTATTCAATAAATTAAAATATAAATCTTATTCAACTATTGGTTTTTTTTGGAATTATTCTGATATTTCTGATATAGTAAAGAATCCAAATTTTAATTATAATATTCTGTTTTTAGAACGAGTTTTATCATTTGAACTATCAAATTCTATTTACTTAAATTTCCATTTTGGTTTTAATTATATGTGGGGTTACTTAAATATTGCTAATTCAGTTAACTATAGTGATAATTTCAAAAATTATTTATCAAATCCTGATGATATTATTAAATTTTCTTTAGATGGTTTTAATCTTGAACTTTCTATTGGCTTTGATAATTTAATTTACAGTATTGTTAATGATTATCCTGACAAAATCGTAAAAGGGAACCTATATATCGGTACTTATATTACATTATTTTCACCTTTTATTTATAGTAATGGTAATTTTAAGTTATTTGAAAGCTCATTTCGTAATGAAATTAATAGGGAAATTTCAGGTTTAGAAACAAAATTTCCAATGGGAATAATGTTTCAATTAAGAATAAAAATTGAAGGTATTACTGAATTTAAAAAATAATTGGAGAAAATATTATGAAAAAGATTTTAATTCTTATAAGTTTTTTGGTTTTGACATCACAAATGTATAGCTCGGATATTTTTAATATCCTGCCTACAGGTGGAGCTACACTTGTTAATAATGATACTGTTACAATCAAATGGATATATCCTGATTCAACAGATGATGTAAATATTTGGCTATGGAATGGATTTTTTGGTACATTTACATTGATTGATACCAACATATCAGCCACTCTTGGTCAGTACAATTGGTATATAGACACCGAAGATTTTAGTACAAAATGCCGTATAAAAATTCAGTCGGTAAATCATCCTGAGATATATGGCTTCAATACGGGATATTTCAGCATCGTTGATTCTGCTAATCCAGCTTCTGATGTATCTGATAAAACTTCATTAAAAGGATTTTCAATTAAGGTCTTTCCAAATCCATTATTGAACAGCCAATTCACGATTACATCAGATATTCCGTTTGAAAATTCAGTCTTTGTCAATATTTATAACTTACAGGGAACAAAGGTATCATCATTGACTAAAAGTAATATCACCGGTTTAAAATCCTTTACTGTAAATGTATCGGAATTGCAACCTGGGATTTACTTTTTTGAGGTTATTACTAATGGTAAATACTCAACAAGTAAGGTAATAATACAGAAATAATAAATTAAATACTCACAAAATTCTTCAGCAATTTCATTCCGTATTTGTGGCTCTTCTCGGGATGGAACTGCACTCCGTAAAGGTTGCCGTATTGAAACATCGAGGTGAATTCGTATCCGTAATTTGTTGTACTGAGCGAGTCAGGCTCTGCTTCGGTTATAACGTGATAGGAATGAACGAAGTAAAACTTTTTTTCTTCGGGTAAATCCTCAATCAAAGGGCATGTCTTTTTAATCTCTATGGTATTCCAGCCCATATGTGGAATTTTCAGCTTCTTGTTTTCGCCTTCAAATTTGAACTTGATGGTTTTTCCTTTGAGCCAGCCTAAACCTTTGGTAACACCTTCCTCGCTCGATTCAGTGAACAACTGCATACCGAGGCAAATCCCAAGAACAGGCACTTTGTCCTGCAATGCTTTTTTGTTTAGAACGGGTATTAAACCAAACTCATTCAGCTTTCTCATCCCGTTGTCGAATGCACCGATTCCGGGAATGATGAGTTTCCGGGCGGAGTCAATGACTTTTTCTTCCGATGAAATCATGGATTCGACACCGATTCTTTTCAGCATATTTTGAATCGAGCCTAAGTTGCCCATGCCGTAATCAACAATAACTACCATTTATCTGATTTGAATAGTTCTTCGATTTCAGGTTCAATTCTGTTGCGTACAATATCAACAGAAAAGTAGTGGGAGTTTTTCAGTGCAATTTGTTTGAGTCCTGTAAGATAATTAATGTCTTCGGAAATTTTCTTTAAGATTTGTGTAAGTTCGTCAACGTCGGAATATTTCAGCACACTGCCCTTTAGTTCGTCCGGAACATTGAATATATCGGGCATGATGCCGGGTTTGGCATAACGTGCCATGTCGAATGTAGCTCCTGTTGCCTTTGATAAACCATATATCTCATGTTCGGTTCCATAAGGCATTTCCTTATTCACAGGAGAAATAATAACATCAGAACCATGCAGAATTTTCTCAAAATCCGGCTGAGGAACAAAATCATCGTACCATTTGATTTTTAATCCTTTTTCATTTAGTTTTTTGCATCTCTTCAATATCTCTAATCCATAGTCCCAGACGGGCTTTCCTGCTAATGTCAATGTAATGTTTTTAATTTCTTCTGCGGTTTTTTCAAAAGCATCGAGAACAGAATGGTAATCGCGCCTTCGCAAATCAATGCTACCGGGAATGACAAAATCAATTTTATCATCTGTAATTTCGGGCAGTTTAGAATGTTCGTATATTGCGTAAGGGAGTATAAGGACCGGTTTCCTGAATTTGCACTCGGACAGGAAGTAATTTTTCATTGCATTGCCCAGGACATTCACAGCAGAACAATTTTTTATTATTTTTCTTTTTGCTCTCTTCTCGAACCAATCCTTCAGCCCTGATGCCCCAGTGTTAATCCAATTATTTATATTGTGTAGGGTAACGATTGTTTTTGCTTCTGAACCTTTTATGAATGAAGAATAATTCCCATAATCGGAATAGATTGTATTCAGAAATAATAAATTAATATCCTCATTTTCGATTACCTGCTTCGACTTATTCAGGAAAAAGTTTAAAGAGTCCCTCTCTTCCATAATAAACCAGTAAAATTTTTCTGCCGCTCTGCCAAGTCCGTTGTAGAGCTGATTGTACATCCTTTGGTTTACAAAAAAGAAAATCTTGTTTTCATTGTAATCGAAAAGCCTGCAAATCGAATAAGCAAACTCGTAGTGGTCAATTTCAAAAATGCCTATTTTCAATTATATTACCTTAAATACTTCACAATATTATCTGTTATTCACTCAAGTTACAACTTATTAGTATTTGTAAAAGAATTAAATTTTCAATTTCCAATTTTTAATTTTCAATGAATTATCAATGAAAAAATTTTCAAAACATTTCATTAATTCAAAAATTTTACTTCTTCAATTCGATAAATTGATAAATAGCCGTAAAGTTCATTTCTAAATTAACATTGAAAATTTAAACATTGATTAAAAATTGCAAAATTGAAAATTAAATATTATTTCTGATAGATATAATTACTTACTTATTAACATGAGTTATTCAATAACTTCGATTTCAACTTCAGCAATGCCGTCGTTTACCATATCAATACTTTCTGCGGCGGCTTTTGATAAATCAATAATTCTCTCTTCTTTAAAAGGCCCTCTGTCATTAATTTTAACAACTACTGATTTTCCGTTTTTAATATTAGTTACTTTAACCTTAGTTCCAAAAGGTAGCGTTCTATGTGCCGCTGTAAATCCGTTCATATCGAAAACCTCGCCGCTGGATGTCTTCCTGCCATGAAACTTATCGGCATAATAAGACGCATATCCGCGAAAAGTCTCACCTGCCACTGCTGTTGTCGGCTCAATTGAGCCTGTTTTAATTCCTGTCATTCCGGTTTTTTCCGAAAACCTGACAGCAGAAGAACACCCTGCTATTAATAACAATAGCAGAGAAATCAATAATATTTTCAGTATAACTTTCAAAATTAACTATAAATATTTATTAATCTGCTTGCGTCTCAGAAAGTCAACTATTTCTTTTACATCATCAGAATAGCCACGACGGCAAATTATGATTGAGTTTTCACTTTCAACAACAATTAAATTATCTACTCCGACAATGCCAATCATTTTTCCGTAGGAACTAACAAGGCAGTTTGATGTATTAATTGAAATGACATCACCCTCGATAACGTTGTTCCTGCCGTCCTTCATCGAGAGCCTGTAGATTTCGTCCCAGTTGCCGAGGTCGCTCCAGCCGAATGATGCTTCGACGACGAATACATTTTTTGCTTTCTCCATGATTGAATAGTCAATGGACTCTGATTGAATTTGCCTGTAGATTTCCTCGACAAGCGAGTTGAAGTTCATTTCTCCAACACTCTTTTTCAGCTTATTAAACAATCTGCTGTCTTCGGGTAGAAATTTTTTGAATGAGTCCCAGAATGTATCGAGCCTCCAGATGAAAATACCACTGTTCCAGAGGAAATCGCCTGAGTCAATGAATCTTTTGGCAGTTGCGGTATCGGGTTTTTCTGCAAATGCTGATGAATACCTTACACCTTCATCGTAAAGCTCACCCAAATCCTTGGGTTCGGCTTTTATCTGAATGTATCCGAATGCCGTTTCGGGCCTTGTCGGGCTTAAGCCGATTGCAAGAATTCTGTTTTTCTCATAAGCCACTTTGGAAGCCGTTTCGAGGCTGTGATGGAATTCCCGAAGGTTTGTAATAACATGGTCCGATGGAAATGTGAACATGACTGTATCCTGTGGATATTTCTTCTCGATTATAGTTGCGGCAAGGGCAATGCAGGGTGCAGTATTCTTCGGAAAAGGCTCGGTTATTATGTTTTCCTTTGGAATGTGCGGAAGCTGGCCGTAGCAGAATTCAGTCAGGTATTCGGATGTAACGATGTAGATATCTTTTGGTTCAAATATAGGCTCAAGCCGTGCAACCGTATTCTGAATCATAGAGCCATCGCCCATGAGGTGGATGAACTGTTTCGGCTTTTTCTCTGTGCTTCGGGGCCAGAGCCTTGCACCTGAGCCACCCGCCATTATAATTGCTACTTTATTCATTTTTCCACCGCAATATAGTAAATAGTTTAAAATACAAAAATAAGGTTATAAATTGGAATTATGAATTAAATTGAGAATTGACAATTGATAATTGATAATGTGAGAGGATAAATTCCCCCTTATTAAAGGGGGATTCAGGGGGTTGTTTTTTTTTCATTCGTAATTCCCTTATTTCGACTCTCGACTAACGACTTTCGACTAATGACTATTGACTTTTCAATTGTTAATTTTTAATTTTTAATTGTGAATTTCCTTATATTTGCTTTCTCATAACCTTATTATTCATTCTGAAAGTGTAATATGTCGGCTCCGCAGAAAATTATTCAATTAGTCGAAAGATTTGAAAGAAACATTGATTCTTATAAAACACCTGGTGAAAAAGAAGCTGGTGTTAGAATTGAATTTATAAATCAATTTTTCAAAGAGCTCGGCTGGGATATGGATAATGATCAAGGATTAGCCTTTAATTATAAGGAAGTCATACACGAGGATTCAATCAATGTAAGAGGAGCGACCGAAGCCCCTGATTATGCTTTTAGAGTTGGTAGCGAACGAAAATTTTTTTTAGAAGCTAAACACCCTCATATAAAAATCGAACATGATAAAAATTCTGTTTATCAATTAAAAAGATATGCCTGGTCTCAAAAACTACCTTTAAGTATATTAACAGACTTTGAGGAATTTGCAGTTTATGATTGTAGATTCAAACCAAATCTAAATGATAGTACTTCATTGGGTAGAATTATGCTTATTAATTACAAGCAATATCCTGAAAAATGGGATTATATTGCTTCCATTTTTTCACGTGATGCGGTTTGGAAAGGCAGTTTTGATAAATATGCTGAAGAAACTAAAGGAAAAAAAGGTACAACAACTGTTGACGATGAATTTTTAATAGAAATTGAATCGTGGAGAAAGTGGCTTGCTTCAAACATTGCTTTACGAAATTTTAAATTAACAGAACGTCAATTAAATACTGTTGTTCAAAATACAATTGACAGGCTTATTTTTCTTCGTATATGTGAAGATAGAGACATTGAAGAATATGGGCAATTGCAAAAAATGTTAAATGGCAATAATATTTATGCTCGTATTATTGAAATATATAAAAAAGCAGAACAAAAATATAATTCAGGTTTGTTCCATTTTTATGAAGAAAAAGATAGAAAAGAAACTGATACAATTTCACTTGATTTAACGATTGACGACAAACCTTTGAAGGATATAATCAAGCGTCTTTACTATCCCGAAAGTCCCTACGAATTTTCTGTAATCCCGGTCGAAATTCTTGGAAATGTATATGAAAGATTTCTGGGAAAAGTTATAAGTTTAACTGCCGGCCATCAAGCAAGAATTCAGGATAAACCTGAATATAGCAAATCGGAAAGGAAATCGAAAGGTGTTTATTATACACCGAAATATATCGTGGATTATATTGTTGAAAACACAGTAGGAAAGCTTCTGGAAAGTAAAACAATCGAAGATGTTTCTAAGCTTCGTATTCTTGACCCTGCCTGTGGTAGCGGTTCATTTTTACTTGGTGCTTACCGTTATTTGCTTGACTGGCATCTTAATAAATATATTGAAAAACCTGAAAAATTCATTAGAGTTAAAAATCCGCCTATTTATCAATATAAAACAGATGAATATAAGTTGACAATCAAAGAGAAAAAAAGAATACTTCTTAATAATATTTATGGAGTTGATATTGATGAGCAGGCAGTAGAAGTAACCAAACTATCACTCTTATTGAAAACATTAGAAAGTGAAACCGGGACATCACTCACAAACCAACTTCAATTAATCCACGATAAAGCATTACCTGATTTGTCAAACAATATTAAATGTGGTAATTCACTTATAGGAAATGATATTTATAATCAACAAAAAATATTCAATGAAGTTGAAATAAATGATATTAATGCTTATGATTGGGAAAGCAAAAGTGGATTTTATGATATTATGAAAAATGGAGGTTTTGATGCTGTGATAGGTAATCCACCTTGGGTATCTTTATCAGGTAAATTTGGTAATGATATTTTATCTCCTAACGAATTAAATTATCTAATAAAGAAATTTGATTCAAATACTTACATGCCTAATATATATGAATATTTTATAGCGAAGGGTTTTAGATTAACAAAAATAGATGGATTATTTAGTTTTATTGTTCCAGATAGATTTGGTTTTAACTCACAATTTATAAAATTAAGAAAAAATATTTTAATGGAAAGTAAAATTCTTAATCTTTTATATAAAGCTAAATTTCCTAATGTAACAGCAGACACTCTTATTTTTACTGTTTTGAAAAATGGAATGAATAACAAAAATCATAAGATAAAAATTCAAGAATATGGCAAAGAATCAATTGATGTTGAACAAGATGTATTTATAAAAGATGATAATCATATTTTTGAGTATTTTGAAAATAATTCATATATGGATTTAATTAATAAAATTACTAATAATAAAGACACAACTTCATTATCAAATATATCAGACTCTACTTCAGGTTATGGTGGTAAATCTAATTTAATTTCAATTGTTCAAACAAAACCTAATCAAATAAAAACATTAAAAGGTGATTCAATTCAAAGATATAAAACATTAAATAATTATTGGTTTGAATTTAAAAAAGAAAATATTACAGGAAGAACAACTGATAAAGAAAAACTTGGTTATATTCCAAAAATCTTAATAAGAAAGACAGGAAATTCTTTTATGGCTACTTTTGATGAAAGTGGCTTTTTCCCTGAACAATCATTATATTTTCTTTTTAATAATAAATCAAATTTAGATAATAAATTCTTATTAGGTTTAATAAATTCAAAACTTTTAAATTTTTACTACCAAAATAAATTAGTTACGAATAAAAAAAGTATTGCACAAATAAAAAAGATTGATCTTGATAAGTTACCAATTTATAATAAACCCAAAGAAAAAGCACAACACGACCGAATAGTCTCTCTCGTAGAGCAAATGCTCGAGCTGAACAAAAAAGTACGCACACTCCAGGGACACGAAAAAACAGTTGTCGAACGCCAAATCGAATCCACAGACAAGGAAATAGACAAACTTGTCTATGAACTCTACGCCTTAACCGACGACGAAATCAAAGTGGTGGAGGGAGTGTGAACAGTAAAAATCTAAATATATCTTTATTAGTTGGTGCTGGTATTTCATATCATACAGGTATTCCAAAAATGGATGAATTAACTAACCACATTTTAAATGGTATAGTATCTGAAGGTCATACCGATTATATAAAGAATCCCAATGGTAATATTATAGCGTTTTTAAATATTATTAAAGATGAAATAATAGATTATTATAAAATATTAAATATAGAATATAATATTAATTATGAAAGTATTTTTGATGTTATTGATCAAATTGATAATGTTTTAAGGCAAAGAAACGATAATCCTGCTATTAGTCAATTAATCAAGAAATTATTGAAATTATATGATAATGAACTCAATGAAATAAAAAATGTTTGTCACGATTCCATTCTTTATATTAAAAGTGTTCTTCTAAGTTATTTAAATTCTTCACAATGTCCTTATTATTTTAATATTTTTGAAAAAATTCAAGAATTATCTAATAAACCACTAAATATTTTCACATTGAACCATGATAATTTACTTGAAAATTTTTTTGGTAAAAATCTAATTAAATTTATAGACGGATTTGAATTTAATCCGGCTGCTAATTATAGTTTATGGAATCCCAATTTATTTGATTGTACCCAAAAAATAAAATTATTAAAATTACATGGTTCAATAAGTTGGTATAGATTATCAGAGAAATCAAATAATTCTAAAACTATAGGTTATGCAAAATTTTTTGAAAAACCAATGGGATATAAAATTAATTTAACAGACGGAAAAGAAGCTGAATTTTGGGAACCAATTTTCTTTTTGACAGGGATAAATAATAAATATTTAGATTATAATTCTTCTATTTTTCTAAGACTTTTTTATTATTTTCAAAAATTATTAGATTCTACTAATAATCTGATAGTAAGTGGCTATAGCTTTGGTGATAATGGTATAAATTTAAGATTAATTGATTGGTTTATAAATGATAGTAATAGAAAATTGATAATAATTTGTCCTAATAAAGATAGTTTAATATCTAGTGCAAAAGGTGCAATGCAAAAAAGATTAAAAGATTTTCCATCAATTAGACTAAAATTTATCCCAAAATGTTTTGAAAAAGTTACTATAGAAGATATCAATGAAAAAATAAATGAATATTAAAAAACAAAATCATCATAATCACATTAATCACACAAATCACAGTTCCGACAATTTGCGTCTCTGCGGCTCTGCGTGAGAGTAACCCCATGCTTCAGCATGGGGGGCAAGAGACGAGACCCACAGCCACAGCCCACCCCCCACACTAAAGTGCTTATCATTACCCACAAATATTGGGGGAAAAGGAGTAATTTTGCAATAAATAAATATGTCAACAAATTACAGCGAGAAGGAAATGCATCCATCAGCAGCAGCATATGGATGCAATAGTACGCTCTTTGGAGACAAGCGATTAGATGAACGATATAGGAAGATATTAGGGGAATTGACAGCAAAACCGAACACAAGCATAATGCAAGCCTTGGGTGACATACATCAAGCTAAGGCATGCTATAGGTTTTGGGATAATGAGAAAGTGTCTCCTGGGAGGATACTATTGCAGCACAAAGAGGAAACAATGAGCCGCATCAGCAAGCATGATGTCATATTGGCTGTACAGGATACAACTGATATAGACTTAACGACACATCCTTCAGTAGAAGGATTAGGTTATTTGGAAAGTGAAAGTTTACTGGGGATTAAAGTGCATACAGCATTGGCAGTGAGCGGGGAGGGACAGCCACTTGGATTGCTGTGGCAGAAGCAATGGGTACGGAACCCCGAGGAGTATGGCAAGAGGCACGACAGGAAAAAGAAGCAGACAAAGGACAAAGAAAGCCAGCGATGGATTGATTGCCATAATGAACTCAACGAAAATTTACAGTCAGCAACAACTGTAATACACATAGCTGATCGAGAGAGTGATATATTTGACTTATTAGCTAGTCCTCGAGACTCGAATCAACACCTATTGATACGGTTTGCCCAAAACCGCAGGGTTGAACATGAAGAGAAGCGAATAAAAGAAGCTCTTGAATCAACAAAGCCAGCTGGTACGATTGAGGTCGAAGTCAGTCGCCGTAGAGGAGAGAAACCAAGGAAGGCAAAGCTTACAGCAAGGTATGTGAAATTAGATATATTAGCTCCGCTGGACCGAAAGCTTACACAAGCAATACAGGCTGTGAAATTAACAGCGATAAGAGTACGGGAGGAAGAACCGCCTGCAGACAAGACAGGCATAGAATGGTATCTGCTTACAACACTTACTGTCAACGATATAGAGGATGTCAAGACATGCACCAAATATTATTCGTACCGGTGGTTGATAGAACGTTATCATTTTACGTTAAAGAGCGGTTGTCAGGTAGAAGAATTACAGTTAGAAACAGTGCCTCGATTAATGAATGCAATTGCAACATATTGCATAGTAGGCTGGAGGGTATTTTATTTGGCATATTTAGCAAGATTTTTACCTGAAACAGAAGCCGAAAACATAGTAACAAAGGACGAGTTAGAGGTATTGTATTTCCAATTTAATCCGCAGAAAATGGAGTTACCGGAGAAGGCTCCAACAGCAAGAGAAATTGTTATTTGGGTAGCAAGGCTGGGTGGCTTTGCAGCACGCAAAAGTGACGGAATGCCTGGTGTTAAGACCTTGTGGCGTGGCTTTTTGAGTTTGGAATACATGGTGAAAGGCTGGGTTGCGGCTCGTTCACATTTTAGTAATTTGTCGGAGAATATAAAATCCTTTTCTCATTACCCCTAGACTTGTGGGTAATGATAAGTGCTGAAGCATGGGGTTACTCTCACGCGGAGGGGCGGAGTGGCAAATTGACGGAACTTTGATTTGTGTGATTAATGTGATTGGGATGATTTTAAATCAAATCACCTTAGGACAGCAACCTTGAAAATTTTATCCATACCATTTGAAGAAATTCTCAGGAAGTAAATTCCATTATCTAATCGGCTGACATCCAGTTTCTTTGTATGGAAGCCGGTATCGAGTGACTCTCTCTCAAGACAATATACCTTATTTCCGAGCATATCTGATATTGAAACATTAACATCAGAAGGCTCCACAACTGATAATGTAACCATAACGAAATCAATTGCAGGATTAGGAAAAATTGATATAGTATTTTCAGTATAATAATCATTAACCACATTTACTGAGTCAATTACATATATTGTGTCATAACAAACTGTATGTTCTCTGTAATCATTTATCCTTAAAGTTACAATATATTCTCCAGGATAATAATAAGTATGTTCAGGATTTGTATCATCACGCCAATATGATAGGTCATCACCAAAATTCCAACTTCTTCTTTGTACATCACCTTTGGATTTGTCTGTGAAATTCACAGTAAGCG
>Ga0208977_1001522_pt1 | contig 11344 bp, 9 predicted proteins | sample RifOxyA2_FD_184030 | JGI IMG/M metagenome (GOLD analysis project Ga0208977, IMG submission 184030) | Groundwater microbial communities from Rifle, Colorado - Rifle Oxygen_injection A2 (SPAdes) | ecosystem: Environmental > Aquatic > Deep subsurface > Groundwater | place: Rifle, Colorado, United...
TTGCTGGATCAGGCGGAAGAGCCATTCGAGGCCGGCGCGCTGCATGAACTCGGGTGCGCGTTTGAGGCGGCCGGAGAGTACGTCGAAACTGCCGCCTACGCCCATTACCACGGGCGCGCCGAATTCGTTCAGGTGGCGGCTGATCCATTTTTCCTGGTGCGGCACGGAAAGGCCGGCCAGGACGATGTCGGGTTTAAGGGCGCGGATTGTCTCAAATAATGCCGGCTCCTCGGCCGGCGAAAAATACCCGTGGAATGTGCCGGCGATGATAAGCCCCGGGTATTTTGCGGAAAGTTTTTCCGCAGCCTGCCCGGCCACGCCCGGTTTTGCGCCGACAAGAACGATACGGTAGTTATTTCTGGCGCTGATTGCGCACAGCGTGCCGATAAGGTCAATGCCGGCAAGGCGCGTTATTTTTAATCCGTGCAGAAACTGCGCCGCCCATGCGATGCCCGCCGAATCGGCTATGACGATGGCGGCCTGACGTATGGCGGCGGCAAGCTCCGCGTCACGAAGCGTTTCGTTGTACATCAGCGCGTTGAGCGTAACAATCTGCGCCGGCGCGCGCGCAGCGATATGCCCGGCGATTTCGCGATAAATTTGATCCGGTTCCTCAACGCCTATCCCCACATGTCCGATAGCAATGCGTGTCATAAGTTTCTTCTTACCGTTCGATGTTACACACCTGCCGTTTATTGCCGGGACAGGCTTTCGTCAAAATTTTGCGTGCGGGTTTTTAACCGGGTGAAGCTGGCGCAGGAATTCTTCACAAGGCAGGCAGAGAATTCCGTCAATCAGCAGGCGTTCGCTGCCTCTGTATAATAATATGGGTTTGCATTGAGGGTATTCTTTACGGAATGCTTTAAGCGCTGCCATGTCACCGCTGCGGACTTTCCCTGAATTCTTGACTTCAATCGCAAGGAAAAGCGACGGGCCGTATACGATAAAATCCACTTCGAACCCGTAGTGCGTGCGCCAAAAGTACACTTTGTTGTTGTCGCCGCCGTATTCGTTCCAGGCAATCAAATGCTGCGCAACGATGCCCTCCAGTGCGCAGCCGTCAATTTCCTGTGGACGGTCGAGCGGGCCGGCCGGGCGCAGTGTGCGATAAACGCCGGCGTCGAAAAAATAAAATTTGGGATGTGCAACCAGGGCGCGTTGTTCCTTCTTTGAAAAAACAGGCAGCCTGTATGCCACAAGCAAATCTTCCAGAATAGTTATATAATTTTCAACCGCTTTTCTTTCAACTTCGCATTCACGCGCTGCGTTGCTTGTATTTATAACTGATGCGTGTGAAAAACTTACCGCTTCCAGAAAACGGGAGAAGTTTCCGATGTTTCGCACAAGCCCCTCGCTTTGTACTTCCTGTCTGATGTAGAGGGAAACGTATGTTTTAAGAGACTTGACGGGATTTTTTGCCGCGACGACCAGCGGAATCAGCCCGATTGTTAACGCCGATTCGAGAGAAAATCTTTTGCCCAATTCCGCGGCGATGAAAGGGTGCAATGTCGTTTTTATCGCCCGTCCCGCCAGTAAGTCCACGGCGGTTCGTTTCAATTTCCTGGCGCTCGAACCCGTGAGGATGAACGAGTTTGATTTATCTTTTTCTATCAGCGAATGAACGACGCTCAGTAATGCGGGTTCCTTTTGAATTTCGTCAATAATGAACGTTTTCTTCCCCGCGTTTCCGGCGACGACATTTTCCAATTTTTCCGGGTGCGTGGAATATGCCTGCAAAACGTCCGGTTTTAGCAGGTCTATGAACAAGGCATCCGGAAATCGTTGCCTGAGAACCGTGGATTTTCCTGTACCTCTTGGCCCGAAAAGGAATGCGCTGCCTTCGGGAAATTGCAACAGCCGTTTTATAGTTTCCATATTTTTTATAATTTTGTACCTAACTACTCCATAATTTTAACAAAAATGGAGTTATAATTCAAGTAATTTGTATTTGTCAAGTACGAATTATGCCGTGGCTGTTGCTGTGGTGGGGTTTTCTTTTTGGAGGCGGACGGAGATGATTTTGGAGACGCCGAGTTCTTCCATGGTTACGCCGTAGAGGATGTCGGCCATGGCCATGGTGCGCTTGTTGTGGGTTATCATGAGGAACTGCGATTTTTCGGAGAATGATTTTACGATGTTTATAAAGCGGCCTATGTTGGCGTCGTCCAAGGGGGCGTCAACTTCGTCCAATATGCAGAACGGCGACGGGCGCACCATGAAAAATGCAAAAAGAAGCGCGATGGCCGTGAAGGCTTTCTCGCCGCCTGAAAGCAGCGCGATGTTTTGCAGCTTTTTGCCAGGTGGCTGTGCCACTATGTCGACACCGCATTCGAGCAGGTTGGCTTCGTCGGTTAAAATGAGGTCCGCCTCGCCGCCTTCGAACAGGCGATGATATATAGTGCGGAAATTTTCGCGTATCAGGTCGAACGTCTTCTTGAAATTCTCGCGCGTCGTGTGGTTGATTTTAGTGATAACCTGGTGCAGGTCTTCCTTTGCCTTGATAAGATCCTGCTGCTGGGTAAGCAGGAAGTTGTAGCGTTCCTCGAGGTTTGCGTATTCCTCGGGCGCGGCGAGGTTTACCGGCCCCATGGACTCTATGCGCCGTTTCAGGCGCGCCATTTCCTCTTCGTTTACGGCAACGGTTGCGTATTCCTGCGCTATATCCGCAAAGTTAAGCTCGAAATCTTCGGTTATGCGCTGCTCCATGGATTGCTTCTGAAGTTCGAAGCTGCGCTGTTCCAGTCGTAAATTCTGCACGTCCTGCTCTATGGCTTCGAACTGGCTGCGAAGCTCATGGACGCGGGTGGTTGTCTCTTCAAGCTGGCGGGTTATCTGGTGGCGCTCTTCAAGGCGGTACTGCACTTCTTTTTCCTTCGTCTCGCGTTCGCGCTGGAGTTCGCGCAACTTTACGCTTTCGGTTTCCCGGACTTTGGCTTCTTCCGCTATCCTGGTTTCCGTAATCAGCAGCTCCTGGCGTGCCTGTTCCGTGCGCTCGTCTAAAAGCCGCGCGTTTTCTTTAAGTTTTTCTTCCTCGCGCCGGCGGCTGGACAGCTCGTTGGATTGCGTGGCCCAGGCAACTTTTGATTCCGTTACCAGCGGCGAGAGCAGGTTTTCCTCTTCCCGCGCGCTTTGTATGCGTTGTGTAACCGTTTGCAGGTTTAACCGCACGTCTTTTTCCTGCGTATCAAGCAGGGCGATGGATTCCTCTACTGTTTTATTTTCCTGCGCTATGCGCAGCTCATCGGCCTGCTGCAACTGTATCTCGGATTCGATAATCGCCATTTCCTTTTCGACGTAGAGACACTTTTCCTTTTGCTCGCGCAGCTGGCCTTCGTGTAGTTCGCACTGCAGCGAGAGCCGCTGCCAGACTATGTCGTTATTCTTTTTTTCCTCGCGCAGCGCCGCCAGTTCCACGGAAACGGTTGTTTCTTCACCGGTTATCGTGTTTAAGGCGGCCTGAGCCGATTCTATTTCCTCGAGGAGGCGTTTTAGTTGTTCGTCTATAAGCACGGGATTGTCGAACGTTATAACGCTGCCGCCCGAAATAACGGCATTGCCGAACAGCGTCCTGCCGCTGACGATAGTCTGGCCGCAGATAAATTTCATTACGTTTTCAAGTTGCGGGTCGAACTGTATAAGGGAAAGAAGTGTGCGCGTGCCGGGAAGCTCCGCGACGGCTGCGGCAGGATGGCATTCGTTAAGACGGTCAAGCACTATGAACGTAACGCGCCCGAGGCCGTTATTTTCAAGGTGTGTTATGGCTTTTTGAGCGGTTTCAATCGTGTCGCACAGTAGATAATTAAGTTTTTCGCCCAGCGCGGCGGCAACCACGTCCTCGTTGCCGGCACTTATCCGTACCATGCCGCCGAGCGGCCCGCTGATGCCGGGTATGTTCAGGTCAACTACCGAATGTATCGCTGCGCGCGCGGGGTTGGTGCGTTCCCATTCTTCCAGCGTCCTGTGCCTGGACTCCGAAGATACTATTTTTTCCTTCAGCGCGCTCTTGCGGCCGGCGATGTCCTGCAGGCGAAGTTCCAGCTCCAGCAGCCGGGCATTGGTGGTTTCCTGCAGCGCCGTTGCCTGATTTTTCTGGACGTTAAATTCGTTTAGTTCCTGCTCTTTTCTTAAGGCGGTTTCGTTTAACGGGGTAAATTGTTCCTTCAGCCGTCCCAGTTCCTTTGTAAGCGATACCACCTGTGCCTGGCAGCGCACGTGCAGCGACATAAGGCGGTTCTTTTCGTTGTTAAGCCGCACGCGTTCCTCTGCGGCGGAGAAAAGCATTTCGTTTAAACGGGTTTCTTCCGCCTGGTGGCCGGAAACCTGCCCGCGCAGGTTTTGCGCCTGCAAATCTTTTTCCTTATATTCCCGCTCAAGCCGCGTAACTTCGGCGGTAAGCTGTTGGCATAACAGCGCAAGGTGGCCTGCCTCGGCGGAGAGTTCCCCGCCTTTTTGCCGGCCGGTTTCTATTTCGGCGGCCAAAGTGTCCCGGCGCTCCGAAAGTTCGTCGTGCCGCCTGTCCGCCTGCTGTATGCGCTCATCTGCAAGGTCTATGCCGCTTTTAATCTTTGAAAGCTCGTCCTGTTCTAAAACGTATGCCTCGTCTTTTTCAAGTTGCGTAAGACGCAGTTGCGCGATCTCGGCTTCCGACTGGTCGAAGGCGGTGTTAAGCTGCTCGTACTTCTGCTGTTTGGGTTCAAGCTCGGCTTTAAGCCGCTCGATGTCTTTTGTGGCGGCAACTATTTTTTGCACAAGGTGCGCTATTTCCAGGCGGCGCAGTTCATCGCGGTGTTTCTGGTACTGGCGCGCTTTTTTTGCGGCGATATCCAGCGAGTTTATCTGTTCCTTCAGGAGCGCCAGCATGTCGTTGACGCGGTTCATGTCTATGTCAACTTTTTCAAGTTTGCGCAAAGTTTCCTCGCGCCGCGCCTTGAACTTGGAGACGCCGGCGGCTTCCTCGAAAAGCTCGCGCCGTTCCTCGGGTTTTGCGGAAAGCACGAATTCAACTTTACCCTGCTCCATTACGGCGTAACCTTCGGTGCCGATGCCGGTGTCAAGGAACATATCCTTTATGTCTTTGAGGCGGCACTGGGCCTTGTTGATGAAATATTCGCTTTCGCCGCTTCTGAACAGGCGGCGCGTTACGGTTACCTCGGAATAATCTATCGGCAGGAGATTGGTGGAGTTGTCGAACGTCAGGGACACTTCGGACATGCCGGTGGTGGCGCGCGACTGCGAGCCGCCGAATATGACGTCCATCATCTGGTGGCTGCGCAGAGAGCGCGCGCTCTGTTCGCCCAGGCACCAGCGTATGGCGTCGGCGACGTTGGATTTGCCGCAGCCGTTAGGCCCTATTATGCCGGATATACCGGGCTCGAATTCAAGCCTGGTGCGGTCGGCGAATGATTTAAAGCCGCAGATTTCAACTCTTTTGAGATACATTGTCGGGAATTTCTCCGTTTTGGTTAGTAATAAATACCACGTAACAATAGCAAATTCAAACTGCCGTTGTCAAGGTGGTTTTAGACGGAAACGGGTATTTGTGTTACGGCATGTTGAATGCTATTTTTACGTCTTCCTTCTCCGCGGCGGTGGCGGCGAAAAGCGTTTCGGGCTGGTAGTTCAGGATCGATGCGAGAAATGAATCGGGGATCTGTTGTATGCGGATGTTGTATATGTTTACGCTGTCGTTGTAAAACTCGCGGCGGTCGGCGATCTGGTTTTCTATTTCGCTGACGCGGTTACGCAGGTGGCCGAAGTTTTCGTTTGCCTTAAGATCCGGATATTTTTCGGACAAAGCGAACAGCTTTCCCAGCGCGGCGCTTAAGGTGCCTTCGGATTGAGCCTGCGCGCCCACACCCTGGCTTGTTACGGCAGCGCTGCGTGCTTTAACCACGGCCTCAAGGGTATCCCGCTCGTATTTCATGTAGCCGCTGCACACGTCAACCAGTTTCGGTATCTCATCGTGCCGCTGCTTGAGAAGAACGTCAATGTTTGCCCATGATTTGCGCACGTTGTTCTTTAATGCCACAAGCGCGTTGTATAGTTTCGTTCCGTACAACACTACGATGAATGCAACGACGCACAATACGATAAGAACAAGCATTTCAGGCTCCTTTTGCAAATTTGATGACGATATAGAAAACGCCGGCCAGAAACAGGATTACACCGCCCGAGACAGCGAATATGCTTTTAATCATTAACGAGCCTGTAAGCTCTTTTTCGCTTTTGTCTGAGATTATAAACGGTTCATTTTCGTTGCCGCACGATATGGAAATGTCGGCAAGCCCGTCAACGGGTTTTTGAAGCTCTTCACGCTCCAGCTGCTGGCGAATCTGCTGCATTGCGATTTCCCATTCCATGGAATCAACCGAGCCGTCCTTGTTGGTGTCGCAAAGCGCCATGGCTTCCTTGTTTTTTTTCAGTTCTTCGAGCCTGGCCAGGAGTTTCATTTTTTTCCCGGAACGGGCGTCTTCGGATTTGCCGGCGCGCCCCATTACGTAAATGGTCTCCCGAGGCATTATAAACCATTCGCTGAAACGCAGGGCGCCCTCGCCGATGCCGGTTTTCGAGTGGTAGCGCCGGTCTGCGTGGATTTCAATGCTTAACGGTTCCACAAGCACCCGTCCCGTTTCGTCAGCCACGTAAAAAGGCGTAATGCTGGTGCCCTCGTCAACTTTTTTCCACGAGCATTGCCTTCCCTTTGAAGTATGGTGGCAGACGTATTTTTCTTTCAGATACTTGTAAATCACGCAGTCGGTCAGGCTGTATGGGGTTTTGAGTTCGTGTTTCGGGGATGTCTTTCCGCTGACTTCAACCACGCCCATGGCGATTGAACGGATTTTTGAGGTGGGTATGTCTTCTATACATTTTTTCCGGTGGAAATAACCCCAGCCGCTGTAAAAAAGGAAAATGCCGCCCGCTATCGCCGCAAGCGACAGTATAACCGGGCTTGCGTCGGACCTGCCGCCGATGGAGAAGGAATGCGCCATAACCGTTCCGCCCGGTAAAACGGCAAACGCAAGCAAGAACGACTTTGTTGAACGTTTCATGCGGATTAGTTGGCGGTGCCGGTTGAGCGGGCGTATTCTTCCAGATCTTCGGGTGAAAGGCCGTCGTAGGATTTCCTTATGTCCTCGGCTGAAGGTTTTTTCTCTTCCAGTTTCAGGCTTAAATAAAAAATACCCGCAAGCCCGGCAAGAGCCAGCACGTTTAAAAGCACGAGAGCGCCGGAGGAGATGCCGGCCGCTTCCCGTTTCATCTTCTCCTCGAAGTAAATCCTCTCCCTCTCCTGTTGCGTCAATTCAGCCATAAGCATTCCTCCTGTATATATTACACCACTTCACAGTGGCGCATGTCCGCTTTTTTCAAGGTCTTGCCGGCTTCGGAGCGCAGGCGTGCCGCTATTGTATGCGAGCCCGGGGTGAAATAGCCCCAATCGTGCCACCAGTAGCCGGCTGCCGGGCGGCACGGCAGCCACTCGCCGCCGTCAAACGAAATTTCAACCATGCCGGCGGTTTCAGTCGCGCCGATGCGTATGGCATAATGAAGGCCGGAAACTATTTCGTTTTCGGTGGGATAATCTATATAAACATAAAGTTCCTGCTGTTCTTTCCTGGGCGCGGCTTTCTTCGGCCTTGCAGCTTTAGGCTTTTCCATGACCGCTACTTCGCTTTTTGCTTTATTGATGTCGGCGGCCAGTTTCGCTCCCAAAGTTTTTTTTGTCTTTTTTACTGCCATAAATGCCTCCCTGTAATTACGGCCTACGACAATTTACTTTCGTAGATCCGGTATTTCTTGTACAGCTTTCCCCCCATCATTTCGGCGGCGCGCTGCACCATTGTGTTATCGTCAAGAATCCAGGAAAATTCACATTTCGTAAACCCGCGCTGCAACGAGTTTTTCAACGCTTCGTAGTACATCACGCCCTCTATGCCTTTTTGACGGTACTGCTTTACCACCCCCATTATCATAAGACGCAACGCGCGAATCTTGTTTTTGTAATACATGAATTTCATCAGGCCGAAAGGAAAAAGGCGGCCGTCCATTTTTTTCATAACGAAATTATAATCCGGCACGGCGATTAACATGCCCACGGGTTCACCGTCAATTTCGGCTATAAGTGTGGTATCCGGGTAAAAGAGGTCTTTCATCCGTTCCGCTATCGTGTAGAATTCTTTTTCCGTCCACGGCACGAACCCCCAGTTTTTTTCCCAGGCCGCGTTGTAAATGACAAGTGTTTTTGTTATTTCGTTACGAAAATCTTTCGTATTTATTTTGCGCACCGAAAGGTTTGGTATCCGTTTTGCAACCATTTGCGATACCCTTTCAAGCCGCGCCATCAGGCCGGTTGAAATGTCCATGTCGTAGGCGTAAAGTTCTTTTGCCTTTGCCATGCCGTAATTATTTGCAAGTTCAAGGTAGTAGGGCGGGTTGTACGGCATCATAAGCCGCGCGGGGCTGTCGAAGCCCTGGCAGAGAAACCCGCACTCGTCGTTGGTTGACGGGTTCATCGGCCCGCGCATTACTGCCATGCCTTTTTCTTTGAGCCACGCCGCGGCGCTGTCGAACAACAGTTTTGCCGCGGCCGGGTTGTCAATACATTCGAAGAATCCGAAAAAGCCCGCGTTTTCATTGTGAAACGAAACGTAGTTCGAGTCGATGATGGCGGCTATCCTGCCGACGGGGCGCTTGTTATCGTCCAGGGCAATAAAGAGTTTCTTTTGAGCATGTTCCCAGAACGGGTTTTTCGTCAGGATAAATTTTGTGTCGAACATGAGCTGCGGAACCCAGTTCGGATCGGTGCCGTAAATGCTCCACGGCAGCTTGATGAATTCCATAAGTTCCGAGGCGTTGTTAACGGTTTTTATTTCCATGCCCATAGATTCCTCAGCCAGCGTTTTGTGGCGTTTGCCATATCCTGGCGCGTGAAGCCGAATTTCCAGCGTTTCTGCGGCCGCCGCGCCCTTGAGGCGCGCGTGCCTCCCGGTATGATTCCCAGTTGTTTGCCCACCTTTTCAAATACATCAAGGACAAAATCCAGCTGCTCGTCGGTATGTGTTGCCATGTAACTTGTGCGGATTATGGACTGCCCCTCGGGTACGGCCGGGCTTACCACGGGCGATGCGAAAACGCCTTCGTCAAAAAGCATACGCCACATCTGGAAGGCTTTCATGTCTTCGCCGACGGTGATCGGAATTATGGGCGAGGCGGAGGTGCGGGTATTAAACCCGATGGCCTCGAAGCCCTCTTTCATTTTATTTGTATTTTTCCATAATATATCCCTGCGTTCCGGCTCCTGCTCTATGAGATCGAGCGATGCGTCGATGGCGGCGACGTTTGCCGGCGGCAGGCTTGCCGTAAATATAAGTGAACGCGAAAGATGTTTGATGTAGTGTATAACCTCTTCTCGGCTGGCTATGAAGCCGCCGATGGATGCAAGCGATTTTGATGCCGTCGCCATCACGACGTCAATTTCGGACTCTAGGCCGAAGTGTTCCCCCGTGCCGCGCCCCATCTGCCCCAGGACGCCCAGCGAATGGGCATCGTCCACCATCAGCCTTGCGCCGTAGGTGCGCGCAAGTTTTACAACCTCGGGCAGGTTTATGATGTCGCCTTCCATGCTGAATACGCCGTCAACGACTATCAGCTTGCCGTTATCCTTGTAACGGATAAGCTGGCGTTCCAGGTCCTGCATATCGTTGTGGCGGAAGCGCACCATTTCGCCCAGGGCGAGCCGGCAGCCGTCTATGATGGATGCGTGGTCGAGCTTGTCGGTTAAAACGATGTCGTTTTTTCCCACGAGCGTGGATATGGCGCCAAGGTTTGCATGGTGGCCCGTGGTAAAAAGAATGGCGCTTTCTTTTCCTATAAAGCGCGCGTATTTGCGTTCGGCTTTCTCGTGCAGGTCGAGCGTGCCGTTTAAAAACCGCGAGCCGGTGCAGGACGTGCCGTATTTTCTCACGGCCTCGATGCTGGCTTCCTTCACTTTCGGATGTCCCGCAAGCCCGAGGTAATTGTTGGAGCAGATAACGATCTTGTTGCTTCCCTCGATGAGAACTTCCGCTCCTTCGGTATTCTCGATTTTTTTAAAATAGGGATAAACGCCGGCGGCCATCACCTCGCGTGCCGTCGTAAATTTTACGCATTTTGAAAACACGTCGCCATGGCTGTGCATTGTCTGTTTCTCCTCCGTAAAGTCAAAAAATTAAAGCCACTTGTTCTGGCGGTACCATGAATAAGTTATTTTAGCACCAAATTCCAGTTTTGTAAAGTGTATTCCCATATCTTCCTGTGCCGGGCGCGCGTCGCCTATCCAGTAAGGCTGCATCATTTCCGCGATTTTCTGCCTGTTAAGGACGGCCGGCTTGTTCGCAAGGCGGGCAAGGTTTTCCGCTATGAACGACGCCCCGTGGAATATTATGTCCGGCAGCGGCAGCGGGATGCCGGTTTTATTGATAGAGGCCGCTATCGTCCGGCCTACGTCGTCAAGCGTATAGGGGCGCTCTTCGGCAAGGAAATATGTTTTATTATCGGTGTGGCCGTTGCCCGAAACCGTCGCCAGGGCCGCGCGCGCGAGATCCTTGACGAATAGCATTTGTATGTAGCGCCTGCCCTGCGTGCGCGGCCTGAAACCCTTATGCACGAGGTTGAAGAAAATGAAAATATCCCTGTCCCGCGGGCCGTATACCGATGCGGGGCGGAGTATTGTAAACGGTATTTTACCTTTCAGCCGGAGCAGTTCCTTTTCGCCGGCCAGCTTGCTTTTGCCGTAATCCGAGACGGGGTTTTCCAGTTCGCCGGCGGCCTTTGGACGAAAAGCGTTGCTGGGGCCCATGGCCGCCTGCGAGGAGATGTATACGAATTTTTCAAGCGACGGGTTGTGATAGAGCGCCGCTTCGACAAGCGCGGCGGTTCCGTCGCGGTTGACGCGGTAATAGCTTTCCCCGTCTTTAGCGCGCACCAGCCCCGCGCAATGTATAATGGCGTCAACGCCGGTAACCGCGTCCTTCAAGCTTTCAGGCCGGCAGATATCGCCGGTTTTTACCGCAAGCTCAAGCCCCTCAAGCCAGCGGCAGTTACTTGAAGCCCGCACCATTGTAACAACCCGGTGGCCGGCTTTTGAAAGCGTCTCCGCAATATGGCTGCCGACAAACCCGTTGGCGCCCGTAAGCAGGATCTTCACTTTGACTCCTCCACGCGGTTGCGCCCCAGGTGTTTGGCGTGGTAAAGCCCTTTGTCGGCGCGTTCAATAAGCGTTGTGATGGTGTCCGTTTTTAACGCTTCGGTTATGCCGATGCTTATGGTTACGGGTATTGACGTGCCGTTATTGTAAGCGATTTCCTTT
>Ga0208977_1001525_pt1 | contig 11339 bp, 6 predicted proteins | sample RifOxyA2_FD_184030 | JGI IMG/M metagenome (GOLD analysis project Ga0208977, IMG submission 184030) | Groundwater microbial communities from Rifle, Colorado - Rifle Oxygen_injection A2 (SPAdes) | ecosystem: Environmental > Aquatic > Deep subsurface > Groundwater | place: Rifle, Colorado, United...
AGCCACGCTTGCAATGTTATTTTCCTGCCGCTGCACAGCCTCAACCGAATACTGCGTTTCCTGAACGCTCGTCTCCGCCCTTGAGATTGGCGCCATTATGCCGAGAAGGTTTATTGCGATAAGCGCGGAGGCAACCAGTTTGCGGAAAGAAGTGCTTTTGTTTTTCGCTGTTGCATTATTTTTAATTCTTTTCAGGCGCCAGAGTTCCAATCTTTCAGGTAATTGTACATCATCGCTTAAATAAATCTCTTCTCTCTCAACTTCAAAACCCAATCGGTTAAACTCTTCCGTTATTTCCCATTGCCAATTGTAGAATTTGTCAGAGGTACTGTTTTTAATTATTAATGTTGCATTATTTTTAAGGGCGGGAACCAGTGCGCTGATTATCGGAAACACATCCGTATCATTCATATTGACAATATCTTCCAGCACCGCGCAATCATAATGATTGTCAGGCACGCCTACTTCCTGAATTAAGCCTCTATAAGAATCAGTATCAATTGGATTTGCAATAATATCACGACTGAATTGTTTCTGAAAATATTTTCTGTATAAATCGAGATTGTGCCTGAACACCGCCCCTTGCATTATCATGTGATCAACATAATTACCACTGTTATGTTCTGGCTGAACAATATCAACGGGGCCGCGCATAGCGCAAAAGATTGCGTATAGAGCGCTGGTGCCGGGACCGATAACCAGTGTACGGCCGCCGTCTGGAATTGTATCCTCTATTACCTTGTCCAGGCCTTTAATATAATTATTCGTCTCACCATCACGACCTCCCACCGGAAAATCTCTACTAATAGCTTGTCCAATTTCATCTATGCTGTATTTCCTTTCCGTTGCCGTCAGCGGCTTCATTTTGCCGAAGGTGAAGATGGTTGCTATGTTGTAGGCGAGATGGGTTAGGTAAGCTGTGGCTTTGCCGGCGGTGAAGCTTATGGTTTGGACTTTGCGGGCGGATACGCCGACTTTCAGCAAGGGGTTGAAAACGAAGGAAGTAAATGTGATTGCGAATCGGGTTGCAATGACTATTGATTTGACAGCGCGAGCCTGATTTCTGGTAAACCAGCCGTGTTGGTATCTAAAATCCATATAGGATGACAAATCTTCTATTTTTTTTCGCTTATACCAGCCTGGCTGTTTTGGATTTGAAGTTTCGTACTCAAAGTATGGGAAGGCCGCTGCGGCATTCGCCATATCCTCAGACTGGTCAAATTCGTTTACTATTTTCATTATGTCCGCGGTTTCGTAAACCGGCGCCAGGACAAGCCTTGCTATGGCAAGCAGGGCGAGGCGGACTGTTTTCTGCCTGAAGCTTAATCCTTTATATTTAAACCGCCAGCCGGCGCCGGTTTGCGGGTCGCCAAGCCCGGACTTGAGCGCCCACCCATCCAACATTGAATAAATTTTTCGGCCGGTAAGCGCGGAATCGGACGGTTGGCGGGAAGCGGCGGCTGGCGCGGGCCCTGTACGGGTTAGGCTTATCTCGCCTTTGTTGTCGGTGAATTTCCACGAAGTTTTGCCGGTGTTTACGGTGCGGGTTTGATCGTCAAACACAACCTGGCCGCTGATTTCCGGGCAGGTAACACTTAAATAGTTTATCCATTTTTTAAGCACATCGAACGTTTCATTGAGGGTAATGCCTTCTTTTCTGTCAACCGCCGTCAATATTGCCGGGACGATTTCGGCGTTGACCATGTCGGCGGCGTCCTGCCGGCTCAGGCCTGAGTCAATAAGCGCCTGAATAAGCGCGGGCGCGAAGGCGGAGGCGGCGATGTCCTGCGGGGTGATTTTGAGCGTCAGCACTTTTTCGTATATGGCGTCATTGAAATCTTCGGTAACGTTGGGGGTTACGGCAAGGTAGGAGATATCTTCGTCTTTTAGCGTGTTTACTATTTCCGTGTGGAAACCGCCGGTAACCACTATTTGTATATTTTCAAATTTATCAATGTTATTAAGCACGGCGCGGTGGCCGCTTAAAACTGGCGTTTTGGCGCCGGCTGTATACGAACGGGCGGTGATAATGTTTTGAAGGAATATGTCGTTGCGGCACAAGTTGGTTTCAAAAAAATCGTAAAGCTGCTTGTCGCTCATCAGAACTATTATATCCTTCACTTCCCGGAGCGGGATATATTTTTGCAGAAGCTGCCGGTAGCGGGCTACGTTTTGCTTGAAATAGCCGTATTCCTCGGGGGTAACCTTTAAATCGAACATGTTCCTGCAAATGCGGCTCATGCGGGAAAGGAACAATATTTCGCGGTCCATCAGCGTGGCCGCGCTGCGGTTTAGAATGCGCTCGCCAAAGGCATTCTCCTCGCTTACAAGGTTTATGGGGTTTATTGTGTAGTTGAGCCGGATATACTCAAGGAATTTTGCGGCATTGGGGTAGCGGGCGGCAAAGGCGGGCGTGTACTCGCCGGCTATTTCGGACAACGCGAGATAGTAATCTTCGCGGTTATCGCTTGAGCTAAGCTTGTCAAGCAATGTTTTATATACACTGTATGGAAGAACTTTTTTTAACTCCACCATGTATTCCGAAAGCTCGGCGGGAAGGCGCTTGTATTTTGTGGAGTTGTTCAGCTTCAACAGGCGGATATATTGGGCGAGGTTAGGGTAATCCGCAATGTCCTCGCCGGCATTCTGCCCCAGGTTCTCAAGGCCGAGATAGCGTTTTGTGTCAGATTTTTTCTCATCATCCGCCGGCTCAAGATATTGCTGAAGTTTTTTAAGCGAGGAGGACAGGTAATCGTCTTTTAAAACACCCAGACGCGACACAAGCTCGTCCGCCATGGCCACGTTTGCCTGCTTGTTTTCTATAAGCAGCCGCACGCGGGCAAGGTTTTTTTCATACACGTCCCACTGCTCAAGGCCGTAAAGCTTGTCTTTGTTTTCCACCACGGAATAATATTCCGCGCCACTGATTAAACCTTTATCAAGAAGCGTGGTGAGCGCTTTTTTCTTTACTTTTTCATTGGGAATTGAGCCAAGAATGCTTGTATCAACCCTGCCTGCGGGCGCGCCTTCCACAAGGATGCGGTTGATATCGAAACGGTTGTCGAATATTTTTAATATCTCGTATATGTTTCGCTGAACTTCGGGATGGCAGTGCAGGTCCTGGACAAATATCACCAGCTTATCGTTGTTGGCATAGGAGCCGCCCATGAAACGGCCGAACTTGTAAGGCAGCATGAAGCTTTCAAGCCTGTTCTTCACGGCTTCAGCCGCGTTTCGCTCGCGCGTCATGGTGGTAATTGCCAAAAGCGGTTCGTGGATAACGAACGAGTAAACGAATGCAGTTAAAACAATCCATGTAATAGTTTTAAATAAAAAACCCTCAGCAGCATTTCGCCGGTGAGGGTTTAGGGGGTTTATTTGAATGAGATGCATGGCGGATTCTATGGCGCCGCGGGCAAGACGGCAGAAATGGCTGTTTATCTTCTGCCGCCTTATAAGCAGGTATACAAACAGTATAAATGTTATTATTGCGGCTGCGGTTGCCGGCGAATCAGACAATAACGGGGCTGCGGCGGGCGCATGCATCCACATTTGCTTAAGCTGGCTAAATGCGCCGGCCGGTATAAGGAACTGCGGCGAACTGCTCTTGACAGGCTTGCTTTTATGCCGGCCAGGCAGCGCCTTGCCCGCCAGGCCGGAAGTGAAATCGGCCAAGTCTGAAACAAGCTTTACCTGGCGGCAGAGATTCTTGTTTACCACGGCGATAATGGCCGAGGTATCGCTTTCAACGTCCATGAACGCCGCAACGGGCGCGGCGGAGCCAAAACCTTCAAGCGTGCCGGCCCCTGCAAGCGCGCACGACAAAGCGCCGGAAAGATGCGCGATTGCAACAATAAAGGTGATAATTCTTTTGTTCATTATGTAACGCATTGGTGGTTTTTAACCGTACGAAAGTAATGCCCCCAACTTTTGAAATTACCTAAAAATAGATGTGAAATTTTTGTAAAATAAAAACCCCTCACCTCATTCCTCTCCCGGCCGGGGAGAAGCTTAGAGGTGAGGGGTGAAACGATGATTTAGACAGGAATAATACGGAACCTGTTAAAATTCAAGAACTGACTCAAGAATGAAGCCGTCGTTATCCAGGGCGTAACCCGAATTTTCCATCTGCCAGCCGTAACCGGCTTTCAGCGTCCAGTATTTGTAGGGCGCGCATCTTACGCCTGCCCAAACTACCTGGCGGTCATTCTTATTGAGGTCGTCTTCCGCCCATGAATCCATGACTTCGTAGCGCACAACCGGCTCAACGTAATGCACGAATTTATCCTGTAGCACCTTGTAACCGGCGGACAGGTAATACGAATACTGCGTTACGCTGCCGTCGCCTGTAGTGCCGTTGGCGGCGTTTGCGGCTGTCATCATGTTGGCTGGCTTGACGTCAACCTTCAACTGACCGTATTCCGCGGCCACGGTAAGCTTGTCGCCTCCATAGAGCGCGTGTGCGAATGCAAACGCCGCGCCGTACTGTTCGTCGAAATCATATTTTCCGCTGGCATAAGAGGCGCCAACCTCGAGCTTGCTTGTGGGCTTAACCGCGAGGCGAACCGGGATGTATTTGTTCCTGTTGTTATCCCACGGCTGACGGCCTTTTGCCATGAAGTTTTCATACATGTAGCCGTTCGCGTTCGGTTTCATCAGGTCAACAAGTTTCGTCGTCTGATGAGCGTCGCCGGGGCCGTTAAGCATGGCAACGTCCAGTATCGCCTTTGCTTCTTCCCCGATGAAAGGAACGGGAACCGTGCCGGTTAAAAATATGCCGGCATCCCACCAGCCCGTTGCGCGAAGCACGTCCCAGTACAGGTAAGGTGAAAATGAGAAAGTCCTGAACTGTGAGGGCGGGTAGTACACCTTGTCCTGCACGCCGATGGGCGGGAAGTCGCGGCCGATCGCCATGCGGAAATACTCGTTCGGCGTCCATGTCTGCTTTACTTTCGTGATCTTGAAACCGCCGGGGTTGCGCCCTTTATACATTTCGAACTCAACCTCGCCGGAAATATTCTTGTTTACCTGGCACATAATGTCCACGTAAGCGCTGTACGTCATGAACGTCGGGTAGCCGGATACGGGCGCATCGGGCGCGGCCGTCGCGCTGCCGTTGGTGCCTGTATCGGCATACGTTCCAAGCGCCTGCCTCTGGAATTCCCAGTAAGCGCCGTTCATAAACACATGTATCGCCACGGGCGATTTGTCAAACCCGTAGGAAATCGGCAGCTTTAAAAGATCCTCGAGCGACATATCCGACATCGTGGCTCCGTCTTCGGCTGAAACTCCTGACGAAAAAAAACAAACCTGCAACAGCAACATAAAAATAAGGCCTGTAAGTTTCACTGCACGTACCATAACTGTTCCTCCATGTAGAATGTCTTTACAACGGGACTGCCGCGTCGCTTCTCTCCTCGCAATGACAGGCGAGTAACATAATCAACATTACAGAGTAGAGGCACATCACCACCTTTATATCATGAATTTTTCTACGGCATCCTGTAGTACTTTGGCGCTGTTGGAAAGGTGAGCCGCGGACATGCTGGATTCCTCGGCGCCGGCCGCCGCCTCTTCGGCCGCGGCGGCGATTCTTTCAATCTGGTTGGAAATATTTTCGATTTTTAATACGATCTCCCTGAAATGCCTGCTCGTCTCGCTTGTTAACTCCGTGCCGCTTGCGATCTCTTTCTGCCCGCTCATGGCCGCGACCGTGGCTTCTTTTGTCTCGGACTGAACCTCGCCTACTATGCGCGCTATCTCCTGTGCGGAACCGGCCGAGTTTTCGGCAAGGGTACGCACCTCGTCGGCAACCACGGCAAACCCCCTGCCAGCTTCACCGGCGCGCGCGGCTTCTATAGCCGCATTCAATGACAACAGGTTAGTTTGATCCGCAATCTTTGTGATAAGCCCTACTATTTCCCCTATATGCGACGATTTTGCCGATAGTTTTTCCATTGCCGAGGCGGACGTGCCCGCGATGGTTTTTATCAACGTTATTTTCTCTACCAGCGTTCCTATTATCTCCTGGCCGCGAAGGCTTGAGGCGTGCGCTTCCCGCGCCGACGTGGACGACATCTGCGCATTCTGGGCTATGGACCCCGAAATAGTAACCGTGGACTGTTCCGCCATCCTTGAAAGCGAAACAGCGGCATTTGTTACCACGGAAGCCTGTTCCTTTACCTGCGATATGAGGTTTTTAAGATTTTCCACCATCTGCGAAAATGAGATGCCGAGAGCATCTTTCGGGGAACGTATGTTGACGGAAATTCTCAAGTCGCCGGATGCGACCCGGCTGGCATGGGTTGCCATCTCGGCGGAACTTTGTATAACTTTTTCAAACGAACCCGCAAGCACGCCGGTGGCATTAACTTTTACTTCGGCATCGCCCTCAGCCAGCCGCTCGGCGACGCGGGACAATTCACGGAGCTTTGAAGTCATAAGTGAAAACGCGCGCCCGAGTTCGCCTTCAATCTTTATATCAAGCAGGGGATTGGCAAGGTCGTCGGCTGCGATACGCCGCGCCTGCACTGTAAGCTTCCTGAGCTCGGCGAGCATACTGTCGAATGCCTCTTCCAGATCGCCCTTTGTTTTTTCATCGTCATGCATAGCCGCAACTTCAAGAGTTTCACCGGCTGAAATCCGCTTTTCCACCATGTCGGCATCAACTCGCCCGCGGGCTATATCCTGCGCCCTGCGCACCAACCGCCCCAGGCTGCGCGTCATACGATTAAATACGTCGGCAAGCTGGCCTATCTCGTCGGTTGAGCCGGTGGCTATCTCATCCTGCGCCAGATTGCCGTCGGCTATATCGCGGGCTATCGCCGTTACCCGGCGTAACGGAACGGACACTATCTTATTTATATAAATCACTATTATTATGCAAAGCGCCGCAATGCCGGCCAGGGAAACAACGGATGTTACCAGTACGGAACGCGTAATAATAGCCTGTAACCTGTTGTAATTGAATCCCACCTTCATTTCGCCTATATCAGCGCCATCTTTTACAATTGGAATGGAGATCTCGTAACTGCGTGCGCCGTTTACAACAGTTTCCTCTACGCTGTAGCGTCCAAATTTGCCGGCAGGCTTCCTTTTTGGAGACAGTTCGAAATCCTGGCGGCGCTCATGATCTACCTTGTAGAGCAACTGCCCGCCCTGGCGGTAAAGGAAAAAATAGGATATGTCATCCTTGGCAACGGCCTCGTCCATCATCTTCATGATGGGGTCTATCATGCTTTTTATAAGATTTTCGTCTTCGAAGGAAAGCGCCACGGAAAGCTGGCCGGCGGTATTTGAGGAAAGGTTTTCACTTAAGGATACTATGCGTCCGTTAAACTCGGCCGTGAGGCTGCGTTTCAGAAAAAATATATTTACGAGAACCAAACCGACGCTTAATAACGTAATGCCTACAAGGAGCATCGCCAAAACTTTGCTGCCTACGCTTCTCATCAGCATGAACACATTTCTCCCGTGGGACATAATATGGTTTTTAAGCTTATTTAACTAATGTTACGCAGCGTGTCATTGCGAGGAGCATTCGCGACGAAGCAATCTCGTCGTTTTGATACGAAACGGCAAGATTGCTTCGCTTCGCTCGCAATGACAACAACTTTGGTATTTCTTGCGTAACATCAGTTATTTAACTAACTTTACAAGTTGCAAAAACTGGGCGGCGAAATCGCAGCCCTCTTTAAGAGCCGCGTTTATATTTACGAGTATTACGGGTTTATTGCTTTCAACGGCCAAACCTACCGCCACGCCTTTTGCAACGTTTTTCTCCGCATCATCGCCGATTATGGAAACTATCTTCATTTCCTGGCTGACCGACGTGGCAACCGATATATCCGCGGGCCTGGCTGCGGCTATGTATAAAGCGTTTACATTTTTGGATTTAAGTTCCTCGACAACCGCGCTGCTGCCGGCTATCTTTGCCTGGGCGACATCTATCGCCAGGGAATTTATCTTGGCGCCCTTGGCTTTTAGTTTAAGAAGCGCAGCCGAGATTGCCTTGGCGGAAGCGGCGGATTTTTCATCTTCGCCGGAGAGAACACCTATAACCAGTGTATTATTTTTTGCATTCTTGGAGGCGTGATTTTCGTACATCAGTATTTTTGTAATAAGCGCCGCCTGCAAATCTGCGGACAGGGACTCGGCGCCGGCGGGCAATGCGCAATACCACAGGATACTCGCAAGGAAAAGAATTTTTTTCATGCTTATAACCTCTTTGTTATACCTTACGGCAAGTAATTATACTATAACTGTATGGCAACGTCAATAATTTTTTTAGTTTGTTATCGCTCCCGTTTTTATAAGGAATACAACATGGCGGTTCTTGGCTCGGTTTGAATCGGAATCATTGGGAGCGACCACTTTAAATTCACCGTAACCGATGGCGGCGACTTTCTCCGGCGGGAAGGCGTGGGAATTTATCAGGTAGCGGACTACCGTGGTGGCGCGGGCGGTGGACAGCTCCCAGTTGGAACCGTACCTGCTTGTAGATATAGGCACGTTATCGGTGTGTCCTTCCACCAAGAGATAATTGCTTTTTACGTCTATGCCGCGGCGCAGGGCCGGCGCAATTTTATCTATGTAGCTCTTCATTTCAGGCAGCAGCTCGGCGCTGCCGGAAACGAAGAAGGATACGTCCGCTTTCTCCTCAAGGCTTATCTGCAGGCCGTCTTTCGTCATTTTGGCCTGGCCGGCTATGGATTCCTGTTTCATTGTCTCCTGGACTTCCTTGTAAACTTTCTGCAGGGTGCCGGACATCGCCGCAGAAAGCGAGTAGATGAGCAGGAAGAAAATAGCAAGCTCGGTCATCAGGTCGGCATAGTTGACAAGCCACGGCGGCGCCGCGTGCCCAACCTGCGAAACGCGCGGGTCGTTTTCCGAAATGTAACCTCGCGGCGGGCGGAATGATGAAGGCATAATGTATTATCTCCCCGCGGGGCCGGCGGTTTTAATCGCAAGCCGCTGGGCAGGCTCGAGGTACGCTTTGAGATTGGATTCCATTATCGTCGGGCTTACGCCGGACTGCAAAAGCAAGACGCCGCGTATAATAATTTCCTTTACCAGCAGTTCCTCTTCGGAACGACGGCGAAGTTTGCCGGCCATGGGATAAAACAACAGGTAACCGGCGGACAACCCGTAGAAGGCGGCGGCAAGCGCGAGAGCCATTTTTTTCGGCACCTCGGCCACGTCGTCAATACCGCGCAAAAGAAGCACCATGCCCAGCACCGTGCCGATAATGCCGAACGCAGGCGCATATGTGCCCAGCGAATTGAATATCTCCTGGCCTACCTTGTGGCGCTCGCGGATGAAGCCGATTTCCGTCTCAAGCATGTTCCGTATAAACTCCGAATCGAAGCCGTCAACCACAAGCTGAACGCCGCGTTTCATGAAATCGTTTTTTACGTTCTTGACGCTGCTCTCAAGGGATAGTATCCCATCGGTGCGCGCCTTCTTGGTGAACTCGACGAACGTGCCGACTATCTCGGTAGTGTCCTCGCCCACCGAGAATAGCGCCTTGCGCAGAACTTTTCGCACCCCCAGCACCTGGGAAAGCGGGTAGTTGACAAGCAGCGCGCAAAATGTGCCTCCGATAACCATCATGAACGCTTCCAAATTTATAAAAGGCGCGAACCCGCCTATGCCCTCGGCTATCAAAATGGATGAAATTACAAACCCAAGAAATACAATAATGCCGGATATCGTTGCTATATCCACGTGCTATCCTCCGTTTAAATGTTTCAGGAATATTTTGCGCTTGAATTCTATAACATGTTCGATGACTTTTTCCGGCGGCTCCTGCACAATAATTTTTTCGCCTGTGGTCATGTGTATGGTGGTATTGGGGTGGCACTCCATATTGCTCATCAGGTCGGGATTTATGTAAATGTCGCTCCCGTTAAGCTTGGTTAATTTTATCATCAATTAACTGTAACGGAGTTTGATATTGTTGTCAAGGGAAAAAATTTGCTAAACTACGGCTTATGCGGGTCAGCGGGATTCTTTTTGCGGTTGTACTACTTTTTGCCGTTATTTTTTCATTTTTGGCCGTTCACACCACAAAAATCGGCACTTATTCGGATGACATACAATACCTGCTGGCCGCGCAATCAATATCAGACGGTCATTATTACAATCAATACGCACCGGGCGAGTCGCCTATAATGTATTATCATCCCGGTTATCCTTTTATCCTCTCGATAATATCCAAAATTACTGGTTTCAGAGAAGATGCTTTCAGGTTCTTGAATTTTTTACTGATCTGGGGTTCGCTGGGCATATTATATTTATGCACTAAAGACAGATTAGCTCTTGTCTTGTCCGGCTTAAGCCCTCTCGTTGTCTGGCACCTCGGAGATGTAATGCCCGACGCGCTTTTCATGTTTTTAAGTTTCGCGATAATTTTGCTTGCTATTGCCGGCGCGAACAGATCATTCAAGCCTCTTTTTTATGCAAGCGTGTTACTCGCCGTTTTTTCTTTTTATGTAAGGCCGACCGGCCTGGTTAATATAATTTTCCTGGCGCTTTTTCTGGCTGTGAACGGACGCCTCAAAGCTGCGGGATATGCTTTGTCTTTATTCATGGCATTTACCGCGCCGCTTTTCGTTTACAATAAAATTACGGGGAATTCGGGCTTTCATTATGTGAATCTGGTTTCAGGCCTGGCCGGAATGTTGACAAGCTTTTCGAACAATGTTTTATTCTATTTCACGTTACTGTTCTCAAAAGGCATAGCATACATACCTCCGGCTTTAAACAATTTTGTCAGTTGGATTATCGTTGCTGTTTTATGCTTATCTGTAGTCATCGGGATAAACAAGCTGAAAAATAACTTTGCGGCCAGGACAATAATTCTGTGGGCGGCATGCTATGCGTTTTTTCACCTGTTCTGGGTTTACTCGGATGTCAGGTACCTTTTCGCTCTTGTACCTGTAGCTGTTTACTTTTCCGTCAACGGGTTTTATTACGTCCTGAAAACCAAACCGGCATTGTTCTTTGCCGCCGTTATTGCGATTACCGCAAGCTTTATTACCGCCGATCTGCAACTAATAAAGAACTCTTTTCATAACCTGAAAACCGGGCTGCGCGCGCAGGAAGAAAAATATGAATGGATTAAGAGTAATATTAAAGGCAAGGTTTTCTTAAGTTTTTACGCGCCGCGCATGTACTACTACACAAAAAACCAGTCTTTCTCCATGGCGCCGGTAAAAGACCCGGACATGTTTTATTATAAATTGCTGGAAAAGAAAATAGATTATATTTTTTTAACAGACATAACCGGCAGCCTGCGCAGCGATACGAGCTTAAAATCCCATGAAACAATCCAAAAT
>Ga0208977_1001529_pt1 | contig 11319 bp, 13 predicted proteins | sample RifOxyA2_FD_184030 | JGI IMG/M metagenome (GOLD analysis project Ga0208977, IMG submission 184030) | Groundwater microbial communities from Rifle, Colorado - Rifle Oxygen_injection A2 (SPAdes) | ecosystem: Environmental > Aquatic > Deep subsurface > Groundwater | place: Rifle, Colorado, United...
CCTCAACGGCCAGCCGGTTGTAGTAAGCTGTGTTATGAAACCCATCCCGTCGCTTCGCCGTCCTTTGCGTTCGGTCAACATCCGCACCAGGAAGCCCGCCATAGCCGAAGCGGTGCGGAGCGATGTGTGCGCCGTGCCGGCCGCCGCGATTGTAGGCGAGGCCGCGGTCGCCTTTGAGGTTGCGGACGCCTGCACGCAGAAATTCGGCGGGGATTCAATGCATGAAATGATGAATAACTTCAAAGCCTACGGTGCGCAGGTGAGGAACTATCGTCCATGAACATAGTCCTTACCGGATTCATGGGCACGGGCAAATCGGCGGTTGGCAAGGCTCTTGCGCAAAAACTCGGCTGGCTTTTCATAGATACCGACGAAACCATTGAAAAGGAAGTAGGCCTTTCCGTAGCTGAAATTTTTAAACGCAAAGGGGAACCATATTTTCGGCAGGCTGAATCAAAGGCTGTAGCGCTTGTGAGTTTGCTGGATAAGGCGGTTATTTCCTGTGGTGGCGGTGTTGTGCTAAAAGCTGAGAATATGGATGAGCTTGAGAAAAACGGCGTAGTTGTTTGCCTGACGGCCGACCCCTCTGCTATATATAACCGTACCCGATATGATACCGGTCGCCCACTTCTTAAAGTAGCCGATCCGCAGGCCAAAATCGGGGAACTAATGCAGGCGCGCAGCCAGTTTTACCAGCGTTGCAGCCTTACGGTGGACACAAGCGCCATGGCCGTTGACGAAATAGTAGAATACATATTAAGATCCCCCCAGCTTGCCGGCCGTTAGTACTTTTCGATTACCTTAATAGTTTCTTCCAGATCAAGATCGGTGTGTACGCAGCCATCTTTCGTTAGCGGGGAAAACTGTACTATTACTCCGTGTTTTTGGCCTTCCTTGAATCCTTGAAACCCTTCAAAATAGCAGGCTATGCCAAGTATGGCCTTTGGTTTTAATTCCTTCAGCAGTTTTTCTACGGTGCGCCCGCCCTTTAATATGTAGAACCCCTTATACCCAAGCGCCCTGGCTTTCGCAGCCAGCGGCCCCACCTTGCAGGCGCCGCATTCCATGCATATATAGTAGCTGCCGCACTCCGTTGCCTTGCACTTGCCGATGTTGCGTAAGCACTGCGGCACAAAAATCAACCGCTCGTTAAACGGGACAGCCGCAAAGCGCGATTCCATCGCCCGGTTCATTTTTTCTACCGCCGCATTGTATTCTTTTTCGGAGTATTTTTCTTTTTTAAGGCACGGGAACATTTTATTTTTTTAGCAAATATATAACTAAAATGCAATATCCCGACGGAAAAGCGCAGGCGTAAAAATTTTTTAGCATATCTTGACAAGTTAAATAAAGTTCGATATAATGTCCTTGTCATAGGGTGGGTATGGCTAAGGCGGGGTATGGGGTTAGCAAATCTTCCATCCCGATAAGTAAATATTTGCAAGCATTTACATTTTTTTTCACAAATTTTTCACAACCCTGCACTATTAACAGTATAAGGTATTAGTTACGGTTATTGCGATAGTTCGTCTGGCCTAAAAGCCGAAGAGATACTATAATTATGACTCTTACGAAACCGGCAGTGAGTTGTTTTTCAGTTAAATATTTAATTTCCGGTAACATTGCCCGGACAGGCTCCCTTATTTTAATTAATATGGGGGTTTTTTATTTTTACAAAAAAGGAAAGGGGGTGTAGGACCATAGAAAGCGATATGATTGGAAGTATGCACAGCAGTGCAAAAAAACCCAAGGAGGAAAAGGAAATGAAGCGAAGCATTAAATTAGCTGTAGCAGTATTGGCAGTAGCAACATTAGCAAGCAGGATCGTATGCGCAGAAACGTCGGTAGCGACAAACAATATTTCTGCCTCGGCCAGCATTACAGCCGTGAACACCCTTACGACGGAGTTGTTGAAGATTGCTGATAACACGTTATCTGCCGCGCTTGCGTTCGGCAATGTTTCAAGCGGCGGAACCGCGTGGAACACCCTGCCTGAGTCATATGTAAAAGTTACCGTCCAGGACAACTCGGTTGCATGGAGACTGAGAATATACAGCGACAACTATGATACAGCTCCTTCGACAGCAGTCTATGGTTATTCATACGGCGGCCTTCGTGGAGATGTAACCGGTTCCAAAGTTCCGATGGCATGGCTTAACAATACCACGCTTATCGCCGGTGGCCCTGCGGTAGGAAATCCGGTAGTTGGAACGACCAACGGCTGGATATTCTTAAAGGATGAGAAGGATGTAGACGATCCGCTGCTTGCCGACGATCAGTCGTTCATAGGTTCCGATGCGGTTGGTTATACGAACATTGCCTTCGGTGCAGCAAGCTATACCCGTATAGTAAGGCCGAATGTTACGGGTCTCAGCGAAGAGTTGACCACCCCCACCGCGCCATTCTATCTTTATACGGAAGGCGATTTCAGCAGCGCTCCGGCAGCAACCTATACCGGAACGATTAAACTGGAATTGTTGAATCAATAATAAATGAAATCTGAAATTATCTTACATTACGAAGATAACAAAGATAAAGCATTCCGTTCCTTTTCCTCTCCCTTAAAGGGAGGGGAAAAGGGCGGTAGTATTATAAAATTTATTGTGTCCGTAGTTGTGGCAGGAATGTTTTTAAGCGGGGCGAATGCGTTCGTAAGCGTCAGTCCGACAGTAGTAGAGTTAACCATGAAGTCCGGCGATAAAGCAAGCGGAACATTTGTAGTTGTAAATACAAAAAGTGAAAAGGCCGAAGTTACGATTGAAATAAAAGAATGGTGGAACAATCAGACGAGGTTGCCCGGCCTTTCTCCCGAAGAGTGGCTTACCATTCGTTCAAAAAATAAATTCAAACTTGGCGCCGGCAAAAGCCGCCGTATACGTTACGACGTAAAAACACCGGCGGGCTTTGAGGGAGAGGCCGCCGCCATGATTTTTTTCAGCATAGAGGGTGCGCAAAATGCGGGCGGGATGAATCTGCAATTGCGTCACGGGATACCAATTTATGTAATAGCCAGGGGAAATGACGGAATGAAAGCTTCGGTAAAGGATTGCAACGTATACTTTGTTCAATCTTCCACGTCATCAATGCTGGAGTTCTCGGTTGACCTTGAAAATAACGGCAATGTTCATATAAGGCCGGGTGGAAGCATTAGCATATATTCCGGACAGAAACATATTGATACGGCTGCGCTGGAGTGGGGGTGGCCGGTGTATCCGACAAGAAGCCACATATATAATGCCCGTGTGCCTGCCGAAAGCTGGGCAGCAGGTGTCTATACGGCAAATTTGGAAGTTGAAAACGTTACCATGAACGGTGAAAAAACGGCGCTGGGAAGCAAAACAATTCAGTTCAGGATAGTTGAAGATGGAAAAATTGAAAAAATTAACTAGTTTGATCATTATGCTGGCTGCGACGCTTGTTGCATTTAACTGCGACACGCTCAGGGCGGAGAGTTCTGTGGATGTAAACAGCATTTCCGCGACCTCGCTTGTTTTTAACGGTCCCATGGTTGCTAATTTTGATAACGGTGGCGGGTTAAATTTGTGGGGCGGCACAACGGGAATATTTAATTCAGTTGGCGCTACAGCATCCATTTCATACAGTTCATCAGTTGCTTATGGCGGAAGCGGCTATTCTTTGGCCATAACATATGGCGTTCCTCTGGCAGGGGTTTATTCCGGCGCTTATACCAACTTATCATCCATTGGTATAGCCGATATACGCGCTTATAAGTATTTGTCTTTTTACGTGCGCGCGGCAGCGCCAGAGAAGACATTTAAACTTGAACTCCAGGACAGTAATGGTGTTAATGCCTCTTTGTATGTCAGCGATTATCTTGACGGCGGCATAACCACGACGTGGCAGGAGGTAAGGATCCCCCTTGATGCTTTTGTAAATCTTGATAGCCTTGAAAATGTCAGTAAAATTGTTTTTGTTTTTGAACATGATTATTATGAAAGAAACGCCATGCCATTTTCCGGCACTGTGTACCTTGATAACATCAGCTTCGGGACGGATGCCTTGTCCGCGGTGCGTATAGAACATTTTGCCGATAAGTGGGATATGAATGCACTTGGTGGTAACCTGGGTGATATGTTCGGCGGACGAAACGCATATCATTCTCATGATTTCAGCTCCACGGTATACCGTGACCATGCTTACGCATTATTATCATCATATAATGCAACATCCGGCTGGTGCGGTATGTACATGCTTTTTGGAAATGCTTATGGTAAGGCGCACGATTTTTCGTATTACAAGAAATTTACCCTGTGGATGAGGGCAATGTCGGACGTTACTACACCGGCGAACGTAAAGATAGAGCTTGTGGATGCCACGGGAATTCATGTTGCAATGATACCTGGCAACACTACCACGCCTACCGAGCCGATATCAACCACATGGCGTAAATATACAATTTATTTCACCGCTTTCGCAGGTTTGTCTCCGGCTTCCATAAAGCAGATGAATATTGTGTACGAAGATTCAAAGGTTGGTGTAAATACGGTTGGGGCGGTATATTACGATGTCATACAATTTGAGGAATAAATTCTACGGTGTTGTTGTGCTTTGTGCGGCCATGTTGTTGCCGGTTTGTGGCGGCGCAATGTTGTCAATCAAACCCGAGATGCAGACGATAGAGATAACCCGCGGCAAGGCTTATAAAGGTTTTATTCTTGTTACCAATACGGCAAAAGAAAAGATTGAGGTAAAAGTGCAGCCCGAGGATTGGACTGACCGGAATAACAGGACAACTGATGGTTTGTCATGGCTCAAAATAAAGCCGGTTTCTTTCAGTCTTAAGCCAGGGAAAACAAAGAAAGTCAAATTTTCAGCCAGGATTCCGGTTGCAACAGCGTCTTCAAAGGTTACACAGTTTTTCTTTTCGTACAAGTCGGGTTATGTAAAGGGTTTGCCAACTGGAATGCGTATAGGTTCGCTGGTTTATTGGAAGCATAAAATAAAAATATGATAAGGAAATCAATAGTAATCATTTTCCACATAGTACTACTGGTTGCTTCTAACCTGGGAGCTGCTTCGCTTGAAGTTACCGCGCGCAATATAGCAGATAACCAGCAGGCTTATTCCATTTCCTTCGGAACTATAACTGGTGCGGCCTCTTTCATAAACGCGGAGCAATACATTGAACTTAATATGGTTGCCTACACGGATGTGCCGCTTTGGCAAATGGATATATACACCGATAATGGCAGTGGCCAGCCCGGACACCAAAAAGGCGGTCTGATAAATGTTGCCAATAATAACGGTCGGTTGCCGCTAAGCTGGAAGGTTTCGACGACAAATGCGCCTTCCCTCAGTGGAAATCCGAATAATGCCGGTATGGGTTGGTACTGGCTTAAAGACAAAAATGATATTGATATTCCGGGAACCTCGGCAAATGAGAGCTGGAGTGCGGCTCAGGCCGGCAGATATACTACAGTCTGTTACGGCGGGGTAAACAAGGCATATCTGAATGATGGGGCAGTTGCACCCTCTTCTTTGAACGTATTTGTGCAAGGCGATTTTACCGATGTTCCTGCCGGCGAATATCGCGGCACTATATGGTTTGAAATGTACCCGGTACTGGCAGTTTCATCAATAACAATACAACATGCCCCAATAAATAGTATTGTCGGTGATAAGAACCGTTTTTTTGTGCGTGCGGAGATGAGCAGCAGTTGGGATATTCTTTGGGCAAATCTGCATTACAGGATTGATTCAGGCTCATGGCAGGTTAAAAGAATGTCAATGGCGGCATCCGTTAAATCAACAAGAGCTACCGGTATAATTGAACCGGCTGAACTCAAAGGCGCTTCTTCTCTGGAGTACGCAATTGAAACTTATGACGGCTGGAATGATCCCTGCTGGTGGGCCAGCAAAACAACGCCGCAAACAGTAACTATAGTAAAGGCCATGTTGTATAACGGCATGGTTGCGGGTGAGTTGACAATTCCTGACGGCAATCCTGAGGATGGCGCCACATTGTTAAATATTCCGCCGGGAGCGCTCAATGGACCGGTGGATATTTCCATACGACAGTTGGATGTAAATTCTGTTCCTGTCAATTCTTACGGCATAGCGGGATATTCCGATAAGCCTTTCAATGCGTATGATTTCCTGCCGGACGGCTTGGTTTTCAATATACCTGTAACCATGACATTGCTTTATTACGACCTTGATAATGACGGCCTGGTGGAGTTGCCGGATGGGACGGAAACTCAGGTTAATGAAACCGACCTGCTTATTGCCTGGTGGGACAGTTTCCAGTGGCGTATGCTGGGCGGTGTTGTAGATACAGCTCTCAATACGGTTACGATACAGACTAACCATTTCTGCATATACGCTGTTTTTGCCGGCGCGCCTGCAAGCGCCGATTTCTACAGGCCTAAGGAAAAGATTATTACGCCCGCGACTCCGGGTGATAATGATTTCGCAACCTTTGACGGCCTTGCCGGAAGCGATTTCTCGATAACCATTTTCGATATGAGCGGCAGGAAAGTGCGTACCATCGCTTATCCTTCCCTCCCGCAGTGGGACGGTAAAGACGATGGGGCTGCGGTAGTGGAAAGCGGCGTATACATATACCAGTTCGAAGCAGATGTTAACGGAAGCATTAAACGAATCAGCGGTACCATAACCGTAGCGAAATAGAGTTATAACATGAAAAATAAAATATTGTTCTCATTATTATGCTGTTCGTTGTTGAGCGTAAACGCGGCCCACGCGGCGTTCACGGCGACATGTCAGGGTAGCAGGCCTGCGGCCATGGGCAGCGCATTTACTGCTGTTGCCGACGGGGCGGATACTGTGCTTTATAATCCTGCCGGCCTTGCCAGTTTATCCAAACCCGAAGCGATATTTACATATGCAAAACCATACAGCGGGCTTGAGGGCGTCAATCTCGGTTCCCACTTTACGGCGTTTGCCGTACCGCTGAAAAATAACGGCGCCGTTGCGCTGGGCTGGGTCAACTTTTCTTCCCAGGATCAATACCAGGAAGATATGTTATGCTTATCGTATGGCAGAAATATGGACGAACGCATTTCGCTGGGCGCTGCGTTAAAATATCTCGGCCACAGGTATACGCTTGATGAAAGAACGACCGGCGACTCCGTATTCGGCGGCGGGAATTCCAAGTATGCCGTTGCACTTGACGTTGGTGCGCTTATGAAACTTCCGGTAAGCGATGGGAAAACCGTCAGCCTGGCATTTTCGGCAAAAAACCTTAATCAGCCCGACATCGGTTTAAAAACCGAAGATAAAGTTCCTTTTGAAATGGGGATTGGCGCCGCTTATAGTTTTAACGAAACAATAGTGCCATCACTTGATATAACTTACCGTGCGCAGGAATGGGGAAGCGCCTCTGATAAAATACGCATTCGCCTGGGCGCCGAGACATGGTTGCATAAACGTTTGATTGCCTTGCGCGGCGGTGTAAACTCATCCGAAATTACCCTGGGTTTCGGGTTAAATCCCCGGTTATGGAACTGGGATATTGAGTTTGATTACGCTTTCCTCTACCCTCTTCTTATTAAAGAAACGACAGGCACCCACCATCTATCCATATCGCTTAAATTCCTCAAGTAATTGATGTTGCAGCGCAATTTATGTATAATTTTAAACATATTGCGTTGCCTATTCATACCGATAAAGGCAAACGCCGGATTTTATCTTGAAAAAAATAACTGTTAACCTTAAAGAACGGTCATATCCGATTTATACGGGAGCAAGGCTCGCCGGGCTTGGGAGTGAGCTTGCAAAATTTAAATTCAGCCGGCGTGTGCTGGTTGTTACAAATACTACGGTTAAAAAGCTCTATTTCCCTGTTTTACGTGCCGGGCTGGAGAAGGCCGGTTTTTCCGTATCTGTCAGTGCTATCGCCGACGGTGAACGGTATAAAACGCTTCAAACTGTAAATGCTCTTTACAATGAGTGTCTCCGTGCCGGGCTTGACCGGCGATCTCCTGTTATAGCTCTTGGTGGCGGCGTGGTGGGTGATATTGCGGGGTTTGTCGCGGCTACATATATGCGCGGGCTGCCTTTCGTGCAGGTGCCGACCACGCTTTTAGCGATGGTTGACTCCTCGGTCGGCGGAAAGACGGGCGTTGATTTGCCAGGCGGCAAAAATCTGGTTGGAGCCTTTCATCAGCCGGCGTTTGTATGGATAGATACGTCTACGCTAAAAACGCTTCCGGCGCGCCAACTTATTAACGGGCTGGCCGAAGTCATAAAATACGGTATCATCGGCGACGCGGATTTTTTCAGCCTGTTTGAAGCAAAGAAACTCCCGTCTTATGAAAAAATGGTTGAGGCCTCCTGCCTCAGCAAGGCAAAGGTTGTTGAGGCCGACGAATACGAACGGAAAGGCTTACGGGAAATACTTAATTACGGGCACACGATAGGCCATGCCATAGAGACGGCGACCGGCTACAGGAAATATCTGCACGGCGAGGCCGTCGCTGTCGGTATGAACGCGGCGGCTGCAATCGCGGCCAGGATGGGATTATTAAAAGACTCTGAGCGCCGGCGCATTGAAAACGTAATTGCGCGCGCCGGGCTTCCTGTTAGCTTCGCTAAAACTATCGCCGCGGGAAAAATTTTATCCCTTATGAGCCGGGACAAAAAAGTTGTTGACGGCAAACTACGCCTTGTCCTGCCGGTAAAGATAGGGAAGGTTATTGTCAAGGCCGGCGTAAGCCCTGAAGTTATAAAAGATGTAATCGGCAATAAATGAACGGAGGTTCTTACATTATGTCTGCGCGAAAAGTGTTTGTTATTAACGGGCCGAATTTACATCTTTTGGGAGACCGGGAGCCGGACGTTTACGGCAAGTTTACGCTGGAAGACATAAATGCAGGGCTTGCATCGCTTGCAAAAGAGTTGGGCGTCGAGCTTGAGTTTTTTCAATCCAACCATGAAGGCGATATCGTTGAAAAAATAGGGTCTGCGCGCAAGGTTTTTAACGGCATAATAATCAACCCTGCCGCCTATACGCATACCTCAGTAGCCATACGCGACGCCCTGGCCGCCTGCGGCCTGCCCGCGGTTGAGGTGCATCTTTCCAATATTTACCGCCGCGAAGAGTTCCGGCACAAATCGCTTACGGCCCCCGTTGTAAACGGCCAGGTTTCCGGCTTCGGCCCGGATAGCTATCTCCTCGCCCTGCGTGCGCTTGTTAACCTGCTAAATCAAAAACCACTAATATGATTCCATTGCGTATCGGCCGTGTGGTGGCGCGTTTAAAAACGCCGGCATACCTTGTTACCGCTGCTTCGGATATTCACTATCTTACCGGGTTTTCCCTGGAAGGGTTCTGGCTTTTAATAACCCGCGAGGGCGGCTTTGCCTTTGCGTCTCCGCTTCTGGCCGGGCATTTGCGCGGCGTACTGGATAGTATTAACCCAAATTTTGCATTAGGATCGCGGAATTCGTCGAGCGATGCCGGACTTTTTCTTCCGAAAAAAGATTCGACCGTAGGCAACGCTACGCTCTCACTTTTTTCGTCGAAAAACTCTCGGCCTCGCTCGCCTCGGTTCTCGCGCCCTAATGCAAAAGTTGGGATTAAAGTTATCGAATCTTCCAATATTTTTAAAGCGTTTGTGAGGTTTTGTAAGACAAACAAAATCAGGGAAGTAGGGTTTAACCCGCAGAAGATAAGTTTTGCCCTTGCCGGTAAACTGGCCGCAAAAGTTGCGATGCGCCCGGTTGATAACGATCCCGTGGAAGCGGAAAGGATTATCAAGGATGCAGGCGAGATAGAAAAGATAAGGCAATCCTGCAGCTTGGCGGCAAAAGCTTATGAACATATATGTAAATACGTGCGCCCGGGTGTTACCGAAGAACAAATCGGTTTTAAAATTGAGGAATATTTTGCAAAAAACGGGGCAAAGACTTCGTTTCCCTGCATTGTTGCCGCAGGCCCCAACAGTGCCAACCCCCATCATATAAATTCAGGCCGTAAAATAGAAGAAAATGACGTAGTTCTCATTGATCTTGGCTGTATCCTGCATGGGTACTGTTCCGACTTGACAAGAACGTTATTTTTGGGTAAAATTAACCGATTCAGAGCGCGTATCTATTCGATAGTGCGCGCAGCCCATCATCTGGCTATAAAACGGTTGAAAAGCGGCGTTAAGGCGTCCGCGATAGATAAGACGGCCAGGCGCACAATTTCGGCGTGCGGGTATGGCCGTCAATTTATTCATTCCACCGGCCACGGTGTCGGCATTGAAATACACGAATCGCCGAGGCTCGGCAGGCATGATAATACGCTGCTTAAGCCCGGCATGGTCATTACGGTTGAGCCGGGTATTTATTTGCAAGGGCAATTCGGCGTGCGCATAGAGGATACCCTGCTTATCACTGAGAAAGGGAACGAGGTTTTAACACGATGAATTCAACTGCGGATTTCAAGAACGGATTAAATATCATGGTTGACGGCGAACCCTACACTATCGTATGGTTCCAGCATCACAAACCCGGCAAGGGCGGGGCGGTCATGCGCACGAAGATGAAACACCTTCGTACGGGAAGCATTATAGAGCGCAGTTTCAAGTCCGGCGAGCGCTTTGGCGACGTCAGCCTTGAAAAGCACAAGAAGCAGTTTTTGTACCATGACGGCGACAACTATCATTTTATGGACACGGAGAATTTTGAACAGATACATTTTCCAAAAGAGAAACTCGGCAAGAGCGCCGATTTCCTGACGGAGAACCTTGAGGTTGACGCGATTTACCTTGAAGGCGAGTTTATAGCCATAGAATTGCCGATAATCGTCGAATTGAAAGTAGCCCAGACCGTCCCGGGCATAAAAGGCGATTCGGTTTCCAATATGGTCAAGCCGGCGACCCTTGAAAACGGCATCGAAATACAGGTGCCGCTTTTCATCAAGGAAGGCGATAAAATAAGGGTGGATACCCGTACCGGCGAGTATATTGAAAGGGCATGAAAATGGATAGCGCGGATTTTAAAAAGTTTTTGGCTTCGCTGAAAGACACAGACATCGAAGAGCTTCGCGTTGAGACGGATATTTCGAAAATATCTTTCAAGCGCAGCAATGTGCCGATTGTGCTTACCGTCGCCGACACCTCGCCCAAAGCCGCGATACCGGTGCAGGAAGAGAAGAAGCCGGTTTCCGTAAAATCACCCATAGTGGGAACATTCTATCATTCGGATTCACCCGATCGCCCGCCGTTTATTATGGAGGGCAATCATGTAACGCCCGGGCGCAAGATCGGCATAATCGAGACCATGAAAATAATGAAGGACGTAACTTCCACCGTGAAGGGTAAAATAGTTAAAGTCATGGTTAAGAACGGC
>Ga0208977_1001531_pt1 | contig 11294 bp, 7 predicted proteins | sample RifOxyA2_FD_184030 | JGI IMG/M metagenome (GOLD analysis project Ga0208977, IMG submission 184030) | Groundwater microbial communities from Rifle, Colorado - Rifle Oxygen_injection A2 (SPAdes) | ecosystem: Environmental > Aquatic > Deep subsurface > Groundwater | place: Rifle, Colorado, United...
AGAAGAGAAATAACCTTGAACTCGAGAAAGTACAACATCCTGCCGTATACCGTATCGCGGAATATAAGAACCCGCGCATGTTCGCGTATGTCCGACGTCCAGTTCAACTTGTAAAAATCGCTGCTGCCGCACATGTCATATTCCGTAACCTGGCCTGAGAACGCATTTTCCACTATGTGCAAATCAAGAATGGAACCGGGCGAGCTCAGGCGGTAATTCCTGTCGTAATCAGAGCGCAGGGCATGGAGCCTGCCCTTGTATGCCAGGTGGTACTCGTATGCCACCGGCTTGCCGTTTACGTTCAGCAGCCATATCTTAAGCCAGCCTTTCCGGGCGGCGGTTTTTGATAACGCGGTAAAAAATCTCATGTTATTGTCGCTGGACACTATGTCTTTATCATAGTCGGCCTTCCAGCTGTTTTTCGATATTGCGAATATGTGTTCCAGCACGTTGTTATCGCCGTCAATTTTATCAACGATCTTTATGTCGTACGTGCCGCACTTCTTAATCCTGTTCATCTTGTTGCGAATCGCTTTCCTGAATTTCCTGGTACGCGAGGACATGAACGTTTCCCAGTCCGTCTGTATTTTTATAAAAGGTGAACAGAGGCCGCGTCCCGTGCCGTAAATAATGCCCTTTTGCGCCAGAATTTGAACAAGCGTTCCGTAATTTGGGGAATCCTTCGGGAGGTTACGCAAACTTATTACATCCCAGTTTTGAAGCGCAAGCAGGTAATCAACGACCGCGCTTATAGCCTCGGCCTGGCTTTCAGAAATAATGAAATCGGCGCTTGGAGAGTAATCATTCTGTATGAAACCGATCTCGCTTGCCGGAAGGTTGCGGTATCGCGTGTGTGTTATCATCAGCGGCGCGAAACCTATTATAGCTCCGCCCTTTCTTATGACAAGCACGAACAGGCTTTTACCGGTGCCGAAACCCGCCAGCCACGACGAAAACCATTCAAACGTCAGGCACAGGTTTTCATTGCGGCATTTTTCCAGCAGCTTGTTCCACACGTTCTCAAAAGCAAGAAATCCCTCGATAGTGGTAACGGTTTCGATGGTAATCATATATTTTCACCTTCCATAATAATAATCGTACAGGTACTTGGGGATATAATACTGGACGTTCGTAAGCACAAACCCGATAATGTTCGCCCGCGCCTGCGCAAGCATACCGTGCGCGCGCAGCGCTTCCTCGCGCTGGGTACGCTCCGCCTGCACGATTAAAACGACGCCGTCGCACAACCGCGACAGTATGCTGGCATCTGGCAGATTTAAAACAGGCGGCGCATCAACTATCACGGCATCGAACGACGTCGAACCTTTGTTGAGCAGCTGCTCCATCGCGCGCGACCCCAAAAGCTCCGCGGGGCGCACCGGCCTTGTGCCGCAGGGAATAAGCGTAAGGTTTTTTATCTGCGTCCTTGCAAACGCGGCTTCCATAAGCATGGAGCCGTGCAGCAGCGTGGAAAGCCCCGGGCTTTGCGGGACGGAAAGATGCTCGTGCAGTATGCCGCGGCGCAGATCGGCGTCAATAAGAAGCGTGTTCATGCCGCTGTCGGCCAGGGCGATGGCAAGATTCATGCTCGTAGTGCTTTTTCCCTCTGAATGGACTGAACTTGTTATCATCAGTTTGCGCAGCGCGGCCTGCTCGCTGTAATGTTGTATGTTGGTGCGTACAATACGGAATTCTTCCGCTATGGCGCACTTCGGCTCATGGTACAATATTGCATGTGCGGACACGGGCGAATTAAACGATTTTTTTGCGATATGGGGCGAGATGAAACGGAGTTCCGAAAGCATCTTATGTTTCTGAAGATAACGACGCAGCATTTCTCCCCAGCGCCGGCGCACACTTTTCGCGCCGTCGGCGCACGCTATCAGGCGCGATATCGAGCCGAGAACCGGCAGGTTAAGCGCGGACTTCGCGTCTTCGACGGTACGAAAGGATCTGTCCAGGTATTCCATTATAAACACCATGCCCATGCCGATAAGCAGCCCCGTGAACACGCCCACGAACATTACCTTGCCGCGAATCGGCTTCATAGGGCTTATGGGAAGCCTCGCATATTCGATAACCGTAAGCCGCGCCGCCTTGTCGGAATCCTGCAGGCGCTCGGAAACGTAAGCCGCCTCCATCTGTTTAAGAAGCACCTGGTATATGTCCTCGTCAACCTTCTTGCCTGTTTGCAGCGTCGCCAACTCCTCTTCCGTCAATTGCCGGTCGAATCTTATGCCGCTTTCTTCAAGTTCCTTTTTCCGCTTTGCAAGGTAATCGAGGTCCATTTCAAGTTTCTTAAGCTCCTGCTCCGACTCAAAATATGAGGGGTTGACCATCGAAACGCTCTCCCGCACCATATCCTTCTTCATCTCGGCGTCAATATTCTGGCGCAGTTCCTCTATCTCGCGGTTAAGCTCCTTCAGGCGCGGATGTTCTTCCTTGGAATCCATCTTCAGCCGCGCCCGCTCTATTTCAAGTTCCGCGAGATGCGACTGGAGCCGCGCAAACACGGGGCTGTGTTCCATCTTAACCTGCGACGGTATTATTTTTTGCAGGCTCGTGAGCTGATCGGACAATAATTTTTTTCGATTCAGAGACGTACGCAGGTCCGCGTCAACCTTGTGCGTTGCAAAATTTTTCTCAGAGTCCTCCAGCTTCTTGCGGTATATGTTCAGCTGTTCGCCGATAAACTCTATGGCCTTGCGCGCCTCTTCTTTCTTTATCCTCACGTTTTCATCTATGAAATCGCGGGTAATTGTGTTGACTACTTTTTGCGCCGCAACCGGGTCGGGGTCGAAATACGACACCTGCACAAGGTCGGAGCCCTTCATTTCTATCTTTATGCGTTTGCGCAAGCTTAATATGTACCTCTCGCGTTCCTTGTCCGAGCTGCCGCTGTCAAGATGAAGGTTTTCAACAAGTTTCTGCAACCGCGGCCACGACTGCACGTACTTTAACAACGCCTCGATCTGTTCCTTCGGCTTGGGCGACACCGCGAGGCCTTCGACGAGCGGATCAACGATTTGCTTATCGCTTATTTGTATCAGGGAGGATGTTTCATACTGGGGCGACAGCATTATGCTGACGAAAATCGAAACTATAACCGAAATAAGCAGCGGCCCCACGATAAACCATCGCCACCTTATGAACGACTCCAGCTTATCCCGGTAGCCCTGTTGCACTGCGGATTTTTTGTCTGTCATATATTTATCCCCCCCTGGATATTGATATCAGTTTTTCTCTCCGGCAGCGCGAAAACAGGCAAGCCGACAAAAGCACCGTTGACATGTCTATCGCCACCAGCAGCAGGAGACGAAACGCGATGGCTATAACAATCGCCCCCGGCAGCCGGTGCCTTGCCATTACGGCCGTTATGTCCGGTATGTAATAAAGCGGCACAAAAAGGATTGACGGGACAAGTACAACCAGCGCGGCCTCGAAACCATGGTGCCGGAAAAATTCAAAAACGCCCGTCAATGATACTGTAAAACTTTTCTGTTCGATTACGGCAAGCGGCACAAAAAATACGTACAGCGCCTGTATGCCCGCTATCGATATGAACTCAAGCGCGCGTTTAAACCAGCCCGGCCACGTTTGCGGCAACACGTATGCAAGCAGCATCATGCATAGAGAAGCGCATATAAGCGTTCCCACCGCCGCCGCGACTATCGAAGGAAATTTTCTTACGGTCCGTCTAATCGCAAGCGACACGTCCGGCAGCCGCCCGTTAACCGCCTGGTACATCATATAAGAAGCGCTGCCGGCAACCAGCACACCGACACTTGCGGCCGCTATATATATCCCGTAATCCAGCAGGTACGGCGCTGCGGGCGCGTATGCCTTTACATCAGGCGGATAAACGGCAAGCGACACAAAATACAACGCAAGCATTGCCCCGACGTACGATAAACCCGTGAAAAGAAACGGCACACCCATTACCGGGTATCTTAACAATAGCGTTACCGTATCAATCGCCACGTTACCAAGACCTCTAATTCTGTAAAGCATTACCATGATGCAATTACCGCGCCCCCCTTGCGAACAATACCGTCCCGAATGTCGCTATCAATATCCAGAAATCAACGACAAAAGAAACCTTCTTAAGATACAACAAATCATATTTTAATTTCCGGCGCGCATCGGCGACGGTTGCCGCGTAACGATAACGCACCTGTGCAAGGCCTGTTATCCCCGGTTTAATTTCCAGGCGCCTGGCGTAGCCGCGCACGTTTTCGTTTAACACTTTGATAAACACCGGCCGTTCCGGCCGCGGGCCGACGATGCTCATCTCGCCGCGAAGCACGTTTACAAACTGTGGTATTTCATCTATGCGCGACTTTCGCAACAGCCGCCCTATGCGGGTAACGCGCGAATCGTTCCTGCTTGCCCACACCGGCCCCGTGCCTGCCTCGGCATTTACACGCATGGTCCGGAATTTCAATACGCGAAACGGCACACCGGCATTTTCGCGCCTGCGCCGGTTATTTTCAGTTTTAAACATGCTGTTTCTTCTGTTTATCCCGACCCTTGTTTGCATGAAAAATACGGGGCCCGGCGAATCCAGCAGAACAAGCCCGGCGGCAATCAGGATAACCGGGAACAGTAATGAAAGCGCAATTACAGCGCCTATTACGTCGAACAATTTTCTGAAACGCGAATAGATTTGCTTCAGGATGGAAACCGCAATAAATGCCGCCGCCCCGAAAACAGGAGAAGCCGCTTCCGGCGGCGGCAGCCGCCACGCACCCCAGGCGATCCGGCCATGCAACAACATGTCAACCTGCACGGGCATTGCACATGCAGGCAACTCGCAAAAACAGAGCGCCGCAACCGCAACGGCTATAATTGCAATATACTTCATTATCCCCCCCCTGACAAGACGGCAGATTACTTTTGCTTTTATCTGTCCTTACAATAAACTCATAGCGCAGAAAGTTGTTTGGTTTTTGCCTTGTCTTTGTAGCCGCAGAGCTTGCTCTGCTTTCGGTTGTCTTTGACGTTCCGTTTGTCTTTGACGCAAAGTCAACTTAAGGCAGAGCAAGCTCTGCCGCTACAATAAACGGCACGTGCGTAACGTCGGTTATCAATTGTTTTGTATTTTCCGATGGGAGGTACTGTTTTTGAGGAAAAATAACGCCTGGTGAGATGCCCCGCGATTCCCCGTCAGTTTCTTACTTTTTTAGCGGCATGCAGTATAGTATATATTCGCTTTCTCGATAATCCGTATTTCTCCGCCAATATATTTATAGCCTTGCCGTTTTTTTTCATATTTCTTATTTCATTGTTTCGGGATTGATAGTAGTTCTTGTTGCGGTGGCCGAGGTTTCCGTTTTTCGGAACCCACACACGGGAACCGCCGAACGTATCCATAAGCCTGGCAAAATTCTTTCTATCCAGAACATCCTGCAAGTATTTAGCTGTTGTTTTCATAAAACCGCCCCCCGCGTTCTAAAAACAGCCTCTTATAATTCAATTATATCGCATACACAAATACTTGTCAATTCCCGAGTATGTCACTTGCGGGAAACGTTTTCCGTCTATAAAACGCACCAAAATACACGTTTTTTCCCACAAATGACAGAATCGGGAAGGCGGGATTCGAACCCGCGACCTCCTGCTCCCAAAGCAGGCGCGCTAGCCAGCTACGCTACTTCCCGAATAACTATTAACTATTGTTGCTACTCAAACAGTTGTTTCGTAATTTAGCGGTTTCAATCTGCGGCCTGCAATATTGCGTTTCGGCTCGCATATTGAAACCGAACAACTCTAATGTTCTAGTTCCTGAAGTTGCTGTAGGGCGTGTTCCCCGAACACGCCGCATAAGTCGAAAGGCCGGCGCGCTCGGGGAGCGCGCCCTACTTAAAACCTGTAAGATAAACTGCCGGGAAGGTGGGGCTTGGAGTCCACCTCAAGCGGCGCGACTTTGATTGTAAAGATTTTTTCGGGAATTATTTTTGTGCTGTCCGAAGCCCCATTCATCAACATGCCTTATTCAATAGGGGCAAGTTCACAAAAATCCGAAAAAATCTTTACAATCATGCCGCAGTGGACGCAAAGCCACACCTTCACGGCACGCCAGCAGATAAACAGTTATGCCACACAACAATGAATGCTTTTGATTAGATTTTTGGCTTTTTTCAGCGCTTTCGCACGGTGGCTTATGCGGTTTTTGGTTGCGGAAGAAAGTTCGGCGAACGTTTTGCCGTAACGCGGAACCGTGAAAACCGGATCGTATCCGAAACCGTTTCTGCCGCGCAGGCGCGGCGCTATGCGCCCCTCGATACTGCCCTCGACGCACGTTACCTTGCCGCGCGGGCTTGAGAGCGCTATAACACAGCGAAACCTTGCAGTGCGCCCGCAATCCGAAACCCCGCGAAGAAGCCGCAAAAGTTTCCTGTTGTTGTCGGCATAAGTGCAGCCGCTTCCGGCCCACCTTGCCGAATACACGCCCGGCTCGCCTTCCAGGTAATCCACTTCAAGCCCGGAATCGTCGGCAAGCGCCCATTTCTTTACGGCCAGCGCGATGGTGCGCGCTTTTTTAGCCGCGTTTTCTTCCAAAGTTTTCCCATCCTCTTCAACGTCGGGCAAACAGGGAAACTCATCCGCGCCCCGCAATTTTACGCCGAGGCCGCGCAATATGTGCCGTATCTCGCGCACCTTGCCGGAATTGCGCGTGGCCAGGACAAGTTCCGTCACGGCATTTTCCCCAGCAGTTTTTTCTCAATCTGTATAACCGAACGTATGCCGCCGGCGGCCAGTGAAATCATATCATCCAGCTCCCTGCGCGAAAACGGTTCGTGCTCGGCGGTACCCTGTATCTCGATGACTTTACCGGCACCCGTCATGATGAGGTTTAAATCCACTTCCGCATTATTATCCTGCCCGGCATTCAAATCCAGTATCTTTTTCCCGCCGACGATACCTATGCTGACGGCGCCCAGGTAATCCTTTAACGGCCAATCGCTGATTTTTTTTGCGCCGTACAATTTTTTCAGCGCCATGAACAGGGCTATAAAGCCGCCGTTGATGGATGCCGTGCGCGTACCGCCGTCGGCGCGGATAACGTCGCAATCTATGACGACAGAACGTTTGCCCAGTTTTTTCAAATCCATTACGCCGCGAAGCGAGCGGCCTATAAGCCGCGAAATCTCCTGGCTGCGGCCGCCGCCGGCGCCTCTCTGCCGGGGCGTTCTTTCCCTGCCCGCGCGCGGCAACATCGAATACTCGGCTGTAACCCAGCCATGGTCAAGCCCCTGGTTTTCGATAAACGGCGGAACCTTTTCTTCGACGGAAGCGACACACAGCACCATGGTCTGTCCCATCGAAAAAAGGCACGACCCCTCGGCATGAGCAAGATAATTTTTTACAACCTTGACCGGGCGTGTTTTCATATTGGCTCTCTATTCCAGAAATTTAATATTCTCGCCGATTCGTTCTATTTTCAACTGCGCATCGGCCATGCGCTGGCGCATTTTTTCAACTTCAGCCTGCGGGGCGCGTTGCACGAAATCAGCGTTCTCAAGGTTCCTCTTGCAGCGTTCCAGCTCCATCCCGGCGCTTTTATGTTCTTTGAGCAACCGCTGCTTTTCCTTTTCAAGGTCGATAAGCCCCGCCAGCGGAACGAACAACTGCACGCCGGACACAACGGCCATCGCCGACTGCGCCGGCCGCGGAAGCGCCTCGCCGACAAGAATCTCCTGCGCCTTTACCAGCTGCTTTATGTAGCCGGAACCCTCGCCCATAACCAACTGCTGCTCCAGGGGGCTGATATTGAAATGAATACTGATGCTCTTGTTCGGAGGCACGTTCATCTCGCTGCGTATGGTGCGCACCGCCGTCACAATTTCCTGCAAAAGTTCCATTCTTGATATGGCAGCCTTATCAACCTTTGACTGGTCCGCCTCCGGCCAGGGATATTTCATCATGCTTAACGGCCTGTTTGTACCGGACGGCTCTTTGAATTGCACCATGGAATGCCATATTTCCTCGGTTATAAACGGCATTATCGGATGAAGCAGCCTTAGCGTTCCGGCAAGTACTTCCAGCAATACCGAAAGAGCCGCCCTTCTCGTTTCGGGATCCTGCCCGTTTAAACGTATCTTGGCGATTTCTATGTACCAGTCGCAATACTTTGACCAGAAAAATTCGTAAAGCAGCCGCGCCGCGGTGTCAATGTTATAGCCTTCCAGGGCATCGGTTACATCCTTCACCAGCAGGCGATACTGCGAGAGTATCCAGACGTCTGCAAGCTCGAGCGGCCATACCGCAAGAAACCCGGGCTGCCAGTCGGAATTTTTAATGTTCATCATCACAAACCTGCTGGCATTCCATATCTTGTTGGCGAAATTGCGCGCGCTTATAAAAGAATCGTCGGAAAGCTGCATATCCCGCCCCGGCGCCGCGGATTGCGCCAGCGAAAAACGCAGCGCATCGGTCCCGTATTTATTCATGATTTCAATCGGGTCTATAATGTTGCCCAGCGATTTAGACATTTTTTTACCGTTCTTGTCGCGGACAATGCCGTGAATAAACACTTCGCGGAAGGGCACGTCACCGCGCAATTCCAGCCCCATCTGCACCATGCGCGCAACCCACAGGTAAAGTATTTCGTGGCCGGTAACCAGAACCGCGGTCGGGTAATAGTAGTCGGCATCCGCCGCCACGGCGGACGTTTCCTTCCGGGCGGCATTATCAACCGGCCAGCCGAAAACGCTGAACGGCCACAGGGCCGACGAAAACCACGTATCAAGCACGTCAGGATCCTGTTCGATGACTTTGCCGCCGCAATTAGGACATGAATCAGGTTTGTCAACCGCCGCGATAGGAGGGCATGATGAGTTCTGCTTCTGCTTTGCCGCCTTGGAAGCAGCCTTGCCGCCGCAATAATATACCGGTATACGATGGCCCCACCAGATCTGCCGGCTTATACACCAATCTTTGAGCTTTTCCAGCCATGAAAGGTATGGATCCTTCCACGAATCGGGATAGAATTTTATCTTGCCCTGTTTTACAACTTCCATGGCGCGGGCGGACATGCCTTCAACTTTCAAAAACCACTGTTCTGATATAAGCGGCTCTATGACGGTGTTGCAACGGTAACACCTGCCTACTGCATGGCGATGATCGGTTGTTTCAAGCAAAAGCCCCAGTAAAGCCAGCTCGCCCAGAACCGCCTTGCGCGCTGCGTAACGATCAATGCCAGCGTATGCTCCGGCCTCTTTCGTCATTTTTCCCTGCGTATCTATTACGACTATATTCTCAAGATTATGACGCGCCCCTATATCGAAATCCGCGGCATCGTGCGCCGGCGTAACTTTTACCGCGCCGGTCCCGAAGGCCGGGTCCACCGCTTCATCCTCAACCACGGGTATCTCGCGGTTGACGATGGGCAGGATGACGGTCTCGCCCACCATGTTTTTATAACGCTTATCACCCGGGCTGACGGCAACAGCTACGTCGCCCAGCATCGTTTCAGGCCGCGTCGTTGCAACCACAATAAATGAATTCCCGCCCTTTTTGGTTTTTTTGAGCGGATATTTTATATGCCAGAGTTTACCCTCTTCTTCCTCATGCTCCACTTCGATATCGGATAACGCCGTCTGGCACCGGGGACACCAGTTGACAAGCCGCTTGCCGCGGTAAATAAGGCCGCGGTTGTATAATTCGACAAAAGCATGGCGCACCGCCCGCGAGCAGACGTCGTCCATGGTAAAGCGCGTCCGCGACCAGTCCAGGGAACAGCCCAGGCGCTTTAATTGACTTAAAATCGTATCGCCGGATTCCTTGCGCCATTTCCACATGCGCTCAAGAAACTTCTCACGGCCAAGGTCATGGCGTGTTTTGCCCTCGGCCAGCAGCAGCTTTTCAACAACGTTCTGGGTAGCTATGCCGCCGTGGTCAGTTCCCGGAACCCATAGCACGTTATATTTTTGCATACCCCTGAAGCGTATGATAACATCCTGGAGCGTATTATTAAGGGCGTGGCCCATGTGCAGTATGCCGGTAACGTTCGGGGGAGGTATTACAATGCTGAAAGGCTGCCGCGACTTGCGCGGAGCGGATGAAAACAGGTTATGCTCCAACCAATAGCTATACCACTTATCTTCAACCTTCTGCGGTTCGTACACCTTGGCAATATCAATTTCCATGAAAAAAAGTCCCTCTTTACGTTGTTGCTCAAATAACGGAAGCCTTCTGCGGCGTGTTCGGGGAACACGCCCTACAGCAACTTTAGAAACTCGAACAAAAGGAAGTTCGGTTTCAATATGCGAGCCGAAACGCAGGAAAACGGGGGCGCGGCGTAGCGTTAGCTACGCAAACCCACGTTTTCCGAAGTTGCAGGCCGCAGATTGAAAACGCTTAATGACGTAACAACTGCTTGAGTAATGTCAGTTATAATAACAAAATTAAAGATGTTTTTCAACTTGACAATTGCGGCTATTTCTGTTATAAAAAGTATAGCGGCACATATTACGATAAAGGGTTACCATGAGATTCTGGAAGAAAGCGCACCGCGAATTACGACGCCACCTTACCGTCATGTTTATCCCCCATGCCACGGCAAAACCGCTTCAGCTTACGTTTTCCGTTTCTTTCCTTTTATTTCTGCTGGGCACATGGACGGCGCTGACCCTTTGGGCGGGCTACCTTTCAAATCAGCATATTGATTACTGGCGCATTAACGCCGAAAACAAGCTGATGAAACTTAAAGTGGTATTTTTTGCCCAGCAGATCCGTAAATCACAGGAAATGCTTGACGAAGTGCGCGATAACGACATGCAGATCAGAACGCTCCTTGAAATGAAATCAAAAAAGGACATTATCGAATACGACGGCAAGGGCGGCCCCACCAAAGAACAGACTCACGATTTATCGCTTTTCCTGGCAGGAAAACTTGACGAACTGACACAGCAGGATATTTTCAGGCAGACTAGCGTGCTGCACGAAGAAACCAGGCGGCGGCTCGAAAGCTTTAAGGAAGTGCTTAGCCACGTAGAACACGAGCGCGCGCTATATAAGGCTGTCCCATGTTCATGGCCGTGCATGGGATCGGTAACTTCAACGTTCGGTTACCGCACTCATCCCCTCTACAACAGCACCGAGTTTCATTCAGGGCTTGATATTGCAAATGCCCGCAATACCCCTGTCTATGCCACGGCTTACGGGACAGTGCATTTGTGCGACTGGCAGCCGGGCTACGGACGCCTTATAATAGTTGATCACGGCTACGGCTATCAAACATATTTCGGCCACCTGCAAAAAATTATGGTCAAGCCCGGTGAACTTATCAA
>Ga0208977_1001535_pt1 | contig 11279 bp, 6 predicted proteins | sample RifOxyA2_FD_184030 | JGI IMG/M metagenome (GOLD analysis project Ga0208977, IMG submission 184030) | Groundwater microbial communities from Rifle, Colorado - Rifle Oxygen_injection A2 (SPAdes) | ecosystem: Environmental > Aquatic > Deep subsurface > Groundwater | place: Rifle, Colorado, United...
GACGTTCCGGAGATATCAACGTAATCGCCGGGCTTGAATACGTCAACCTTTATTTCCTGGCCTACCGCAAGCCCGTCAACGCTGCCGGCGCGAAACTCGCGCACGTATTTACGGGCAGCGATATTATTTTTCTTAAATTGCCCCGCCAGCGGACGGGAAACAGCCTTCTCTTTTATGTCGCCGAAACCCAGCTGCACGGCCGTATAACCGTTTTTTTCCTTCGTCAGCACGGCCGTAACGGTGCAGGGGCCGGCGGTGATAACCGTTACCGGCACTATGTTGCCCCGCTCGTCGAATATCTGCGTCATACCTACTTTTGTCCCCAGTATAGATTTAAGCATAATTTAATTTTCAGCAATAACTTATCAGGCAACAAAACGGACGTTACCTCTGCATTGCTGCCTTTACATTTTTATTTCAATATCAACGCCTGCGGGCAGGTCCAGCTTCATAAGTTCTTCCACGGTTTTCTGGGAAGGCTCAAGTATGTCAACCAGCCGTTTGTGTATACGCATCTCAAACTGCTCGCGCGATTTCTTGTCCACGTGCGGGGAACGGTTTACCGTATACTTTTTGATATCGGTCGGCAGCAACACCGGCCCCGTAATGCGGGCCCCGGTCCGCCGCGCCGTTTCCACAATTCTGGCAAGTGAATCGTCAAGCATTTTGTGATCGTATGCCCGTAACCTGATGCGCAGCCGTTGTGTTTGAATTACTTTGTCAGTAACCATTTCTGTTCCTTATCTTTATTTATTCTACGATTTCCGTAACCACGCCGGCGCCCACCGTGTGGCCGCCTTCGCGGATAGCGAATCTCAACTGTTTTTCCATGGCTATAGGCGTTATCAGCTCGACGTTGATGGCAACGTTGTCGCCGGGCATCACCATCTCGGTGCCCTGCGGCAGCTCGAGAATGCCGGTAACGTCCGTAGTGCGGAAGTAGAACTGCGGCCGGTAGCCTTTAAAGAACGGCGTATGCCGCCCGCCCTCTTCCTTCGTCAATATGTAAACCTGTCCCTTGAACTTCCTGTGCGGCGTTATGCTGCCGGGAGCCGCGATTACCTGCCCGCGCTCTATCTGGTTCTTCTCTACGCCGCGCAAAAGTACGCCGATGTTGTCGCCGGCAACCGATTCGTCAAGCAGCTTGCGGAACATCTCAAGGCCGGTGGCAACCGACTTGCGCGTCTCCTGGATACCCACTATCTCCACAGTGTCGCCTACTTTAACTTTACCGCGCTCAACACGCCCCGTTGCAACCGTTCCGCGGCCGGTAATCGTAAACACGTCCTCTACGCTCATCAAAAAGGGTTTCTCTATGTCGCGCTGCGGCAGCGGAATCGTTGTATCTACCGCTTCCATCAGCTTCATTATCGCGCCTTCGCCGATCTCGGATTTATCTCCCTGCAATGCCTTCAGCGCACTGCCGCGAACAACGGGTATCTTGTCGCCGGGAAACTGGTATTTCGTAAGAAGCTCTCTTACTTCCATCTCCACGAGATCAAGCAGGTCTTTATCGTCAACAACGTCAACTTTGTTTAAAAATACCACTATGTACGGCACGTTCACCTGGCGCGCAAGAAGTATATGCTCGCGCGTCTGCGGCATCGGGCCGTCGGCGGCTGATACCACAAGTATCGCTCCGTCCATCTGCGCGGCGCCGGTTATCATGTTCTTAACGTAGTCCGCGTGGCCGGGGCAGTCAATGTGCGCGTAATGCCGGTTGGTCGTAGAATATTCAACGTGGCTTACGGCTATCGTCAATATCTTCGTCTCGTCGCGCCGTCCCTGCGCCGCGGATGCCTTGGCTACCTCGTCATACGATACGTAGGTCGCAAGCCCTTTGTCGCCCAGTACCTTCGTAATCGCGGCCGTAAGCGTCGTTTTCCCGTGGTCAACGTGCCCGATCGTGCCGATGTTTACATGCGGTTTCGTCCTGTCAAATTTCGCTTTAGACATGATTATCCTCCGTTTAAACCAGCTGCCTGACGCTGCTGTTAAGACGTTGCTTTTTCCAGTATCTTATCTGCTATCTGCCTTGGAACCTCTTCGTAGTGCGAAGGCTCCATGTTGTAATTGCCGCGCCCCTGCGTCATTGAACGCAAAACCGTCGCATATCCGAACATCTCGGAAAGAGGCACGGTGCCGCGTATATATTGCAGTTTGTTTTTTGCTTCCATGTTCTGTATTTTGCCGCGCCGGGAGTTAAGGTCGCCTATAACGTCGCCCATGTAATCCTCCGGCACCACGGTCTCTATCTTCATTACAGGTTCGAGGATCACAGGGTTTGCTTTTTTTGCGCCTTCTTTAAGCGCCATTGAGCCGGCGATCTTGAACGCCATTTCCGACGAGTCGACTTCATGGTATGAACCGTCCGTGAGCGTTACTTTAATGTCTACAAGCGTGTATCCCGCAAGCGCACCCGAGGAAAGCGCTTCTTTTACGCCTTTTTCCACCGCCGGGATATATTCCTTGGGGATTGCTCCGCCTACTACTTTGTTATCAAATTCAAATCCCTTGCCCATTTCCAACGGCTCGAGTTCCAAAAACACATGGCCGTACTGGCCGCGGCCACCGGTCTGGCGGATATATTTGCCTTCTATTTCAACTTTCTTTTTTATCGTTTCGCGGTAGGCAACCTGCGGCCGGCCGACGTTAGCCTGCACGTTGAATTCCCGTTTCATGCGGTCTACGATGATTTCAAGATGCAGTTCACCCATGCCGGAGATTATAGTCTGCCCCGTTTCCTGGTCGGTGTGAACCCGAAACGTCGGGTCTTCTTCCGAGAGCCTGTTTAATGCAACGCCGAGTTTTTCTTCGTCGGCTTTTGATTTCGGCTCGATGGCCACCGATATAACCGGCTCCGGGAATTGCATTGACTCAAGCACGACGGGATGATCCTCGTCGCATAAAGTATCGCCGGTGGAGGTATGCCTCAATCCCACCGCAGCCGCGATATCGCCTGCGTAGACGACCTTGACTTCCTCGCGCTGATTGGCATGCATCCGCAGTATACGGGAAAAACGCTCCCTGCTCTTGGAGCGCGCATTATAAACATAGGAGCCGCTTTCAAGCGTTCCTGAATATACTCTAAAATAGGTAAGTTTACCGACATACGGGTCTGCCTGTATTTTGAAGGCGAGCGCTGAAAACGGAGACTTGTCGTCGGCGGGGCGCGATTCTTCCTGCATTGTGTCCGGATTAATACCTTTCATTGCCACAACTTCCAGGGGCGAAGGCAGGTAATCGCACACGGCATCCAAAAGAGGCTGAACACCCTTGTTCTTGAACGAAGTGCCGCACAGCACGGGAGTGATCTTGCTTGCTATGGTGCCACTACGGATAGCCGCTTTTATTTCGGCAACGGTAACGGGCTTTCCTTCAAGAAACTTATGCATTACGGTTTCATCTACATCGGCAAGCCGCTCAATCATCTGCTCACGGTACTCGGCCGCTTTTTCCTTATACTCAGCAGGGATTTCGTCTAAAACCGAAAATTTCGCTCCCAGCTCTTCGCCATGCCATACATATGATTTCATTTCAACAAGGTCAATTACACCTTCAAAAGAGCTTTCCTGGCCTATAGGAATCTGTATGGGAACAGGATTTGCGCCTAAGCGCTTTTTTACCTGATCAACCAGTTCATAGAAGTTTGCGCCGACTTTATCCATTTTGTTGCCAAACACAAGTCGCGGCACACCGTAGCGGTCTGCCTGGCGCCACACCGTCTCCGATTGCGGCTCAACACCGTTTCCGGAGTCAAACACAACCACTGCGCCGTCGAGGACGCGCAGGGAACGCTCAACTTCTACCGTAAAATCAACATGTCCCGGAGTATCGATAATATTAAACTGGCAATCGCGCCATACGCAATACGTGGCTGCCGCGGTAATTGTTATCCCGCGTTCACGCTCCTGCGCCATCCAGTCCATTGTAGCGGTTCCTTCATGAACCTCGCCGATCTTATATATGCGACCGGTATAGTACAGTATACGCTCCGTTGTCGTGGTCTTGCCCGCATCTATGTGGGCAACAATACCTATATTGCGTACTTTATCCAGCGAATATTCTCTCATTTGTATCTTTCCCTTTTATAAAGACTTTGCTTAACCTCTGCTGCCGGTTACCATCTATAATGCGCGAATGCCTTATTGGATTCGGCCATTCTATGCGTATCATCGCGTTTCTTTATAGAAGCGCCTTCCTTGCGACTTGCTTCCATCAACTCAAGCGCAAGCCTTTCGTGCATGGGCTTGCCGGTGCGCGCCGTAGCAAACTGGAGTATCCAGCGCATGGCCAGCGCCGCGGAACGGAACTGCGGCACTTCCATCGGCACCTGGTAAGTAGCGCCGCCGACGCGGCGGGGACGCACTTCAAGAAGAGGCCTGACGTTTTCTATCGCACGGTTGAATACGTTTATCGGCTCCTCGCTCATCTTTTCCTTTATAATGTCAAGCGCGCGGTAAAATATTTTTTCCGCGGTACTCTTTTTGCCGTCGCTGCTCATCTTATTGATAAAACGCGCCACCAGTACCGAATTATAATTGGTATCCGGATTGGGAAGTTCGCGACGTTCTCTTGGCCTTAGTTCTTTACGGGGCATTTTCTCCTCACTTCGTTTGGAATCTTAAATTTCAAATTCAGCTTATGATGCTTTGGGCTTCTTGGCGCCGTATTTGCTGCGCGCCTGTTTTCTACCGTCTACACCAGTGGCATCCAGGGTGCCCCGGATAATGTGGTAACGCACACCCGGAAGATCTTTTACGCGGCCGCCGCGTATCATGACAATCGAATGTTCCTGGAGATTATGGCCGATACCGGGGATATATGCCGTAACTTCATAATTCGACGACAATTTGACGCGCGCAACTTTGCGCAGGGCCGAGTTCGGCTTTTTCGGCGTCGTGGTATAAACACGGGTGCATACTCCGCGACGCTGGGGACAGCTTTTCAGCGCCGGCGATTTTGTTTTCTTGTAGCTTATTTCCCTGCCTTGAGCAATCAACTGGTTAATCGTTGGCATAGTTTCTTTTTCCTATTCGTATGTTTTAAGCCCCGTACCTGCCGGTATCAGGTGGCCGATGGAAACATTTTCTTTTAAGCCGCGCAGCCTGTCAATCTGGCCCGTAACGGCTGCCTCTGTCAGCACGCGAGTGGTTTCCTGGAAACTTGCGGCCGATATAAATGAATCCGATGAAAGAGAAGCTTTTGTTATACCCAGTAAAATGGGCTGGGCGCCGGGCAGTTGGCCGCCCTTTTTTTGAACCGCACGCTTCTCGTCTTCAAACCGGTACTTGGAAATAATTTCACCGTTAAGAAACGCGCTGTCGCCGGAACTCGTTACTCGAACATTGGACAGCATCTGCCGGACGATGATTTCTATGTGCTTATCGTTTATAGTAACACCCTGCAGGCGGTATACCTGCTGGATTTCATTAACCAGATGCTCCTGCACTTCTTTCGGGCCTTTGACCTTCAATATGTCATGGGGATTGACGGCCCCGTCGGAAAGCGACTCGCCCACGCCTACGCGGTCGCCCTCATACACCACAAGGTGGCGGCCGGGAGGTATGGAATACTCGAGCGACATCTTTGTTTCCTCGTTTGTAACTACGACTTTGAAGCTTCCTTTGGCCGTAGGCTCTCCCAGGTGAACTATGCCGTCAATTTCCGAGACAACTGCCGCATTTTTCGGGCGGCGGCCTTCGAAAAGCTCGGCCACACGCGGCAAGCCGCCGGTTATGTCCTTGGATTTTGTAACTTCCTGCGGTATCTTTGCAAGAACATCGCCGGCAAGAATATCATCACCGTCTTCGATAACGATATTGGTATCAAGCGGCAGCGGATACTCCGCCACCTGTTTGCCGGCCTTCTTTATAACAATACGGGGGCGGAGGCGCTCGGTCGGATGCTCTATGATAACGCGCTCGATCTGTCCCGTAATCTTGGATTTTTCTTTATGAAGGGTTACGCCTTCCTTTACGTCACGCAGTTCTATAACACCGTCGGTTTCAGATATGATAGGCTTGGAATGCGGATCCCACTCGGCCAGCAACTCGCCCTTTACCACTTTTTTGGCCGCGGCAACTTTAAGACGCGTGCCGTAAGGCAACTGGTAAGTTTCGCGCCGGCGATTGGGTGTATCGGATAATATAAGCTCGGCGTTACGCGATATGACTATCGCCTGGCCTTCTTTATTTTTAAGCTCGCGCATATTGTGATACTGGACGACACCGTCCTGGTCGGCATGAATCTCGGAACGCTGAACGACGCGGCTCGCCGTACCGCCGATATGGAAGGTACGCAGCGTAAGCTGCGTGCCGGGTTCGCCGATGGACTGCGCGGCTATGATGCCTACGGCCTCGCCGGGCTCAACCAACCGGCCGGTGGCCGGGTTTACACCGTAACATTTCGCGCACACGCCGCGTTCCGCCTCGCAAGTCAGCACGCTGCGGATTCCTATGCGCTCAATGCCCGCCTGCACCATTTTTTTGGCCATTTCATGCGTTATCACTTCGCTGCGTTTTACTATAACTTCCTCGTGTAATTCACCGTCTTTATCCGGTATGATTCCGACGACGTTATCAAGGGAAACGCGCCCCACGATGCGTTCTTCCATCTTCTCGATTACCTCGTCGCCGCTCTGTAACGTTCCTACACGCACGCCGTTGATCGTTTTGCAATCTTCGATTGTAACCACCATATCGTGCGCAACGTCCACCAGGCGACGCGTCAGGTAACCGGCGTCGGCTGTTTTAAGAGCCGTATCCGCCAAGCCTTTACGGCCGCCGTGAGTTGAAATAAAATATTCCAACACCGTTAAACCTTCACGGAAATTGGAAATAATCGGAGATTCTATGATTTCACCGACACCGCCGGTGAGCTTCTTCTGCGGTTTTGCCATAAGTCCGCGCATACCGGCAAGCTGCCTTACCTGCTGACGCGAACCGCGGGCGCCGGAATCGGCCATCAAAAATATTGAATTAAAGCGCGGTGTTCCTTCCTTGTACTGGACGAACTCGTCCTTCTTCATTTCATCGAACATCGTATCGGCTACCTTGTCGGTAACGTGCGTCCAGATATCTATAACCTTATTATAACGTTCGCTTTCCGTGATAAGCCCCTGCTTTGCCTGTTTTTCAATTTCTTTTATCTGCGCCTGGGCATCTTTTACCAGTTTATCCTTCATGGGAGGGATTTTCATGGCATCAATGGAAATTGAAACTCCGGCCAGCGTTGCGAAATGATAACCCAGGTTTTTCAGCTCATCAAGCAGCGTTACGGTGCGGTGATGTCCCAACTGTTTATAACAGCGCTCCACCAGTTCCGCCAGCTCACGCTTGCCTACGGTTTTATTAACGTAACCAAGTTCCGGGGGCAGATGATCGTTAAACATCACGCGCCCAACCGTTGTGTAATCCTTCCATTTGGTTAAATCCTGCAACTCGGAATCTTTTGCATTGTCCTCGCGGATTTTGTTGATACCCAGCACCTTTATGCGGGCATGCATGTCCGCCTTGCCGGCCTGGTATGCGGTATTTACTTCTTCGCGGGACGAAAATATTTTTCCTTCTCCGGGAACACCAAGCTTTTCCTTCGTCAGGTAACAGGCGCCCAGCACCATGTCCTGGCTGGGGGTTGCTATGGGGCGTCCCGAGGCAGGTGAAAGGATGTTGTTAGTTGACATCATAAGCACGCGCGCTTCCAGCTGTGATTCCAGCGATATGGGAACGTGAACGGCCATCTGGTCGCCGTCAAAGTCGGCGTTGAATGCCGCGCAGGTGAGCGGGTGAAGCTGTATGGATTTACCTTCCACCAGCACCGGTTCGAAGGCCTGGATTCCCAAACGGTGAAGCGTAGGGGCGCGGTTCAACATTATCGGGTGATGCCTGGTTACGCGCTCCAGAATATTCCACACACCGGAGCTGCCGCGCTCAAGCATTTTGCGCGCCGCCTTCAGCGTTACTTTTTCTTCTTTAATAAGTTCACGGATGATGAACGGCTTAAACAATTCCAGCGCCATGTCCTTAGGCAACCCGCACTGATGCAACTTCAGGTTGGGGCCTACGACAATAACGCTTCTGCCGGAATAATCAACACGTTTTCCGAGCAGGTTCTGGCGGAAACGCCCCTGCTTGCCTTTCAAGGTGTCCGAAAGTGATTTCAGCGGGCGGTTACCGGCGCCGGTTACCGGTCGGGAACGCGATTCATTATCAATAAGCGCATCAACCGCTTCCTGTAAAAGCCGTTTTTCGTTGTTAATCATAACGGCCGGCGCCTTAAGCTGTTCTATATGGCGCAGGCGATTGTTGCGGTTTATTATCCTTCTATACAGGTCATTTAAATCGGACGTTGCGAAACGGCCTCCCTCAAGTGCAACCAAGGGGCGAAGATCGGGCGGTATTACCGGCAGAACGGTGAGTATCATCCACTCGGGCCGCGTATTCGAATTAAGGAAACCTTCCGTAACGCGCAATTTTCTTATTAAACGTGCGCGTTCCGCATCGGATTTCGTTTTCTTTATTTCTTCGTGCAATTTTTTAGTTTCGGGGAGAAGATCAATCTTTTCCAAAAGCCTGCGTATGGCATCAGCGCCTATGTCAACTTTTAATTTGTCCCTGAATTCCTGGCGGTATTTCTGGTATTCTTCCTCGGTAATGAGCTGCGTCGCTTTTAAAATAGTTTTACCGGTGCTGTCTTTCAGGTCTTCGAGCACAAGATAGCGGGTATAATAAATCACACGCTCAAGATCCGTCATCTTCATGTTGAGCATGATACCTATGCGCGACGGCGGCTTGCGCAAAAACCACAGGTGCGCTACCGGCACTGCCAGCTCAAGATGCCCGAAACGTTCACGGCGCACTTTTGATTCGGTAACTTCAACGCCGCAACGGTCGCATATCTGGCCTTTGTGTTTTATGTATTTATATTTGCCGCAATGGCATTCCCAGTCTTTCGTGGGCCCGAAAATCCTGTCGCAGAACAAGCCTTCGCGTTCAGGCTTGAAAGTGCGGTAGTTGATGGTTTCCGGTTTTTTCACTTCGCCGAATGACCATGAACGAATCTGGTCCGGGCTTGCAACCGTCAGCTTTATCGCATCAAAATTGGTAAAATTCAGCTGGGGCGCGTTCTTTTTTTTGACTGATGATGTAAAAGTTAATTTGCTCATCTTACCTCGTTATACTGTAACTCCCGCACGCAACCGTGCCGGAATTTATTTGCTGGCAACCTCTTTTTTTTCTTTTACCTTGAGCGGCTTGTCATCTTCTGAGCCGTGCAGCAACTCGACGTTTAAGCCAAGCCCGCGCAACTCATGGACAAGCACCTTGAACGACTCCGGCACACCCGGTTCAGAGATTGGTTCACCTTTTATTATGGCATCATACATCTTTATGCGGCCGTTAACATCGTCCGACTTGACCGTCAGAAACTCCTGCAGGACGTGCGCGGCGCCATATCCTTCGATGGCCCACACTTCCATCTCGCCGAAACGCTGGCCGCCGAACTGGGCTTTTCCTCCGAGAGGCTGGCGCGTTATAAGCGAGTATGGCCCCGTCGAACGCGCGTGAATCTTGTCTTCCACTAGATGGATGAGCTTCAACAGGTACATGACTCCTATCGTTACCTTTTCCAGGAACGGTTTACCGGTGCGGCCGTCATAAAGAGTTATGCGGCAATCGTCGGTCGGAAGGTAGCGGTCCTCGTAGTCGGCCAGAGCATCCTGCAACTCCTTGTCCTTCATACCGCGGCCTACAAGTTCCCTGCGTTTATCTTCAACGAGCTTTTCTTTTGCTTTGCGGATATATTCTTTTATGTGTTCTTCTTTTGCGCCGTCGAATACCGGCGTTACCATCTGGACATTCAACACCTTTGCAGCCCAGCCAAGCATGGTTTCAAGAAGCTGTCCCACGTTCATACGCGACGGGATGGACAACGGCGAAAATACCGCGTCAACCGGCATACCGTCGGGCATACGCGGCATGTCTTCCACGGGAAGTATGCGCGCCACAACGCCCTTGTTACCGTGACGACCGGCCAGCTTATCGCCTACCTGCACCTTTGTCTTTGACGCTATGTATACCTTAACTATTTTATTTACGGAAACGCTTAACTCGTCGCCCTTCTTTGCGCGCTCTTTTTCTTTCGCGCGATCCAAGCGCAGGATTTCTTCCTTGCGCTCATAAAGCGCCTCTAACCTGGTTTTCTCTCCCGCTTTTGCGCCGGCCAGCGCTTCCTTCTTGTCCTTGCGCAGTTTATCAAGAGCCGCGCGATACATTTCGTCCGCTTCTTCCTGTTTTTTCTTCAGTTCTTTCTCGGTAAGCTTTTCGCGGCGGACAAACGTGCGTACGCCTATAACGCGGCCGCTTACGCCGGGCGGAACGCGCAACGAGGCATCCTGCACGTCTTCGGCCTTTTTGCCGAACAGAACTCTCAGCAGGCGTTCTTCCGGAGTTGACTGCTGCTCACCCTTGGGTGCGGTTTTACCGACAAGAATGTCGCCGCGCTGCACCATTGCGCCTATGCGTATTATGCCTTCCTCATCGAGATTAAGAAGGTCGTCCGCACCGACGTTGGGAATGTCGCGCGTTATTTCTTCCGGCCGTCCCTTGGCTTCGCGGGATTCGGTCTGGAACTCGCGTATATGTATTGACGTGAACATGTCCTCGCGCAACAGGCGCTCGGAAAGCAGAATCGCGTCTTCAAAATTATATCCGTCCCACGGCATGAAGGCAACAAGAATGTTGTGGCCCAATGCAAGCTGGCCGCCCGACGTGCAGGGGCCGTCCGCGATCACATCGCCTTTTTTGACTTTCTGGCCGCGGTTGACCATGGGCATCTGGTTTACGCAGGTGTCCTGGTTGGAACGCACGTATTTTTTCAACCTGTAAATGTCTATGCCGGGTTTCTGGCCTTCTTCACTCCAGATTGCTATCTCGTCAGCCGAAACGCTCATTATTTCACCGCCACGTTTTGCAAGCACCACTACGCCGGAATCCTTGGCAACCTTCTCTTCAATGCCTGTGGACACAAGCGGAGGCTCGGCGCGCAAAAGCGGCACGGCCTGTCTTTGCATGTTTGAACCCATCAGCGCGCGGTTTGCATCGTCGTGTTCAAGGAACGGTATAAGCGCCGCCGATATGGAAACAACCTGCATCGGGGAAATATCCATGTAATTTATCTTTCCTGTGCCTGGATCAAGCACGGGGAAATCGCCGCGGTAACGGCATGCAACCGTATCGGCAGTAAATTTGCCGGTTTTTTCTATCGGCGCATTTGCCTGG
>Ga0208977_1001547_pt1 | contig 11215 bp, 19 predicted proteins | sample RifOxyA2_FD_184030 | JGI IMG/M metagenome (GOLD analysis project Ga0208977, IMG submission 184030) | Groundwater microbial communities from Rifle, Colorado - Rifle Oxygen_injection A2 (SPAdes) | ecosystem: Environmental > Aquatic > Deep subsurface > Groundwater | place: Rifle, Colorado, United...
GCCGCTCCAGCCGCTACTACTGCTGTTGCTCCAGCTAAGCCGGCCAAAAAGTAAAGTAGAAAATATATCAAAGATATAATCTCATTCATTCGAAAATGTCTTTATAAACAAATCCATTTCACTCATTCATTTCGATTATGACAACAGGAATAGTAATCGCAAAATTAAATCACCTAAGAATGTCACCACGCAAAGTACGTCTGGTGGCGGATTTGTTGAAGAAAAGATCGGTGGTAATGGCTTTGGCGCAATTGGACAATATGACAAAGATGGCCGCGCGTCCATTAGCCAAATTGTTGCGTTCGGCGATTGCTAATGCAAAGCATAATTTTTCTATGGCGGAAGAGACCCTGAAAGTGAAGCAAGTGATAGTTAATGGCGGCCCGGTTTTGCATCGCTGGATGCCACGGGCTATGGGTAGGGCAACTCCAATAAGAAAGCGTAGTTCTCATATTGAGTTGATTTTGGAAGGTGAAATATCAGAAAAGAACCCTTCGACACAGGCTCAGGGTAAAATTAAGAAACAATAATATGGGTCATAAGGTACATCCAAAAATTTTTCGCATGCAGGTTATCTATACGTGGGATTCGCGTTGGTTTAGCAAAAAAAATTATTCTAAGTTGATAGAGCAAGATCTGCTAATTCGTGAATATTTACAAAAAAAGCTTAAGGACGCGCAAGTTGATACCATTGGAATTGAGCGAAGCGCTAGGGACATGACAATTACTGTTTTTGCGGCTAAGCCGGGTTTTGTCATTGGTCGCGGTGGCAAGGGATTAGACGATATCCGCAAGGATATTGAACGCAAGTTTTTGCAAATGTCTTTAAAAGTAAAATTGAATATAAAGGAAGTACGGTCTCCGTCATTGTCCGCTCAGATAGTTGCGTTAACTATTGCCTCTGAGTTGGAGCGCCGTATTCCGTTTCGTCGCGTGATGAAGCAGTCAATGGAACGAGTAATGAAGGCCGGCGCGAAAGGTGTAAAAATTTGCTTGGGCGGTCGATTAAATGGAGTAGAGATTGCTCGTACAGAAAAAATGGCGACTGGAACCGTACCACTGCTTACATTGCGTTCAGATGTGGATTTTGCTTTTTATGAAGCACATACGATTTATGGCCAAATTGGTATTAAAGTTTGGATTTGTCACGGTTATGTTTTTGGTCGCAAGGATAAACTCACTGATGTTGAACCAGAAGAAAAAAAGGAACAGGGAAAATCTCTGCCAAGAAACTTTAAGAAATAAAAGATATGTTGTTACCTAAGAGGGTAAAACACAGAAAATGGCACAAGCCACGTCACCGCCATCTTGGTGTGGCTAGTCGTGTTAATACCATTGCTTTTGGAGAGTTTGGTCTGTTGGCTATAAGTCGAGCTTGGGTAACCTCACGTCAAATTGAAGCGGCTCGTCGCGTTTTAACTCGCTATGTACGTCGTGGAGGTAAGATCTGGATTCGGGTGTTTCCAGACCGACCAGTAACCAAAAAGGGTAATGAAGTGCCAATGGGAGGTGGAAAGGGTTCTCCAGACCATTATGTTGCGACGGTAAAGCCGGGGACAGTGATTTTAGAGATGGCAGGTATTTCTGAGGATTCGGCTAAAGAAGCAATTATTTCAGCTTGTCACAAGTTGCCAGTTATAGGTAAATTTATTAAGAAGGTTTAAAAGTATATGGAAATTGCTGATTTCAAACAAAAAAGCGTTAAAGATTTGCAGGTTTTGCTTTTAGAAAAACGCGAAGTTTTGCGTGAGTTGAGATTTAAGGTAAGTGAAAAACAACTTAAAGATGTGCGCACGATTCGTGAAGTTAAAAAAGAGATAGCACAGATTTTGACATTGATAAATCAGAAAAGAATAATCCCAAATAATTAACGACTATGTCAACTGATAAAGTACAAAAAAAAGCAATGCATCGTCTGTTGGAAGGTGAAGTGATTTCAAAATCCGACAAGACTTTATCTGTGAATGTGCAGATCATGAAGTTTCATCCAAAATATAAAAAACGTTTTGCTTTGACACACAAATACGCTGTTCATGATGAGAAAAATTTAGCAAAAGTTGGTGACAGGGTGCAGGTTCAATCTTGTCGGCCAATTAGCAAGACAAAAAAATGGAGTTTAGTAAAAGTGCTCTAATATGATTCAACACAGATCAATGTTAAAAGTAGCAGATAATTCTGGCGCCAAGAAATTGATGTGCATTCGTGTGCATGGTGGTTTTCAGAAACGCTATGCTCGCCTTGGAGATATTATCACTTGCGCGGTAAAAGAGGCGGCTCCGCATGGTTTGGTAAAAAAATCAGAAGTCGTTAAAGCTGTTATTGTCCGTCAACGCAAAGAAACGAGACGTAAGGACGGGACATATATTAGATTTGATGAAAATGCCGCGGTTATTGTTAATCCAAAAGATAAGGAGCCGCGCGGTACTCGTATTTTTGGGCCAGTTGCTAGGGAATTGCGTACTAAGGGATTTCAAAAAATTATTTCCTTAGCGCCAGAGGTATTATAAAACCCAGTTTAAATCAATGTTATGAAGATCAAATCAGGTGACAAAGTAAAAGTATTATCAGGCAAAGATGCTGGTAAAACGGGCAAAGTGGTTCAGGTTATTTATAATAAAAAAATAGACCAATTTTTTGTAGTTGTAGAGGGTGTGAATATCTTAAAAAAACACATGCGCGCAAGACGACAGAATGAAAAGGGACAAATAATTGAATTGCCGGCGCCATTACATATTAGCAATGTTCAGTTAATTGATGAAAAATCCGGCAAGCCGACTAGAGTTGGCTTTAAGCAGGAGGGAGAGACAAAGAAAAGGGTGGCAAAAATAAGCGGTGAATTTATTGAATAAAGCAGTTTTAACCAATGATTATGGAATCAAGATTATATAAAAAATTTGTTAAAGAAATTGTGCCAGCGCTTAAGGCTGACTTGGGTTTGAAAAATGTAATGCAGGTGCCAAGATTAAAAAAGGTTGTGATTAATGTGGGATATGGCCGTAGCACAAAGGAAGTTGCTTTTATAGAGAATATTGAAAGAACGCTGTCTGCAATTAGCGGACAGAAACCAATGCACAATAAATCTAAGAAATCGATTTCCAACTTTAAGATTCGCCAAGGCATGAATATCGGAGTTTCTGTGACATTGCGTGGCAAGCAAATGTACGATTTTATTGATAAGCTGGTTAGTCTAACATTACCGCGTGTTCGTGACTTTCGCGGCATTTCTAGAAAGAGTTTTGACAAACAAGGTAATTACACGCTTGGTTTTAAGGAACACACCGCTTTTCCAGAGGTTAAAATAGATGCTATTGACAAGATTCATGGTTTGGAGGTTGTGATTAACACTACGGCTAAAAACAGAGGAGAAGGTTTGGCGCTTTTAGAAAAACTTGGTTTCCCGTTTCAAAAAGACACTAAAGACAATAAGAAGTAATTTATGGCAACTGAATCACAAATTGCTAAATCAAATCGTAAACCAAAATTTTCCACCCGCAAAGTGAATCGTTGTTGGCGCTGTGGTCGTAACAGGTCGTTTATGCGCCATTTTGGTTTATGTCGCATTTGTTTTCGCGAGTATGCTAATGCTGGAAAACTGCCTGGCGTACGCAAATCAAGTTGGTAATCCGCCTCAGCGGCGGATGCGCCGGAGAGGCGCATTTATCCCATTAATAAAACAATAAACTAATAATCAAAATCTCCAAAATATGATGACTGATCCGATCGCCGACATGCTAACACGCATAAGAAATGCGCAAAAATCAAAAAAAAGTGCTACGGCAATGCCTCTTTCTAAATTAAAAAAGAGCATTGCTGATATTTTAGTGAAAGAGGGATATTTATCGGGTGTAGAAGTTGTAAAAGATGGGGCAAAGGAGACTTTGAATTTGATTTTGAAATATCAAGGAAATGAGCCAAGCATTCGTGCTATTAAACGAGAAAGTAAACCGGGTAGACGCGTTTATTGTAAGGCCGAAGCCATACCAACGGTTCTTGAAGGCTTTGGTGTCGCCATTCTTTCCACACCAAAAGGTCTTTTGACTAATAAGGAGGCGCGCAAAGAAAAGGTTGGCGGTGAGTTGATTTGTACAGTTTATTAAAAATCTTTGAAGCATTTTATATGTCACGTGTTGGAAAAAGAAAAATTAAAATTCCTGCCGGTGTAACCGTAGAAATATCGAATGGCATTATTAAGGTTAGGGGCCCAAAGGGAGAACTAACAAGACAATTTCCTGCGGCAGTTACTATGGCAGTGCAGGATGGAGAAGTAACCACTAATGTTGCGAATCCAGAAGATAAAAAGGAGCGTTCGCTTTGGGGTGCTTATTCTGCCCATGCCGCCAATATGATAGAGGGAGTTACCAATGGATTTAAAAAGGAGTTAGAAATCAATGGTGTTGGTTTCCGCGTTGCTAAGCAGGATGATGACTTGAAATTGGATGTCGGTTTTAGTCATCCAATTATTTTTAAGATGCCAGCCGGCATCATTGCGACTGTTGAAAAAAATATCATAAGATTGGAAGGCGCTGATATTGAACTTGTTGGTCAGACTGCGGCAGAAGTTCGTGACGTCAAAAAACCAGAACCGTATAAAGGAAAAGGAATTAAGTATGTTGATGAAATAATTCGCCGTAAGGCTGGCAAAACAGCGACTAAGGCCGCGGCTTAATTTAAATAAAGTTTTATATCAAAGAGATAATCTCATTCATTCGGAAATGTCTTTGTAAATAAAGCCATTTCACTCATTCATTTCGATTATGAAAGGTAAATCAGACACAAAAAATGATCGTCGAGTGCGTCGTCAAAAGCGAGTGCGCGCCAAGGTGTTTGGTACAGCCGTTAAGCCGCGTTTGTGTGTTTTTCGTAGTTTGCGCCATGTTTTCGCCCAGTTGATTGATGACGAGAAGAGCAAAACTTTGATTAGTGTGCATAGTAAAAATGTTAAGTCAGGCGATGCAAGCGGACGTAAGGGCAAAGTCTCGGTGGCTTATTTGACTGGTAAGACATTGGCAGACAAGGCAAAAACTTTGAATATTAAATCAGTTGTTTTTGATCGAGCCGGTTTTAAATATCACGGTCGAGTTAGTGCGGTAGCAGATGGGGCTCGAGAAGGTGGTTTAGAATTTTAATTTTGTAAAATATGTCTATGAAAGGCAGAGGTGGACAACACGGTAGATCAAATTTTAAGAAAGAAAAACCAGAATTTGATCAACAAATTGTGGATTTGGCGCGCGTTACTCGCGTAACTAAGGGCGGAAAACACCTAAGTTTTCGGGCTGTGGTTGTTATTGGTGATCATAAAGGAAGAGTGGGGTATGGGATTGATAAGGGAAAAGACGTACAGATTGGCGTGGCTAAGGCAGCCAATCAGGCCAAGAAGAATGTTATTACAGTGCCGATTATACGCGACACAATTCCACACTCAATAGCCGTGAAATATAAGTCAGCTCAAATAATTCTTATGCCAGCTCCGCGCGGTTCAGGTATTATAGCTGGCGGCGCAGTGCGCACGGTGTTAGAAATGGCCGGCGTACCCAACGCCTCTGCCAAAATTTTAAGCCGCGCAAAAAATAAAATGAACAATATTAAGGCAACTTTTTTGGCTTTGCAATCATTCAAACTTAGCCAAAAGAAAGCCAAGAAAGATATTCACGCCGAAATGGCAGAGGCGGAAGTAAAAGCCACTGATAATTTAGTGGTGACTAAGGCGGATGAGGTGGCGCCGGTTATAGAGGTGGATACTTTGAAAAAGAAAGAAAAACCACCGGTGATGGCAAAGAAATGGCCGGTAAAAAGATAAAGTAAGTTTGTTAAAGAAAATCTATTTAACAGAAAGATTCCTCACCCCGATGCTACATCGGGGTTCGGAATGACAGAAAAAATATGGAATTGAATCCAACTACAATCAAGTCAGCTAAAGGAGCTCGCAAACGTCCAGGAAAACGCGGTGGCCGTGGTAACGCGTCTGGTAAGGGTACAACCGCCGGTCGTGGTGGCAAGGGCCAGACAGCTCGTTCAGGCGGCGCTCATCGTACACAAATGCGCGGTATGCGTCACCTGCTTTTGAAGATTCCCAAAGTACGCGGTTTTCATAGTATGTATGCTGTGAAAGAGACAGTGACTCTGCGTGATCTAGATCGCGTAGCTCTGGAGAACAAAGAAATTACGCCGGCTTATTTAAAAGAAATGGGCGTGGTTGGTAATCCAAAAAAAGGCGTGAAAATTGTTGCCTCTGGCAATGTAACAAAGAAATTAATCATCTCTGGTTGCTTGGTTAGCAAAAAAGCGATAGAATTAATAGAGAAAGCTGGCGGGACAATAAAATTTTAGTATGTGGGAGAAGATCCAACGTATTTGGAAAATTAAAGATCTCAGAAACAGTGTTTTATTTGTGACAGCAATGTTGGTGATTTTTCGTTTTGCCGCGCATATCCCAGTACCTGGCGTGAATGTGGAGAATTTGCGTAAATTTTTAGCTGGTAATCAAATTTTGGGTTTGATGAATGTTTTCTCTGGCGGAACAATGGAAAATTTTTCTATTGTCATGCTTGGTGTCGCGCCATATATTACATCTTCAATTATTTTTCAGCTTTTAGCAATGGTCGTGCCGCGTTTAGAAGAGATGCAGAAAGAAGGAGAATCAGGACAACAAAAGATAAACATGTATACTCGATTGGCAACGGTTCCTCTGGCGCTATTACAGGCTTTTGGTATGATTCGTTTGTTGAATTCTTCACAGTATCAAGTTTTACCAAATTTATCATTGTTTTCGATGTTTACCACGATAATGACTATTACTGCTGGTACGGTGTTTTTAATGTGGATAGGCGAGTTGATTACAGAACGTAAAATTGGCAATGGTATTTCTCTTTTGATATTTGTAGGTATTGTCACCGCATTGCCAAAAACTTTGCAGAATTTAATTATCAATTATAACCCGGCTGATTTGTATACATATGCACTTTTTGCTTTAATAGCGGTTGTGACTGTGGTTGGGGTGGTTATTATCAGCGAAGGCCAGCGCAATATTCCCGTTAGTTATGCCAAGCAGATTCGTGGTAATAAAACTTATGGTGGATCAAACACCCACCTGCCTCTACGTGTTAACATGGCTGGTGTGATTCCAATCATTTTTGCTATTTCTGTAATTTTGTTTCCTCCAATGATTGCCCAGTTTTTTGTCAATGGTACTGGGTGGTGGGCCGCGGCTTGTCGACTGATTGTCAATTTGTTTAATAATCAATTGGTTTACGCTGTGCTTTATTTTGTTTTAGTTTTTGGTTTTACATATTTTTATACAGCGGTTATTTTTCATCCACAAAAAATCGCGGAAAATTTGCAACGTCAGGGCGGGTTTATCCCCGGTATTCGTCCCGGCAAGCAAACCGAGGAATATCTTGGCCACACAATGAATCGTTTAATCTTTATTGGCGCTTTGTTCTTGGCTCTTATTGCTATTTTGCCTTTGGTTTTGCAGTCATTTACTGGCACGCAGTCCTTGGCGATTGGTGGTACATCTCTTTTGATCGTGGTTTCGGTTGCCATTGAAACTGCCAAACAGATTGATTCGCAGTTGGAGATTTATGAGTACGACAGGATGTAAGCAGAGTAGGCAGAGTAAGTTTGTAAGTTAAGCCGGCGAAAGCCGGTTTTAGTGTCCCCTTGTCAATGGTGTTATAATCTAGTACAATTTTAGTAGTCATAAATCATAAATCTTAAGTCCTATATCATATGTCTCTCTTTGGCCCATCAGTCCTGTACCCAATTGTGGAACATCCTTTGTCAGAAATAGAAATCAAAAAAATAGTCTCTCCATATCACGTAGACACTTTAAAACAAGCAGAAGCACTATCTGTAGAACAGGCCATTATTGCTCGCCGGCACGGCGATGGTAAGATTTCGCTACAGCAAATTTACGAGACTTTGACGCAAATGAAAAATAAAGGACAGATTAGCCGGCAAGATAGAGACGGGTTGCTTTCTGACTTCGAAAAATACTATAAAGAACATTTTGTATGAAAAAAATTATCATCCTCATGGGAGTGCCTGGGAGTGGTAAAGGAACACAGGCGAAAAAATTGGCACAGAAATACAATTACGGTCATATTTCTACCGGCGATTTGCTCCGCGCATTGGACGCTGACCCCAATGGCGATGTAGAAGACAAGAAAAAATTAGCAGAAATGAAATCTGGCAAATTAGTGTCAGATGAATTAATTTACAAACTGGCGTTTAAAGCAATGGATAAGTATTTGGATGCAGGACAGGGCGTGGTGTTAGATGGCGCGATTAGAAATGTGGAACAAGCAAAAAAATATCAAGAATATTTTGTAAATAAAAGTTTACAAAGTGAAGTCGTGGTCTTGGAAATTAAACTTTCTGATGAAAGCAGTTTCAATCGTCTTACCAAGCGCAAGCTTTGTAAGTCTTGCGGCCTGATTCTTCCTTATTCATTTGAAAATGAAAAGAAAATAGTTTGTGATGAATGCGGGGGAGAACTTTACATTAGGAGCGATGATGATCCCGAAATCGCCCAGAAACGCATTGCTGAACAGGGCAATGCCACGATTGGCCCTATTTTAGATTTTTATCGCGTACTCGGGATGTTGGTGTCGGTTGATGGGGAGCCAGCAATTGAAAAAGTGAATGATGAGGTAGAAAAAATTTTGAAATGATTTTTTATGGGCGGAGAATTGTTGCGGAAAAACATCTTACAAACGTTGGCATATTTTGACATATTTGGATATGCGCTGACAAGGGAAGAGCTTTTTAGATTTCTATACATTGATTACACAGATTTAAAATTGGATTACACAGATTTTATATTGCGACTTAGTGGCGTTCCAAATAAAGACGGGTTTTGTTTCTTGCCGGGCAGAGAGGAAAACGTGGCGACCAGGCAGAGAGCGGTTAAGTGGTTTGAGCAGAAGATGAAAATTGCTAGGCGGGCAGTGAAGAAGTTGCGCTGGATTCCGTTTTTGCGCGCGGTGTTTGTTTGTAACACTTTAAGCGGCGCCGGTTTGACAGAGGGAAGCGACATAGATGTTTTTGTTGTTGTGAGAAAAGGCCGGCTTTGGCTTGCGCGTTTTTTGGCAACACTGGCTTTGTCTGTCTGGGGGCTTAGAAGAACCAAGAGAAAAATTAAGGACAAAGTTTGTTTGAGTTTTTATGTTACAGATGATAGTCTAAATTTATCCAAAATTGCTTTAAATAATGATATTTATCTAATGTATTGGCTTGCGCAATTGATTCCACTTTATGATCCAGATAATTTGTATTTGAGTGTTCAACGCGCGAATCAATGGGCTAGACAATCTTTACCCAATGCGTTTGTGCCGCATGAATTGTCAGAACGATTACGAGTTAGTAGTGGCAAAATCTCAAAATTTGTCAAGAATCTATTAGAGAAAATGTGGGGCGGTGCATATGGCGATTTAATGGAAAAACAAGCCAAAGAAGCACAAAAAGTCAGAATGAAGTTGAATTATATGAGTGTGCAGAATGAGCCGGATACGAGGGTGGTTGTGAATGACCAAATGCTTAAATTTCATGAGAATGATAGGAGGAGTGAGTATAGAGATAGATGGCAAGAAAAATGTAAATTGTTAAACTGTTAAACTGTTACATTGTTACTATGTTGTTTGAAAAAATACTTAAATTTTTGATTGGGTTATTTTTGTTTTTGCTTCCGTGGCAGACGATTTGGATTTTTAGGGAAAATTTTTTGAATGGTAAAATGGAGTGGTGGACGCTTGGGTTTTACGGCACCGAAGCATTATTGTGGTTGATGGTTTTATTTTTTGTTTGTTGGTTTTGGAATAAACGGAAATTATACAGAAATTATACAGAAATTATACAGAAATTTAGTTTTTCTAAAGATAGAATTTTTGTTTTGTCCGTCTTATCTCTTATCTCCTATCTCTCATTATCTTTTTTCTGGTCGATAGACAAGCCGCTCGCTTTACAGCAATCCCTGCGCATCATGGAGGCCTTCTTGTTATTCTTTGTCCTTTGGCTGGGGCCATTAAAGAAAGAGGGGGCGATAAAGTGGCTGGTGTTGGGGAGTATTTTACCGTGCATTTTGGGCATTTGGCAATTTTTAACGCAATCAACCTTTGCCTCAACTTGGCTTGGACTCGCTTTGCACCCGGCATGGCAGAGCGGAACATCGGTTGTGGCAAGCGATACAATTGGCCGCTGGCTTCGCGCTTACGGTACGTTTAGTCATCCGAATGTTTTGGGTGGGTACATTGTGATTGTTCTATTGTTGTATTGCCTGCCCGTCCGTAGCCATGACGTGGCGAAGGCGGGTTCTGTTGTTGAAAATGAAAAAGGGTGGGTACAACTTATAACTTATAACTTATTACTCACAACTTTATTTTTCACCTTCAGCCGGTCGGCGTGGCTGGCGGCGATTGTGAGTTTCTCAGTGATTCAGTTTTTCAGTTTGCGAAATAGAAAGAATATCTCTTATCTCTTATCTCTTATCTCCATAATTATTATTTTAGTCGCGCTCTTTTTTCCACTTGTTCAAACTCGCCTCACGGGCGATTCAGTCTCAGAAGTGCGCTCAACAGATGAGCGGGTTAGCGAGTATGGTGATGCGTGGAAACTTTTTAAAAAAGATCCAATACTCGGAGTCGGGGCGGGAAATTATACTGTCGCTTTGCGGCATTCAGATAAGTGGCGTCCGGCGTGGGAAATTCAGCCAGTGCATAACGCGTTTGTTCTGTTTGTCGTAGAGGGTGGGTTAGTTGGGGTTGGGTTATTTTTGTTAGCTTTTGTATCTTACATCTTATATCTTACATCTTATATCTTACATCAAAAAAATAAGTTACATGTTATATGTTATCCCGACAAAGTACGGGATCCCGTATTTCATCGGGACACGTTACAAGTTACAAGTTTTTTGTTTCTTGCCTCGTTTGATCATTATCTCTACTCCTCTTACATCGGACTAATGTTGTCTGCATTATTTTTTGGCTTAATTTCGCAAAAAGATGAGGGTGTTTGTGGTAATCCACAGTTAATCCACCATTAATCCACTTTGTTTGTTTGACACTGAGGGTGTCACGTGTCATAATACACCCGTTAAAGAGCCCATTGTTGGTGCAGGCGCATAGTACTCGACATCGATTCTGTGTTACTGACAGGCATCATAGAATCATATATGTACGGTACCTTGAGCTTGCTCCTACTGTCGGCTCTTTTTTTGGCT
>Ga0208977_1001553_pt1 | contig 11178 bp, 8 predicted proteins | sample RifOxyA2_FD_184030 | JGI IMG/M metagenome (GOLD analysis project Ga0208977, IMG submission 184030) | Groundwater microbial communities from Rifle, Colorado - Rifle Oxygen_injection A2 (SPAdes) | ecosystem: Environmental > Aquatic > Deep subsurface > Groundwater | place: Rifle, Colorado, United...
TTGCTGCTAAGTACGTTGATGTAATTCAAATCCCGGCATTTCTTTGCAGACAAACAGATTTGCTTATTGCCGCCGGCATCACAAAAAAAGTTGTGAACATAAAGAAAGGTCAATTTCTGGCACCTGAAGATATTAAGCTTGCTGCCGATAAAGTTAAATCTACAGGTAATAAAAATATTATGCTTACGGAAAGAGGAACTACTTTTGGTTATCATAATCTTGTTGTGGATATGCGCTCATTAGTAATAATGAAGGAATTAGGTTATCCAGTCGTGATGGATGCGACTCATTCAGTTCAACTACCCAGTGCGGGAAACACTAGCGGTGGTCAGCCAAAATTTATTTTACCGCTTGCCAAAGCCGCCGTGGCAGTTGGAATTGATGCACTTTTCCTTGAAGTTCATCCAAATCCCAAAGAAGCGTTGAGTGATGCGGATAGCCAGCTTCCGTTGAACAAGCTTAAAAATATTTTGGAAGAACTACAGAAGATTGATAAAGTTGTTAAAGGTTATTAGTTTTTATAGTGCTTGGTAAATATGAAAATAATTTACTTTAGAGAATAAAAAAATTTTCAGCCTAATTATTTTTAAAAGGATAAATATCTGTGACATCAGATGAAATAATTAAAAAAGGGAAAGAGGTAATTCGTATTGAAGCCGAAGCTGTAGCGAATTTATCGGAAAGCATCAATGATCAATTTGTTAAGGCAATAAATGTCATCAGCGAATCGAAAGGCAGAGTTGTTTTAACAGGAATGGGTAAATCAGGATTGATTGCACGCAAAATTGTAGCAACATTAAATTCTACAGGAACAGCGGCAATTTATCTTCATCCTACAGATGCACTTCATGGTGATTTAGGCATGGTTAGAAAAGAGGATGTGGTAATACTGATTTCCAAAAGCGGTAATACTGAAGAGGTTGCAAACTTGCTTCCAATGCTTAAGAGATTAGGTGTTAAGATGATTGCAATGTGCGGAAGCGGAAATTCCCGGCTTGCTCAAGAATGCGATATATTCTTAAATATCAGCGTTAAAGAGGAAGCTTGTCCACATGATTTAGCTCCGACAGCATCAACAACTGCAACTTTGGCAATGGGTGATGCTCTATCTGTTTCACTTCTTCAAAAAAGAAATTTCACCATTGAAGATTTTGCTTTCCTGCATCCTGGTGGAAGTTTGGGTAAAAGATTGTCGCTGCAAATCAGCGAGATAATGATAAAGGATGAAAAAGTTCCGATAGTTAAAGAAGATGCATCGCTGAAAGATGTGATAATCGAAATTACTTATAATTACAGATGGAGATTTGAGAAGGCTTCTCGAAAAAACATTAGACATCAAAGATCTCACTGCAAAAGATATTATGACTAGAAAACCGAAAGTTTTGAGAGAAAATTATCTCGCATCATTTGCTCTGCAGCAAATGGAAAACTACAAAATTACTTCCCTGATAATTACCGATGATGAAAGCAAACCAATCGGTATTGTTCACTTACACGATTTAATTAATCTCGGCTTACAGCAAAGATGAAATTATTAGCTCTGCTGATTCTTGTTGCATTTTTTATTGGTTGTGATGATGAAAAGGTCAAACCATCAATAAATACCGCATTAAAAGTTGAAGAACTGCCTGCACAAGAAAGCTGGAATTCAAAAGTTTTCTTTACGGATTCAGGTAAAACAAAAGCTGTTTTGCATGCCGGACATTTAAAAATGTTTACAGGTGCCCGGGAAACTTTATTAGATAGCAACATTAGGGTCGAGTTTTATAATGATCTTGAAACCATAGCTACTACATTAACATCCAAACGTGGGAAAGTTGATGATATTACTCGTAACCTCTATGCAATTGATAGTGTGGTTGCAGTTAATGACAGCGGTATTACTTTAATAACTCAAGAATTAATGTGGCGAAATGATGATAGAAAAATAGTATCAAATAAGTTTGTTACGATTCTTACTTCGGTTGAGAAAATTGAAGGCTATGGATTTGAATCGGATCAGAGTTTGGATAATTATGTTATTTACAATGTTACTTACGTTTCAAAGAGAGATACTCTTTGATTATTGCCATGGATAGAAAATATTGATGAAAATAATTCTCTTAATAATTTTCGCTTCACTTTACATCTTTGCTCAAAATGCTGGTACAGAGTATATGACGGTCTCGGGCGATAGTCTCGTCGGTAAAGTTTTGAATGGTGAAGCAATAAGAGAAGTTTATGGAGATGTTGTTTTAAAACAAGGTAACATCACAATTACTTGTAATAAAGCAATCCAATTTATGTTAAAAAATAATGCCGAGCTGATTGGGAATGTTATTGTTGTTCAGGAGAATTTAACCATCACAACCGAAAGTGGATTTTACTACGGTAATCTCAAAAAGGCAGAAACAAAATCAAAAGTTAAGCTTGATGATAAGAAGGTGATTCTCACCGCTGATATAGGAGACTATTATTTTAATGAAGATCGAGCATACTTCCAGGATAATGTTAAGCTTTATGATACAGCAACAACTCTGACATCCAATGCGCTGAATTATTACAAAAATCAAAATCGTGCAGTAGCAATAGGCAATGTTAAGATCATTGATTCCGAAAACATAATCACGGCTGACACACTTGAACATTACCGCGGATCACGAATTACATTTGCTTCGAATCGGGTGAAGATCACGAATAATATGAACAATATTGTCATTTACGGTGATCATCTTGAAGATTATGCGCAAAGAAAATATACCGTAATAAATAAAAACCCAATTTTCATTCAAGTTGATACAAGCTATACAAAACAGCTTGATACTCTTTACACAGCAGCCGAATTGGACACAGCTTCAATTGCAATTGATACTTTGATTATAAAAGCACTTGTAATGGAATCTTACCGCGATACATCAAATATTTTTGAAGCTAGAGATTCAGTTGAAATTGTACGTGGCACATTTTTATCTAAAAATGATTACACGATTTACTTTAAGGATGAAGATAAAATCGTCACTAAGAAAATGGGAGAGAAATCTTTTCAACCGATAATCTGGTATGAAAATTCACAGATCACAGGCGATTCAATTATAATTTACTTGAGGGAAAGTAAAATCCGGCTGGTTGAAATAAACAACAACTCTTTCGTCCATTCGCACCATTATATTTATCAAAATAGATTCGATCAGGTCTCAGGTGAGAAGATCATCGTGGACTTTATTGAAGGTAAGATTAATAAAACCGAAATATTCGGCACTGTTTACAGCATTTATTACCTTTATGATGAAGATACACCAAACGGTTTGACTAAATCGTCTTCACAATCGGCAGATATATGCTTCACAGATAATCAGGTAAGTGAAGTAAGATTATTCGGTTCACCAACGAGTGATTATTATCCTGAAAATATGGTTGAAGGAAATGAGCCGACTTACTTGCTTCCGCAGTATATTATATTTACTAACAAACCGGAAAAAACAGAACTTCTGAAATCTATACAAAACGATATGAAAGAAAATCATTAGCATGACATCAACAAAACTTAGAAGCGAAGACTTAATTAAAATTTATAAAAAGCGTGCAGTTGTTAATAAAGCATCTGTTGAAGTTTCCAAGGGAGAGATTGTCGGTTTGCTTGGTCCGAACGGTGCCGGAAAAACCACAACTTTTTATATGATCGTTGGGATGATAAGACCGAACAAAGGAAAAGTTTTTCTCGATGACAAAGAGATAACCAATGTTCCAATGTACAAAAGGGCGAGAATGGGAATTGGATATCTTCCTCAGGAAGCTTCAATCTTCAGAAGACTTTCCGTAGAGGATAATTTATTGGCAGTACTTGAAATGATTGGTCTTCCTAATAAAAAGCGGAAAGAAAAATGCGAACAGCTTTTAGAAGATTTAGGAATTGCTCAAATCCGAAAGAGCATCGGTTTTCAACTTAGCGGCGGCGAAAGAAGAAGAACTGAGATTGCTCGTGCACTTGCAACGGATCCAAATTTTATATTACTTGATGAACCATTTGCGGGAGTGGATCCTATTGCCGTTGAAGATATTATGACCATAGTGGCAAATCTTAAGAATAGGGGAATTGGAGTTTTAATTACCGACCACAACGTTCATGAAACATTAAGCATTGTGGATAAAGGTTATATTTTAATCAATGGTGTTATTTTCAAATCCGGCGATGCAAAAACCCTCGCAGAAGATACTGAAGTGCGCAAGCTTTATCTCGGCGAGAAGTTTAAGCTGGATAGGTATTGAGTTCGAGTAAAACTGAAAAATTAGAAACCAATCATGGCTAAGAAATATTTAGCTGCTCTATTCAGAACATACCAAAAAGGCGACGCAAGAGAAGAATCTTATTACGAACATCTTGCCGACTTTCTTCGAGAATTTTCTCAAACGGAAAGAAAAAAGAAAATTGATGTTACTATTCTCCCTAAAAAAACTGAAGCTGGAAATCCAGATTTCAGAATTTGGGATGGAAAACAAAAAATCATTGGCTACATTGAAGCAAAAGATTTAGGCGCTGATTTAGACAGAGTTGAGGATTCCGAACAACTCCAAAGATATTTATCAACTTTCCCGAATGTTATTTTAACGAACTTCACAGAGTTCCGTTTATATAGAAACGGCCAACGGATTGAACATATATTAATTGCTCGGCCTTATGTTATTAAAAAACTTTCTACAGTTCCACCTCTTGAAAACGAAGATAAACTTTTTGAACTGATCGAAAGGTTTTTAGATTTCTCTATTCCTAGAACTTACACCGCTAAAACACTTGCTGTAGAATTAGCAAAAAGAACTAAGTTCCTAAAGGATGAAGTTGTAAGCGAGGAGTTGAAAAATAACAACGATTCAATTCATGGGTTTTATAATGCGTTCAAAGAATTCCTGATTGCGGGAATTTCCGATGATGAGTTTGCCGATCTATATTCTCAGACAATTACTTACGGCTTGTTTGCCGCGCGACTCCGTGCTGGAGATGAATTTAACAGAAGATCCGCTTACTCTTACATTCCAAAATCTATTGGCATTCTCAGAGATATATTCAAATACATCTCTTTAGAGGACATTCCAAAACAGATGGAAATAATTATAGATGACATTGCCGATGTGCTTGCGGTATCGGATGCAAAGAAAATACTCGATCACTATTATCACGAAGGAAAAGGAAGCGATCCGGTTCTCCATTTTTATGAAACTTTCCTTGCCGAATACGATCCCGCAACAAGAGAAAAGCGTGGTGTATATTTTACGCCCGAGCCCGGTGTTTCTTTTATTGTTCATTCGCTTCATCAGATACTTAAAGAAAAATTTAATATGCCGGACGGACTTTCTTCTAAAGATGTAACGTTGTTAGATCCAGCCGGCGGTACACTTAGTTTTATGGCTAAAGCCATTGAAGTTGCTGTTGAAGAATTTGTGAACAAATATGGTAAAGGTGCCGTCAAGAATCTTATCAAAGATCAGATACTACAAAACTTTTATGCTTTTGAACTGATGATGGCTCCTTACGCTATCGGGCATATGAAAATAGCTTTCCTTCTTGAAGAACTCGGCTATAAAATGGAAGATGATGAACGGGTGAAATACTATCTAACCAATACTCTCGATATGAAAGAGCTTGAAGAAACGAAGTTTCCCGGAATGTCATCACTTTCTACAGAAAGCCATGAAGCCGGAAAAGTAAAAAAGCAAGTTCCAATTCTTGTTGTGCTTGGTAATCCGCCTTATTCGGGACATTCTTCAAATACTGGTGAATGGATTTCCAAAGAGATTAAAGAGTATTATCAAGTTGACGGAAAACCGCTTGGTGAAAAAAATCCCAAATGGTTACAAGATGATTATGTTAAATTTATCCGCTTTTCCCAGTGGAAAATTGACCAAGCCGGTGAGGGCGTTCTCGGTTTTATTACAAACCATAGTTATCTCGATAACCCAACTTTTCGTGGAATGCGCCAATCCCTAATGAACAGTTTTGATGAAATCTATATCCTCGACTTACACGGCAATAGTTTAAAGAAAGAAAAGGCACCGGATGGAAGTAAAGACGAAAATGTTTTTGAGATTCAGCAAGGCATTGCCATAGCTTTTTTTATTAAGTATAAAGATGGAAAAAAGAAACAAGTATATCATCAAGAGATTTACGGATTAAGAGAATCTAAATACGATTGGCTCGATAAGCACAATATTAAAAATGTAAAATGGAAAAAGGTTGCTCCTCATCCTGAATTTTATCTTTTTATTCCGACTGATGATAAGTTAGCAAATCACTATTATTCCTTTAATAAAATAACTGAAATATTTCCTATAAATAGCGTGGGTATTGTAACCGCAAGAGATAATTTCGTGATAGATTTCGACAAACCGACCCTTGAAAGAAGAATTAGAGATTTTATAAATCCGAAAATTGATGATGAAATTCTTAAAAGAAGTTTTGGCTTGTCAGAAAACCAAAGTTGGAAAATAAAAGACCAAAGAGAGAAACTTAAAAAAGATTTGGACTGGAAAGATTCTATAAAAAAAATTCTTTACCGTCCTTTTGATGAACGCTGGATTTTATACCACGATGAGATGATTGAAAGAACAAGAAGAGAAGTAATGGATCAGTTACTTCAAGAGAATATTGGGCTTGTAACTTCAAGACAAACTGGATTAGAATTTAGACACATTTTTATTACTGATAAAATTATTGAGTTTAATCTTACTGGTACTGCTGGAAAGTATGGTAGTGGATATCTTTTCCCGCTCTACATTTATCGGAAAACAAAGGCAGAGCCAAAGAAAAAAGCAGTTCTTACTCAATTACTGATGTTTGAACCTGAAGTAGAATATGAAGCGATATTGTCAAATATCTCACTCGAAGTAAGAAATATTTTAGAGAAGAATTATAAAAAACCATTTTTAAATCCATTCGATGGAGATAAAGAAATTAAAGGATTCGGTTCTAAGGATATTTTCTATTACATCTATGCAATTCTTTACAGCACTACTTATCGCACAAAATACACACAATTCTTAAAGATAGATTTCCCTCGTATTCCGTTTACAAAAAATTACAAGCTCTTTATTCAACTTGGCAAACTCGGTAAGCAGCTTGCGGATTTACATTTGCTCAAATCAAAAGATTTGGATATAACTATTTCCAAGTTTCCCAAAAGCGGAACCAATAAAGTAGAAAAACCAAAATATGAAGATGAAAAAGTTTGGATAAGCAAAGGGCAGTTTTTTGATGGCATAAAAGAAGAAGTTTGGAAATATCAAATTGGCGGTTATCAAGTCTGCGAGAAATGGTTAAAAGACAGAAAAGAAAGAACGCTTAGTTTAGAAGAAGTACAAACCTACTGTAAAATTGTAACCGCACTTTCAAAAACAATTGAACTGCAAAAAGAGATAGATAAGATTTATGACATGGTAGAGGAAAAGCCATTATAACCTTTTGTAGCAGTACGGAGATACTTTCTGACTAACCGATATATTTTAAGTTAGAAATACTTTCACCAATTACTCGTGCTTAATCCACCGGAAACGATGAACGTCATCATTTCTTTTGCACTTACATTTAGCTTCTTCACATTTTCAATTGGCACTAAAATTAAGTTTCCTGCAAAGTTATATGCTTGCGGAATATAAACCGCGACTTTATCCTTTTCTCCAAGGAAGTCAGGATTTTCTTCAGTTATAAATCCCAATAGCTCCACACCGTTATCATTCGACGTTCTAACCGATACTGGTTGATTAAACTTTTTCCTTTCACCAAATAATGCTTCTGTCAAATCCTTTATTGATATATAAATAATTTTCACAAGTGGTACACGATTAAAAAGATTGTGAATCAGAACGATAAATCCTTTAGTTAAAAAGTGTGATGCAATAAATCCGATTACTAGAATTCCAACCATTGTGATTAAAAATCCTATGCCCGGATATTTAAACTTGAATAATCCATCTATCTGAATAAAAATAATGTACAGCAGATAAATTGTGATACTTACCGGGATCACAACTATCAATCCTTCAAAAAAATATTTACTTAGTTTTTTCATTTTAATTCCTCCGTGCTTTATTAAATATTTAACATTATTAAGTTCAAGTATTCATGTGGTTAATTTTCATAAACGAAATTTGACTCTCTGCAAAATTATGAAATCTATACTAATATGCCTTTTAGTTTTTCTAATTTTGATGTGGATTTTCATTTATTGAAAGTATATTAGGTTATTCAAGATGTTGAATAGATGTTAGCAAAATTTTTGTTAATTTTGATCGTAAGTTAATAATAAATGTTTAGGCCAGAGTCTAGCCTGCCCAAAATTATACCATACAGAAGTTAATCTTCATTTATTATTCAATAAAGTTGAGTTATTGTGTTCATCTATAATGCACCGTTAGAAAAACTAATCGCCTTAGACAATAACATTTTCCTTACTAAAGTTCATTGTCCTGAAATAGCATCGGTTATTCAACCCGGACAATTTTTAAATGTTAAAGTATCTGAAACTAATTATCCATTGCTCCGCAGACCATTCAGCATCTGCGATGTGGAGGATGATTCACTCTTCTTAATGTTTAATATTTTGGGTGAGGGTACTAAGCTGCTTGCAAAAAAACACATTGGGGACACTATCGATATTCTTGGCCCGCTTGGAACTGGTTTTAATTTGGGTGGAAATTATGAAACTGCGGTTATTGTTGCGGGAGGATTAGGTGCAGCACCATTTCCATACTTAGTTAGAAAACTTGATGATAGTAAAAATATCAAATGCTTTGTTGGCGGTAGATCAAGTCACGATGTAATTCAATATGGGATGAAAAATATTTTAGTCTCAACTGATGATGGGTCACTTGGATTTAATGGAACTGTTGTCGCTTTGCTTAAAGAGAATTTGAAATCAATAATATCATTTAAACCAAAAATATTTGCTTGTGGACCAAATGCTATGCTTCGTGCTTTAAAAGAGTTTACGGTTAAAAATGATATTGAATGCGAAGCATCAACTGAATGTGCAATGGCATGCGGGTTTGGTATTTGTCAGGGTTGTCCAATTGAAGCCGTTAATCATCCGGAAAGATATTATTTAGTTTGTAAAGATGGACCCGTTTTTAATATCCGGGATGTGGTGATATGAGCAAAGTTGATTTATCTGTTCAAGTCGGTTCATTAAAATTTCGAAACCCGATTCTATTAGCTTCTGGAACTGTGGGATATGGAAATGAAATTTCAGAATTCATTGACTTAACCAAAATTGGTGGTATTGTAACAAAATCATTAAGCTTAAAACCAAGAAAGGGTAATCCACCTCAAAGAATAGTTGAAACCCCAGCGGGAATGTTGAATGCTATCGGTTTGCAAAATGTTGGAGTAGAAGAATTCCTAAAAGAAAAAATTCCTTTCTTAAAAAAGTTTGACGTACCTTTAATTTGCAATATAGCAGCAAGCACTCTCGAAGAATATGTTGAATGTACAAGACTACTGACGAGTGAAGAATTTATAAAAGGATTTGAGATTAATGTGTCATGTCCAAATGTAAAAGAGGGTGGACTTCAATTCGGAAATGATCCGATTGCGGTTGGAAAGATTACTCAAAAAGTGAAAGCCGTCACTAACAAACCAATAATTGTTAAATTATCACCGAATGTTTCTTACATTTCAGAATTTGCAAGAGTTGTGAAAGAAGAAGGCGGAGATGCAGTATCGGCAATCAATACTTTAGTCGGAACTTCATTCAACATAAATACACGTAAACCCAAAATATTTAATGTCTTTGGTGGCTTGTCAGGTCCGGCGATAAAACCAATTGCATTAGCTAAAGTCCTTGAGATAAAACAAAAAGTTGACATTCCTATATTTGGAGTTGGTGGAATAATGAATTGGAAAGATGTAGTTGAATTTATGATTGTCGGTGCATCAGCGGTACAAATTGGAACATTAAATTTTATTGATCCGACCGCTTCGGGAAAAATGATAAGCGATTTAGAAAATTATTGTACCGAAAATAACATTCAGAAAATTTCAGAATTAACCGGTTCATTTAGCTTAGATAACTAAGATGGATTTAGAAAAATCTCTCAATAAATTATATTCACTTCATACCATTGGTATCAAGTTAGGATTAGACAACATCAGAAATTTTCTAACACTGCTTGCTAATCCGCAAAATAAAATTAAAACAATTCACATTGCTGGTTCAAACGGAAAGGGAAGTACGGCGGCATTCATTGCAAGCATTCTCCAGGAAATGAAATACAAAGTTGGACTTTATACATCACCTCATTTCTCACGATTTAATGAACGCATTAAAATAAATGGTAAGGACATTACTGACGAAAGAATTGCAAAGTTTATTCGTGAGTACGAGAGAAATATTGATATGTTCAAGCTGACTTTTTTTGAAGCAACTACGGCTTTAGCATTCCAGTATTTCCATGAAGAGAGAGTTGATTACGCTGTAATCGAAACAGGATTAGGTGGAAGGTTAGATGCGACAAATCTTATTAATCCCATATCGGCAATTATTACTTCAATCAGTTTGGAACATACAGAAATTCTTGGTGATACGATTAAAAAAATAGCCGAAGAAAAAGCCGGTATTATTAAAGATGGCATAAATGTTTTTATGGGAAAGATTCCAGAGAAGGCAGAATTTGTAATTGAAGAAAAATGCTCTCAACAGAACTGTGAACTCTATAAACTTAAGGATTATATAATAGAAAAGGATAATTCGTTAGAATTATATACTGAAGAGTTGGAATTAGATGAGTGGACAATGCCTTTAAAGGGTAAATATCAGAAGTATAATGCTGCCCTGGCAGCCTTAGCTGTGTCTAAATCATTAGACAATGACAACTTCAGGGTGATAGAGCACGGCATAAAAAATGTTGTTAAAAATACAGGACTTCAAGGTCGTTATGAGTTCTTCAACAACAAACCGGATATAATTTTTGATTCCGCACATAATCCTGAAGGAATCACTAATTTCTTGACTGAGTTCAATCAGGATAAATCAAAGTATTCTAATTCAACTTTGTTATTTGGTGTGATGAAGGACAAAGCTATTAAAGAAATGCTAACCTTGCTCAGAGATTCATTTGAAAAAATACTGATCACAGACATTGATTATGAAAGAGCTTGTAAGATCTCCGAATTGGAAAAAATAGCCGCCGAAATTAACCTAAATGTAAATTCAG
>Ga0208977_1001556_pt1 | contig 11166 bp, 6 predicted proteins | sample RifOxyA2_FD_184030 | JGI IMG/M metagenome (GOLD analysis project Ga0208977, IMG submission 184030) | Groundwater microbial communities from Rifle, Colorado - Rifle Oxygen_injection A2 (SPAdes) | ecosystem: Environmental > Aquatic > Deep subsurface > Groundwater | place: Rifle, Colorado, United...
AAGCGACGGGCTTACTTCCAGGGGAAGCTGTTTGTACGTCGGCGGCAATGAATACGGAGGATGGTTGCTGGTTGTAAGTGCGAAAATGAATTTCGGCCGGCCGGTTTTTTGGGAAAGCTTTTCGTAGAGGTAATCAAAAAGAAATTCGTCGTAAACGCCCCACTGGTTTTTAAGATAATCCCGCTCAAAGCCCCCGTCGCCCACGGCGACGTCGAATCCAAGCTTCTGGACAAACGTGTCCAGGTTGCGCCAGCCTATGCTGCCGCCGTAGAGAAACGTTGTCTCGTAACCGGCGCGCTTAAACGGGTGCGCCATGCCGGAAGGAAATTCTCCGAAGGCATATTCGGATTGCGTAATAGGTTTGGATTGCGGCCGTTTGGGGACGTTAAGCAGCACGGCCTCGAGGCTGCCGATGGTGCCTATGTCAGACGAAAGGAAATTATAGAATACGTAATCTTCGTCGAAATGCCTTTTCAATTCGCCGAGAACGTTAAAAGCGGGGCTGTCATATTTTACCATGTCGCTGCCGAACCCTTCCATCATTATGAAAACAACGTTCGGTTCCAGCATGGCGTTACGGCGGGTCGTCCTGATTAACGTATCGGCCATGCCGGTAACGGCAAAGGCTCCGGCAATGTTTTTTTCGTACCCCATGGCAGACATCAGGTCATAGCCGTTTTCTTCCTTCATGCGGAATTCCAGCGCCTCGTAAAGCGTATTTATGCCGTTGAGGCTCAATTTGTTTATGAAGGTATTCGGCGAGATTGCCGCGTCCATCGTTACCAGCGGGAACATTTTAAGCGACCCGCGCGCGGCCAGCGTGTTAACGGCTACAAGCCCAAGCGCCAGGGCTATCTTCGCGAGGATGGAGTGCTTCTTTCCAATTTTATGATACTGCCGTGAAGGAAGAATAAAACGGCAGGCCACATAAATCAAGCCGAAAAGCATGGCATAGCCTGCCAGGACAAGCGGGATATTGTAATTTTCGAAAATGGTGGAAAGCAGTGCGCGCGTATCGTCTTCAAATATGCCGAATATGAGAATATTTATGTGGTTCTTGAAGTATGAATAAAAACCGATATCAACGGTAAGGATAATGAAAACGAGCGAAAACATTGCAAAATAGTACCACCTCAATGCCGCCAACCATTTTTCGAACCACGACAACCTGCCGGCAGCCCAGACAATCAATAACGTCAAGGTTACCAGCGTGTTGACATATGCAACGATTACAAGATCGAAGCGCACCCCGAGGACGAATGCCTTGAAAACGTAGCCCCAAAGACCCTCGACCTCACGCCAGTTGACAAACCGCAGGAAAAAGGCAGCCCGCACCGCAGACATCATAGCCAGGAACACGGCATTTAATGCCAGCAACCGTTTTAGCGCATTGACGATTATGCTGTCGTTCATAGCCTTGTATTGTAGCTATTTCACGAAAATGAATCAAGCCATAACCGGGATTTTTTCCTTTTCCAGGGCGACACCGAAGGCCTGTTGGATGGTTTCTATGAACACGAAATTTATTGACTTGCGCACCTCGTCCGGAATTTCCTCAAGGTCCTTCCTGTTTTTATCCGGCAGCAGCACGGTGGTAATGCCCGCGCGCCTTGCGGCAAGCACTTTTTCCTTTACACCGCCGACGGGGAGAATGTTGCCGCGAAGCGTAATCTCTCCTGTCATGGCGCAATAAGGCTGCACCGTCCTGCCCGTGAGCAGCGAAGCAAGGGCCACCGCCATGGTGATGCCCGCCGACGGCCCGTCCTTTGGTATGGCGCCGGCCGGTATATGAATGTGCACGTCGTATTTTTCAAAAAAATCGTCCGCGATATGCAGTTCATCGGCCTTTGAGCGTATGTAACTGAACGCCGCCTGCGCCGATTCCTTCATCACCTGCCCCAGCTGGCCGGTAAGCGTCAGTATCTTTTTGCCCCTCATCTTCGTTGCCTCTATGAATATTATATCGCCGCCCGCCTGCGTCCATGCAAGGCCTATGGCGACACCCGGCTGTTTTATCCTTTCGGCCACTTCCGAGAAATATTGAACAGGCCCCAGGAACTCGCTTACCGCATTTTCATTAACTATAAACGGGACAACCTCATCGCGCGCGTATTTTGCGGCCAGCTTCCTGCAAATAGTTGCGATTTCCCTCTCAAGGTTGCGCAACCCCGCCTCGCGCGTATAATCCCGCGTAATTTTTCCGAGAGCCTTATCTTCGAAACGCACCTTGTCGTGAGGCAGGCCGTGCGCATCTATCTGGCGCGGCACGAGATACTCCTGGGCAATTTTCAGCTTCTCCTCTTCGGTGTATCCGGGCAGGCTCAGAATCTCCATGCGGTCAAGAAGCGGCGGCGGTATGGTATATATAACGTTTGCCGTAGTTATAAACATGACATGCGAAAGATCAAAAGGCACGTCCAGGTAATGATCTACGAACGAGTTGTTCTGCTCGGGATCAAGAACTTCCAGAAGTGCGGATGCCGGGTCGCCACGGAAATCAATGCCAATCTTATCAACCTCGTCCATCATGAACACAGGGTTATTTGAACCGGCGCGCTTTATGCCCTGGATAATCCTGCCCGGGAGCGACCCGATATACGTGCGCCGGTGGCCGCGAATGTCGGCCTCGTCCCGGATACCGCCGAGCGATATGCGCATGAATTTTCTTCCCATGGCGCGCGCGATTGACTTGCCCAGCGACGTCTTGCCTACTCCGGGAGGCCCGACGAAACAAAGTATAGGCCCTTTTGTGTCCTTTTTTAACCGGCGCACGGCAAGAAATTCAAGTATGCGTTCCTTGATTTTTTTCAGGTCGTAATGATCCTCGTCCAACACGCGTTGAGCCTGGCGTATATCCAGGTTATCCTCTGACGACACCGACCATGGCAGCGTTACAAGCCATTCAAGATATGTGCGCGCCACCGTATACTCGGGCGATGCGGGCGGTATCTTGGACATACGGTCGGTTTCCTTCTCGGCTTCCTTCTCGACGTCTCTCGGCATCTTCGCGCTTTTTATCCTGTTGCGCATATCCCGCAATTCGTCGCTCTGCTCCTCGCCTTCGCCAAGCTCTTTCTGTATGGCTTTAAGCTGCTCGCGCAGTATATACTCCCGCTGGGTTTTGTCCAGCCGCTCCTTCATGTCGGTTTGTATCTTCGAGCTTATCTCGGACAGTTGCAATTCTTTTCCCAGAAGCACGTGCAGTTTTTTCAGCCTTTCCTTTACGCTCAGCGTTTCAAGAAAATCCTGCTGCTGTTCCGTGGACAGGTTTAGCGACGATACAACAAGGTCGGCAAGCCTTCCCGGTTTTTTGATGTTTAACACCATGGTATAAAGCTCGGTGCCGCTTTGCGGCGAAAGAGAAGCAATTTTTTCAAGCGTGGCGAGAATATTTCTTCGCAGCGCCTGCGCCTCGGTGTCATCATCCTCTTCCTCTACCTGCAACGGTTTTATCCTTGCCCTGAAATACGGTTCATTCTGCGTGTAATATTCTATGTGTATTCTTGAAAACCCCTGCACCAGAAGTTGAATTGTATCATCCGGCATCTTGAGCATTTTCATTATGTGTATTGCCGTTCCGACGCTGTAAACATCATCCTCATGCGGCTCGTCCACCTGAGAGTTTTTCTGCGCCGCCACCCCGATGATACGATTGCCGGCCGTCGCTTCTTCCACCAGCCGGACACTGCCCGCGCGCCCGATAGTAATCGGGATTATCATCGAAGGAAATATAACGGTCCCGCGCAAAGGAAGAATGGGCAACTCGTTGGGAATATTAATACTATCAAGATCAATGTCATTATTTTCCATTGTGTACCCCTCCCCCGTAAAATAAAAAACCACATTGCATAATTCCCATGCAATGCGGTAATAGTTCGCCCCCAAAAATATAAGCCCCCATGTATCCCCCCTTTTTTTATTTGTGTTTCTTTGTTTAGAAATTGTCGTCGTCATTGCGAGCCCAAAGGGCGCGGCAATCTCGCTTTTCATAAGAAGCAACGTCGAGATTGCTTCGCTCTCGCTCGCAATGACCTCAAACTGCTAAAGAAACACTTTTATTTCAACCTGCCTGTTTCTTGTATTTTACCTTATCTTGCCGGATTTTTCCAGAAGCAACTCCACTTTCTTGTACGTCGCCCTTAAACCATTCCGGTTGTTAATAAATGCAACATCGGCCATTTCGCGGCAGCGTTGAAGTTGCTGGCCGGGGCCGCTTGTGGCGGATTCTTTCTTCTCGGCGGCGATAAACTCACTTAAAGTTTGCGGGTCCCCGTGGCGTTTTCTTTTGCGCATCCGCATGAAACGCACCGCGACAGGAGCGTCAACGTTCACAAGAATAAATTTTTTCAGTTTTCTAAGCTGCCGTATTTCAGCAGGGTGGCGTATGGACGTAACGACATAATCGCCGCTTTTATCCATCTTTTTGACAACTCGTTTTGCAAGTACGGAATTACCTTCTTTTCTCCTGAGAGCCGTTCCGACGCGAATCAGGCTATCCCGCGTAATCTCTATTTTTCTTTTACGCATCTCGTCGCGCAGGGCATCGGATAAAGACAGATGAACGAAGCCTTTTTTGCCTGCCAGGTATTCCGCCACAGTGTCTTTGCCCGCGCAATTTGAACCTGTAAGCCCGATTATCATGACGACCCCCCCTTTTGGGCGGCGCTCACCCCGGCAAGCCGCGCGCCCGAAAACGCAGCCTGGAGATTATAACCGCCGGTAACACCGTCAATATCAATAACCTCGCCGCAGAGGTAAAGCCCTTTTACGATAAGCGATTCCATGGTCCGGGGGTTTATCTGCCGCAGGTTTACGCCCCCCCGTGTAACAATCGCTTCCTCTATTGGGCGCGTGCGTGAAATATGAAAACGGAAATCTTTCAGGAGGCGCACAACATTCTCGCGCTCCTTGCGGGTTATGCGGCAGCACTGGCGTTCCGCAGGCAGCCCTGAACGCTCCACGAAAACCGGCACCATGCTGGCCGGCAGGAGAAGTTTCACCACGTTATAAAACGATTTAAGGCCGTGGGCATCGAACTCCCGCATAAGCCGGGCGTGCAATTGTTCATTGCCAAGAGCCGGCTTCAAATCCACGGACATTTCCATCTTCTCGTTCTTATAAATTCTGGCGGCGACCTCGCCGCTAAGGCGCAGCACAACAGGCCCTGAAACTCCGAAATGAGTAAATAACATTTCGCCGAATCCCGAGGCCGCCTCTTTAGCGCCTGAAAAAACCGTAACGCGCACATTTTTGAGCGTCAAGCCCTGTAACCGTTTTACAAAACTATCGCTTGTCTCAAGCCCTACCAGCGCGGGCAGCAGCGGCTCTATGGAATGCCCCACTTTTCTTGCCATCGCATATCCGTCTCCGGTAGAACCGGTGACGGGGTATGACAACCCACCTGTGGCAAGGATGACGGCGCGGGATTTTATCAATTTTACCCCGGCAGCGTCATTCTGCGCGGCAAATACTTTTACGCCCCTTATGCGCCCCTTTTCATCAACGGCCACCGCGGAAACACGCGTTGAAAGCCAGATTTCCACCCCGTTATCGCGCGCATACCGTTCCAGCGCGGACACGATTGTCTCGGCCCTGTCACTTACGGGAAATACACGCCCGCCGCGTTCAACCTTTGTCTCAACTCCGTAGCTTTTAAAAAATTCAATAAGGTCGTTATTGAAAAATTCATGAAAAGCGCGGTAAAGAAATTTCCCGTTATCGCCGTAATTTGTTATAAACTCTTCCAGGCATTCGGCGTTGGTCAGGTTACAGCGCCCCTTGCCGGTGATAAGAAGTTTGCGCGCCAGCCGCTCTCCCTTTTCAATAAGCACCACGCGCGCCCCCGCCGCCGCCGCGCTGCCCGCCGCAAACAAGCCCGAGGCGCCGCCGCCGACTACAATGACATCAATTCCATTATCTTTGTTCATATTTTTCAATATTGAGGTTGCGGTAGTAAAGCGCTATCTCCGCCAATACCATTATTCCGTTTGCCATGTACAGCCATATAACAAAATCCAGATTGTATAACACCTTGTGCATTATGCCCGCCGCATAACCGGCAAGTACGATATAAAGAAACGCAACGCTTTTGCCGGCCGTCCTGCGCGAAGTATAAGACTGATACAACGCAAACGGCCACGCCGCCCCGAAGCAAACCAACATAACAATCTCAAATATGCTCATATTATGCACCGAAGCATGAAAATTTCACCATTTACCTTCTTAAGTTTTCTGCTAACTCGTTTCCTCTCCCCGTCGGGGAGAGGATTAAGGTGAGGGGGAGCTAAATGCTCTGTTCCCGACGACTTCCCCCTCATCCTGCCCTTCTCCCCGCCGGGGAGAAGGAACTTATGTATAATCGCAAGCTTAAGTTTCAGAGGGGAGTTTGGATTATCTACGTGTTTTTTGGGAGATCACTCTTCTTCTATCATTCTATCGTAGAAGGCTACGTATTCGTCGGGTGTTTTGCCGGCGCGCATTTTAAGGGCTTCGCGCGGGTGAAGGTTAAGTTGGCCGGCAATCATGTAAGGTATGGTAAATCCCCACTCGATTTCCTTGCGAAGAGGAACGAAATACTTCTCTATGCAGCCAAGCACCGGGCGCAAATCATACTTGGGGTTTTTAAGGAACCCAATCAGCAGTTCCATAGGGCAATTGCCCGCGCCGCGCCCAAGGCCGGCTATGGTTGCGTCAAGCCTGTTTGCGCCTAGTATCAGCGCTTCTATCGTGTTTGCATAGGCAAGCTGCTGGTTATTATGCGTATGAATGCCAACCTGCTTGCCGGTACCCGCTACGGCGGCAAGGAATTTTGAGGTAAGGCTGCGTATCTGCTCCGAATACAGCGCACCGAAGCTGTCAACAAGGTAGATGGAGCCTACCGGCGTTTTTACAAGAACCTCCAGCGCCTTTTGCAGATCCGTCTCGTTTACGACGGAAATAGACATGAGGTTAACGGTTGTCTCGTACCCCTTGTCGTTGGCATCCTTTATCATGTCTATGGCAGTGGGAATCTGGTGAATATAGGTGGCAACCCTTATGCAGTCGAGAACGCTTTTGTCCTTGGGAAGTATGTCCGTATGATAGTCGGTGCGCTCGGCATCGGCCATGGCGCAAAGCTTCAACGATGTTTTATTCTCGCCGACGATGCGGCGAATATCGTCCTCATCCGAAAACTTCCAGTCGCCGAAATCGGCGCGCGAGGCTATTTTCTTAGAAGCCTTGTAGCCGACTTCCATGTAGTCAACGCCCGCCGCAACGCACGCCTGGTAAACGGCTTTTACGAGTTCATCGCTGAATTTATGGCTGTTCATCAACCCGCCGTCGCGCACGGTGCAATCCACAACCTTAATCTCCGGCCTGTACGTTACCCACGAATCATTGCCATTCTTATCTTTAATATTAGTCATTTAAAAACCTCCGGGAAGGATTATCTTCTTATGCTGAAAAACTTTTCTGAGCTGAGGAGGTGTTTGGCTTTGGCGAAGATGGGGTCGCTTTCGAAATACTTGCGCAGGGCGCCTTTGTTTAGATAGTTATCCAGCGCCATCAGTATCATGCCCTGGTCCAGGGCGAGGTATTTGTATGCGACTTTACCTTCTTTCGGCTCAAAGGCATCATAGAAACCGTATTCGCCGTAGACATCCCAACCTGTGGCCATTTTACGAATATTGGTTATGGCTTCCTGGGGCGCGAACTCAAGCGCAAGGAATGAAGCGTGCGGGGTTATCGCGCCGTAGCCGTAGCCCATGGTACCCAGCGGCTTTACGCCGTACTCAAGATAACCGCCATCCGGGTTGGAAGAAGGGCTCATGCCCCAGACAGGGTACTTTAATTCATTCAGCGTATAATCTATTGCCGCTTTCACGTGCATGGCGTCATTTAATCCAAGACTATGCGGCGCGTATTTTTTCTCATCTATGAGGAGCGTGGGCATAAGCGCCTCGAACATGGAGCCGCCCCACGACGGCACGTATTTATAATTCTTGTATTCATACCATCCGCCCCAGTACGATATATCCTTGTATTTTTTCTCCACGCGCCCCTTTGGCGGTTGGGTGGTCCAGGTATAATCCCTGGGGAAGGTGCGCGTCATGCCAAACCAGTGAGCCTCTTCGACATCGCCGCGCGCGATGGCTATAAAACTGGTAAGCCGAGGCTCGGCGTAGAAAATGCCGTAATGATAGTTGACGTAATCGTCCATGTTTTCGTAATAACCGTGCCACATCTGCCGTTCCACGGGGTCATAGAAAAAGTTGAAATTCCCGCGATCAAGTATCTGCTTGCACATGGAGCCGACTTCCGGCCCGAACGCGTTCTTGACGACGTACAAACCGGCAGCCAGCCAACCGCAGTCAACAAGCGACACAAAGTACTCGGTACGGCAGCCCCATGTAGTGTCATAATAGTTGTAGACGAAACCCGACTCGGAATACTCTATCTTTTGCAACGCATTTAACGTGGTTGTAAGGCGGGAAACGGCATCTTCCCTTGTGATGAAACCAAGATCGTAAGCCGCCACAACGCAGCAGAGATAAACGCCTATATTGGTAACGTTCGTGTAATCGCCGACCGATCCGCCCTCGCCAAGCGGCTTATCCTTGCCCAGGATTATGGTATCCAGCGGCATACCATGCTCCTTGTCAACGATATGGTCGAAGAAACGCCATGTGTCTTTTGCTATCTCCATCAAAAAATCCCTGTCTTTGCCGGGAAATTTCTTATGAACTATGGTTTTAGAAGGAAAGCCGCCCAGCCGGTTTACCAGGAATTTCATGTAATCGTCATGCCCGGCAAAACCCAGCTTGCCGGAGTCGTTTATGTGCAACCTGTATTCCAGCGTACCGCTGCTGAGCAAGAGCGCGTAGTTCTTATGCGCCTTCATGAATTCCTCTATCTCAACGGGATCCGTTATGCCAACTGCCTTTCGCACCGGAGCTTCACCGTCGTTCGGAATCAGGAATTCGCGTTTAAATGCCGTGTTTTCCAGGACGATATAGGCCTTATCCTTCGTCGGAACGGCGGGGCGGTCGAATACGCTGGGGTATTTAACGCCTGTTTTTACAAACCGGATATTGTCAAGGTATATTACTCCAGTCCTCTTTGTGACTGCGCGTTTGTGAAATACTATGACCAGCTCGTCGAGATTTTTAAGAGAGGAAAGCGGATTCTTCCATACGGATTGCTGGCTCTTGTCAAAAATACCGTTAAAATACGTCAGCGGAATTCTAACCCGCTGCCAGGAACCGGTAACGTTTGAGACGGTTTTCGTGCCGGTAAGCTTGCCTGCGTCCTTGAACTTCTTTATCTCAATTTTAAACGTCTCGGTGAATCCTTTCGCCTCATCGCCCTTCAGGTCGAACTCGAGGACGTCGTACGGGCTTGCGTCAAAATTATTAAGCTTTATCCAGACGCCGTTCATAGCCAGTTTTTCAGAGTCCACGCTATATGTGATTTTTAAGGATTTTGTCGAGTTTTCCGGGCCGTTTTTCATCGTAACTACGGTTGCATCGGCCAACGCCTTCATGTCATCAGGATCAAGCGACCATGCCCCGCGCTCCCCGCCAAGATAATTTCTGGAAGTTTTCCCCTCGAAATCATCCACCAGCACGGAAACGTTCTTGTCTTCCTTAGCCGCAACCGAATTGCCGGAAGCCGCAAAAACACAACTAACCGCCACTCCCGACAACAACACCGCCGCCACAACCTTTTTCATCCCATGCCCAATCATTTTCATAGTTAACTCCATATGTGGCTCTTTAGCAGTTTGAGGTCATTGCGAGCACAGCGAAGCAATCTCGACGTTGTTTCTGATGAAAAGAGAGATTGCCGCGCCCTTTGGGCTCGCAATGACGACTACAACTTGAAAACGCTAAAGGGACACCTCCATATTATAAAAGTAGCATTATTATAAGTATTTCATGTCAATATGTCAATTTATTTCAGCGCCTTGCGGATATGCAGGCGTAGATTATGAATATGGCGGGGGATATGGCCAGGATTATCAGCCGCCACATCAGTTTTTGGGAAGGCGGGACGTACGGAAACCCGCCGGGCGCAGGGGCGCTGCCGGACTGGATGCGGGCAAGCGCGCTGCCGTAACAGAGGTCTGCAACCGCGTTGAGAATAAATTTCTCGTTTTCATATTGGGTCGTGTCTATCTGCTCGTTTTCAAAAAGTTTCGAAGAACCTACCAGAAGCAGGCGCGAGGAAACGGCGGCAGGAGCGTTGCCGTATAAGGCGGGAAACTTCCCCTCCGCCATGGCAACAAGCGGCTGATTGACGTCAAAATAATCGCCCTTTTGCAGAATTTCATCGGTTAAAAAACCGCCCTGCCAGTTGAATGCCCAGCAATCTTCGGTCGAACTTATCAATGGCCGCCAGGAAAGCTCGCCGGGGAATTTGTCTTTAAGCGTTTTCCAGCGGTTACCCCATATAAAAAGAACGTCCGAAAGGCGGGAAGTTATCGGCGACGATTTATCGAAATTCGACGGGATGGCGCGTATGATAAACGGTTGCGCGTCGGGCGCCCGTTTTTCCATCTTTTTATACGCCCCCCAGCGGATCTGCTCGCTGGTATCTATCGGCGCCTTGCTCTGGTCAAAAAATATCTCGTTGACAAGCTCTATTCCATAAGGTGAAAGCAGCTCGCCTATACGGGAAAACTGCGGCTGCGGCCAGTAACTTATCTCGTAAGCGCGTCCCGAGTATTTGCGCGCCTGCATCTTGTAATGCTGCCCGGCCAGCAGCACGGGCCTGCCGGCGCACAGAAGACGGTTAAACTCCTTTTTCATGGAATCGCTTACAACCCACGGCTGGATATATAAAAGCATGTCTTCCTTAAATGAGACATCGGCTTTTGAATCGTAAATATTGACGCGATAGCCTTCATTCCGCAGTATGGCCAGGAGACGACTGTAAACATCCTCCGAACGCGGCATTACCTGCACTTCCAATTGTTGCAATTCCCAGAACTCGCCGGCTGTAAGGTGCGGCAGGTCTGCAACCATGGCCACCGAAGGCCTGCGGCCGCCGGCGAGACGCTCAAGCGCGGATACCGCCACGAATTCAAGGCGCCCCGCATTTTGCAGCGTCAGCCTGCGCACGGATTCGGAGTTTCCGCGAGTTTCAAAAATGAGGCCGGAATAAACCATCTTCTCTGCGTAGCGA
>Ga0208977_1001560_pt1 | contig 11146 bp, 12 predicted proteins | sample RifOxyA2_FD_184030 | JGI IMG/M metagenome (GOLD analysis project Ga0208977, IMG submission 184030) | Groundwater microbial communities from Rifle, Colorado - Rifle Oxygen_injection A2 (SPAdes) | ecosystem: Environmental > Aquatic > Deep subsurface > Groundwater | place: Rifle, Colorado, United...
AAACCCGCCAGTGAGGCGGGTTTTGTAAATTAGTAAAAATTAGTGTAAAATACGGAGTATGAAGCTCAAATTTAATTTTAATGAAACAAAATTAATGTACGGCTTGTCAGTCGTGGTTTTTGCCTGCGCGATTGGTTTGCTTGGCTGGTTTGTCTGGCAATATATTGCCAGTGCGAATATCACAAATATTGTAATGGATATCACGAATGATAAAATTGAACAGACAAAAACATGTGATTTTAGACGCGTGTTAGATGGCGTGTGTGTTGATTCAGTAGAAAAAATGAGTACGAAATTGGTCGCGGTGATGATAGAAAATCATCCTGATGCCCGCCCGCAATCTGGTTTGTCAAAAGCCAGTATTGTTTATGAAGCGCCCGTGGAAGCAAACTACACGCGCTTTATGGCCATTTATCCGGCTGATACTGATGCAAGTGAAGTTGGACCGGTGCGAAGCGCGCGGCCCTACTATCTTGATTGGTTGGCTGAATACGGCAACGCCATGTATATGCATTGCGGCGGCTCGCCAGATGCGCTTGCTAAAATAAAAAATAGTAACGTATTTGATATTAATGAGTTTTATTATGGCACATCATTTTGGCGCTCACCATCACGTTTGGCTCCACACAACGTGTATACGTCGAGTGAACTTTGGAGTGAGATTGACCACGGATTTTCTGACACGAATTTCACAGATTGGTGGACATTTGAAGAATGTGGAATACAGAATGTGGAATGTGGGATTGCGAGTACGAGCAGTATTATGGTGAACTTTTTAGTGCCGAGTTATGCCGTGGAATGGAAATACAACTCATCAACACAGAAATACGAACGCTGGCAAGCTGGGGCAGAGCACCGCGAGGCAGACGGGACTTTGCTAAGCACTGATACCATCATTGTCCAGCATGTGAAAACACGAGTGATTGATGAGATTGGCCGGCTATCTATGGAAACTGTTGGCACTGGCGCGGTTGAAGTGTATTTTGATGGTGTAAAAAAAGAAGGAAAATGGATAAAAGCAGATCAAAAAAGCCGAACAAAGTTTTTTGATGAAAATAATAACGAGATTAAATTAAAACCCGGAAAAATTTGGATTGAAATGATAAATAAATAAAAATATGATAGAAAATTTTCTTAATCTGTCACTGTTTTCTCAATTTCTCATTATTTACTTGACTCTTATCAACATCGTCACTTTTTTCTATTTTGGCTTTGATAAAATGCGCTCGCAAATTTCTGATGCTAGGCGCGTGAGCGAAAAAACCTTGTGGTTTCTAGCTCTAATTGGCGGGTCAGTCGGCGCCTTGTCATCAATGCATTTCTTTCGTCATAAAACAAAAAAGACCAGCTTTCAAGCTGGCCTAGCTATTATTTTAACTCTTCAAGTCTGGTTTATTCTGTGGCTCTTTGGCAATAGTCCCCTGTCTCTGAATTAACAATAATCTCCTCGCCCTCTTTAATAAAAATCGGCGCATTAATTTTTAAGTCATTGTCCAAAGTAATCTCTTTGGTTACATTACCAGCCGCGCTGTCGCCTTTGACAGCTGGTGGGGCTTCTTTGACAGTATATTTGATTTTCTTTGGCAATTGCAAAGCTACGGCATTACCCTCAAACATAGCCAACACAACATCCAAACCATCTTTTAAATATTTGCCATCTTCGCCAATAATATCCTCGCTTACATCAATGGTCTCATAGGTATTTTTATTCATGAACGAATAGAAAATGCCGTTGCGGTATAAATACTGCATGTTGACATACTCAACCTGGACAGTGTCAACGGACTCCCCACTTTTATAAGTAATTTCCATTGTTTTTCCGGATGAAATCCCGCGCATTTTTGTTTTGGTAAAAGCCGAGCCTTTGCCCGGATTAACGAATTGCGCAAAAGTGACCACAAACAAATCATTGTTGTGTCTAATCACCGCGCCCTTACGAATGTCAGTTGTATCTCCCATATAATTAAAGTAGTTTATTTGTTGGTAATGTTATCACATTTTCTATGTTTTGGCAAGAGGAAAGCACTTGTACTAACCGGTCCACGCCAAGCGCAATCCCAGCCGACGGTGGCATAATTTTTAGCGCCTCAATAAACTCCATATCAATCTCATATACATCTTTGCCAAGTTTTTGACGCAATTCTCTCTCTTCTTTAAGCCGTTTGAGTTGTTCGTCGGCGTCAGTGAGCTCTGAAAATGCATTAGCGAGCTCCAAGCCATTTACATACACCTCAAACCGTTCAGCATAGCGCGGATCAGTCGGCGATAGACGAGACAACGCCGCCATTTGCGCCGGGTAATGATGTACAATCACCCCACCCATATCTTTAAGCTTTGGTTCAATCTCATTTAAAAAAATTCTATAAAACAAGTCCTCGTAGCTCTCGTCTTCTTTCACATTATATTTTTTCTCCACACATAACTCAAACATCTTTTCACTCGTCAAATACTCATCCAAATTCACTCCGACAAATTTCTCCCACAAATCCCGCATGTGCACCCGTCCAAATGTCATACGTCCTACGTCATACGTCATAAGTCCTCTTTCTAAAAACAAAATCATATTCTGCACATCTCCCATCAACTTTTCAAAATCCTCATTCGCCCTATACCACTCCACCATCAAAAACTCCGGCTCGTGCGTGCCGCCAAAACTTTCATAATCGCGGTAACATTTGCAAACCGAGAAAATTTTATCCCAGCCGGTTGCCAGCATTTTCTTCATTGTATATTCCGGCGAGGTGTGCAAATATCCAACAAATTCTTTTCCTGTTTCATCATGAACACCTACTCTCATTGGCGACAAATACGGCTCCTGCCCTGGCAGTTTGACAATATTCGGAGTGTCCACTTCTGTAAAACCTTGCGACCAAAAAAACTCCCGCAACAATTTAATTATCTCAAAGCGGAGTTGGAGGTTTTGTTTGTTTTTTGTTAAGTGTTGCAAATGCGACATATCGTGGCTATATTTTGCATCAAAAATGACGGAAAGTCAAGGACACTGCCAAACCCAGTCATTGCGAGGAGGAGCCACAGCGACGACGAAGCAATCCAGATCGCCGGCAGATAGATTGCCGCGTTGCTCGTCCCTCGCTCCTCGCAATGACGGAAAAACCGCCCCCTGCTTCTAACTCTTTTTAAAAGAGTCAAAAGCAGTTGGGGGCGGTTTCGCACAAACCCTCCACAACTACCGGCCGAACAGCCGATCAAGCCAGCTCTTCTTCCTCTTCTTCTGCTCCGGAACGCGCCTTTTGGCACATTCGTCACACTGATCCTTGCGACCTTTCATCGCCATTGGCGACATGTCAGAGTGCGTACACTCTGTCTCACACACAGAGCACCTGCCGACCACCCGGCAGTGCCCCTGCTCATTCCTGCAACATGCCACCCAAAAAAGGTGACAGTTCTTCCGTTGCAATTTGAACAAGTAGACGAGAAAAACCCCGGCACAACTTTCATTTCAGCCACCGTAGGAGTGGCCGACTTTTCTTTTTCTTCCTTCATGGCCACCTCCTGGTTGTAGTTGTTATGTATAGTTAAACATAAAATCATATTGCGGTCAAGGATAAAACAAAAATCGCCCTTGCGGACGATTTTTGCCATACAGTAGGGTTCAGATTTATTTCTTAACCCTTGGGACTGTTTGTCCCTGAGCGGCAGACCGGATTCGAACCGGCGACCTTCTCCTTGGCAAGGAGACGTTCTACCAACTGAACTACTACCGCATATTTGCTTGCCACGAGGTGGCAATAAATTTTATCTTGCAAAGGCCACGTAAAGCGCCTTCGGCGCCACGTGGCCACTCAAAGTGGCTCTTTTCCATTCGCCACTTTTCGTGGTTGCGGGAGCGGGACTCGAACCCGCGACCTCAGGGTTATGGGCCCTGCGAGCTGCCAACTGCTCTATCCCGCGATATATTATATACGAGTAGTTAATAGTATATCAAGTCCTGTAAAATTAATCAAGGGGAGCCAAAGAAATCCCCTCTCCTCGTAGGAGAGGGGGCAGGGGTGAGGTCTTAACGGGATTTATTTCAAAGCGCCGATGAGACCTCATCCTCTTTCCTTTTCCGGAGCCTGCACTGAGCATAGCCGAAGTGATGAGAAGGATGACCGAAATCAAAACTCTAAAAAATTCCTCCAGTGGTTATACACCCCCAACGTGGCGAACAAATCACGGCGATTGTAGCGCGCGATTGTAACAAATTCTTTTTCTTTAAAAAGTCCGGCCACATCATCACCCTGCACCCCGCCAATTTTTGGACTCTCTACTCCAAACGCCCGGCAATACAAATGCAAACTACCCTTGCGCTGGCTGGCGCCGTAAAAACTTAGCTGGTCCAATAAATCAATGTGTTTGGCGTTAAATCTCTGACTTGATAAATATCGATTAGACATTAAGTCCTTTGTCGGACGAATGAGATGGACCGCCGAACGGACAAATAAATACGGCACATCAAATCCACGGCCGTTAAAACTTACAAACTCCTGATACTTATTCGCCAATTCCCAAAACTTTTCCAACATTTCTTTTTCGCCCATGGAGCGGTACTTAAATCCGTCTTCCTCAAACTCATGCTTCTCGCCCGGCGCCTGAAAATACACGGCGCCAATTTTTGTTTCCGAATCCAAAACGCCAATGGCGACAATCTCTCCGGTCAAAGGCGAAAAACCCAAGCCCTCTTTTATGTCTTTCAACGCCACTTCATACTCACTATCACTTTTCGCCTCGCGTTTTATCCACCGCGTCAAAACCGACTGAGTGGTCTCGTCCAACTCGTCATAATTCTCGCCGATGGTTTCAAGGTCAAAGATTAAAGCCATAATTTGAGCGGGCAAGGAGAATCGAACTCCTGTCACCAGTTTGGAAAACTGGGATAATAACCATTATATGATGCCCGCATTTCTCCCCACATCTTATCCAACTTTTACTTTTTTGTCAACCCACGGTCATTAAGCGAAAGGATTACAAACATCAACACTGTCACAATCCCTGCTTCTACATACCAACCAGCGCCAATCGCCATACCAACCGCGGCAACTGCCCACAAACCTGCGGCAGTAGTAAGACCCTCAATTGTTTTGTTGCCTTTGTGCAAAATGATGCCGGCACAAAGAAAACCAATACCCGTAACAATCTGTCCAGCCACTTGCGCGGGATTAACTGACCCAAAAGCACCAAGAGACAGCATCGTGAAAAGAGCCGCGCCAACCGACACTAGCGCGTTTGTCCTGGGTCCGGCCGCCTTGCCTATGCGCTCTCTCTCCCACCCAACTATCCCTCCGCACAACGCGGCCAATAACATTTTTAGTGTAAAAACAATATAAAACATATTTTACTTAATTAATAATGACAATATTATACCATTTTTGTGTTAAAAACAAAACTGTGATATAATATTTATATAATTCATTAACCTTATAAAACTATGCGAAAGGCATATTTCATTGCAATCTTTGCAATGGCGTTGTTGCTTTTGCCAACAACATCTCAAGCCGCGGGTACAATGACAACCAAAAAAACTACGGTGCAAAACAAAGAACGCACATATTTGGTCTATCAACCGGAGACATGCGTGAACAAATCCTGCCCAGCATTATTAATGTTCCACGGTTTGGGCGGAACAGCCCAACAGGCCGCGGATAACTATAACTGGAAAAGCACGGCCGACACAAACGGATTCATTGCCGTGTTTCCAGAATCATTAACCATACCAAAAAAGGATGTAAAAATCTGGGGTTGGAACGCTTACCCAAACTATGACCCGGCTGGAAAACACTGGGATATCGCGCTTATCACGCTTCCTATCAGCAAAAGATACACGACGCAAGACGTGGAATTTGTGTCAAAAATGATTTCAGAATTAAAGACCGGCTACAATATTGATACTACCCGCGTCTATGCCACAGGCCATTCTTATGGCGCGTTCTTTAGTTACTACGTCTCTCAGTGTCTGCCTGACAAAATTACTGCTTTTGCGGAAAGCTCCGGCGGATATGTGAGTTACTATGGTTATGCTTTCCCAATTCCAGCGCGCAACGCTAAAATAAATTCTGCTTATTCGATGCCCGGCATGCTCATGCACTCAAAGACAGACGCAACCGTCAATTACCAATGGAGTGTTAATTTATCAAAAGAACTAACCACGAAGGGTCACCCCTACAAATTCGTCACACTGGCTGACTCATTTGGCCACAACTGGGACGTATCTCAAAACCAAGCGCAGTGGGATTTCTTTAAGCAGTATAAGTAAAACAAAGTAAAATAAAAAATGACCGTGTAGGTCATTTTTTATTTTGTCGGGGCGACAGGATTCGAACCTGCGGCCTCATGGTCCCAAACCACGCGCGCTACCAACTGCGCCACGCCCCGGTGTAAATCTTAAATTACTGGTGCCGGGGGCGAGGATCGGACTCGCGACACAAAGATTTTCAGTCTTCTGCTCTACCACTGAGCTACCCCGGCTATTGATTTTGTGGCTCGCCACGAGGACGCGCCCTTGTCTGATCTCAGACATTGTGCCACGTAAAGCAACCTTCGGTTGCCACGTGGCTACTCAAAGACGCTGACGCGTCTTTTCGTGGACCAAAGGAGATTCGAACTCCTGACCTCTGCCTTGCAAAGGCATTGCTCTACCAGCTGAGCTATTGGCCCGTGCTCGGCTTTTGTGACAAAATTATAACAAAATACTACCAAATCGTCAATAGCTACCCATGCGTCCCGGCCGAGTACCTTAATTTCATCTCCTCTTTCTGTTCAACGCGAAGTTTTTTAAAGGTGTCTTTTGTCCACGCGTGATGCGATAAGACCTCGGCAATCCATTGTCCGCCAAGCAAGTGCGGCATCATCACATAGTTCGCGCCGGCCTCGTACAAATCATCAAGATAAGTATTGTGATAAAGATTAGCAATGATAACTGTCTTATCGCTTGACCGACGAACATGCGCGATCATTGTTTTCTGGTCATCTGGCTCGGGAATTGTGGAGATGATAAGCTTGGCTTTGTCCAAGTGAAGTGTTTCCAAAAATTCCACGTCAGCTGCGTCGCCAAAATACGCCGGAATGCCCCGGTGTTTTAATTTTGTGATTGATTCGGGATTAAAATCCACCACCGCGTATTCAATACCTTTTTTCGCCAACGCGTCGCACACTTTCCAACCGATCCGGTGATAACCAAACACCCACACCGGATATTCCTTGGTCACCTCGTCTTCTTTTTGTTTTGTATCAGGTCCAAATTTATTTAAAAACGGCAATAAAAACCGATAAATCTGTTCGTTGTAAACTATAAAATAAGACGAGATGGAAATTGTTACCAAAGCGACAAGCGTCAAAACTCCGAGTTCATTACCATGCAAATAACCAAGCTCTTGACCTTTGAAAACCAAAATAAAACCAAACTCACTAACATTCGCGGCCGTGAGACCCGCCAAGACAGAACTGCGCCGGCCGTATTTTAACCGCCTCATTACAAAATAAAGTAAAATTGGGTCAATAATCAAAACAAACGCTGACAAAATCAGAGCCGGAACAATTGAGTCCTGAATCTGACTCAACTGCAACTCACTGCCCAACACCACAAAAAACAAAACAATAAAAAAATCACGCAATGGCTTAATCCTGCTGCAAATTTCCGGCTGGTAAGCCGAAGCACCGAGTGACAAGCCCGCGATAATCGCGCCAATCTCTATATTAAAACCCGCCCAATACACCAAACTCGCCACGCCAAAACACCAGGCGATTGTGAAGATAAATAATAACTCGCCCGACTTGGCTACCCTGTCCATTAAATATGGCAAAAGATACTTTGCCATTAAAATTATTACTGCCAAAATAAACAAACCGCGGCTGGCAACAGTCAAAAGCGTCTGATACCAAATCGCGCCTTCTTGATGCGTTGTCAAGAATATCATTAAGATAATCGCCACAACATCTTGCACTAACAAAATACCAACAGTAAATCGCCCATACACTGCCTCCATATCTTTTTTTTCAGCCAAAAGTTTTGTAACTATAATTGTACTGGCGAAACTGACTGAGACAGATAAAAATAAAGCCGATATAAAACCAAAATTCAAAAACAACATCAAAATCGCGCCCAACATCGCGGCAAACAAAAAATGAACAAGCGTGGTAATGATTACTGCCTTGCCAACTCGTTGAATATAGCCAAAATTCAAACTCAAACCAACCAAAAACAACAAAAGCACAATGCCAAATTGCGCGAATGTTTGAAAAAATTCATTACTGCTCCCAAACAAATTCAAAAACAACGGCCCGGCAACTAACCCGGCAATAATATACGCCACCACCAATGGCTGGCGCAACAACCGCATAACAAAAGCCACGCTCACGGTAATGCCGAGGATTATTGTGATTTGAAAAAATATGTTTTCGGTCATGTAGACATTATATCATAAAATAGCTTTGCCTGCACTATAAATCTCCTGTCCCGTTAGGGACATCCGATAGTAGCCAGGCACTTTAGTGCCTGGAAAAGCATCCAACAAAATTCAAAAGTCCCAGCGGGACGACACATCGTCTTGTCTGCCGTCCCTAACGGGACTTGTGTTTTAATGATAATCTTTTTCCAGGGCATAAATGCCCTGGCTACTATCTGTCGCCCCTCCGGGGCTTAAACAACAAAAACCCCACCATTTTTGGCGGGATTAAATTCAAGGGATGCGCAGTAAGGCACGCGCGCTCCCCCTCCATCTCCTTTCGTCGCCTTGACTATGACGACATCAGTCGACGAATCCGTAGAGGTGGTCGTCAACCAACTTCACGCGAACCGTCGGTTCACCGCAGACCGCGCGAATCGCACGAGCAAGCACACACTTACCGAACGCTTCGACGTCCATCTCCCCCAGCTCGTAGTGATCGCCGACCCGCTTGAACGTGGCGCTGTGTTCTTCCGGCTTCGGACACCCCACCGCTGTAACCAAGAAGCCGAAGTCCGTCTCCTTCGCAACCATACGACAGATAATCACAACCTCCTTTTTGTCTGTCTGTGGTGCGGTGATTCCCGCCCAAACCGAACGAAACCAATCTCTCACTTTCATCTTGAATACCCCCCATTGTTCAAACAGTTCAACATAACTCTACCAGAATAACTCCAAACTTGCAAGGCCCAACAGTCACCAACAATCGTGGGGGTTTGGGGGTGACAATGCATGCCTGCTCATTACCAAAAACAAACGCATTTAAGCAACGTAAGATGAATTTAGCAACGTAGAAGCCCTGACCCGGGGATAGATTCGGTCGGGTCAGGGCGAACGAGCTTGTCACCCTCAAAAGCTTTTGTTACTTTTCAGTTATGAAAAGTAAATAAACACAAAAACCGCGAGCCAGACCTCTCCCTCGCCCTCTCCTCTGCGGAGGCGAGGGAAAATTGAACCACCTCACCATTATTCCCTCTCCTTGAAAAGGAGAGGGGAAATAAGAATTAATTTTTACACCTTCGTCTTTCTCCGCACCACCAACATCGCCAACCCACCAACCCTCTTCAACAACCCAACCGCGACTTTCCCCCGCGCCTTGGCCGCCAAGCTTATTAAAATTGAAGTCAACCCGCCGGCAGTGGCCGTGAGATATGTCTCTGTCGTTTTATCTTTATCTGCTTGCGCTGAGCCAGCCAAAAGATCTTCTTCTATGTGTCCAGTTTTAACAATATCCATCATCTTACGAGGCAAAAGCTGAATGCCGGACGATGACTGACCCACAATCCCAATGATTTCAACCAAATCCCCAATCTGCAAACCACCCTTTGTAATATTCGCCCCGCGTTTGAACGCCACTTTCACCTCGCCCTCGCCATCATCAATATATAAATAAGTGCTTTTCATCTCCGTCACCTCGCCTTTTATTTTCACCAACGCGCCAACTGACTCACTCAAATCTACTGTCGTCAATTCTGCCGGCGCTGGCTCGCCTTGATTTTTCAAAATTTTAATATCCGCAGTATTTTTTACTTTCACGCGCTTTTCCCCATACGGTTCCGAAATCTCGCCCGTCACCTCAACCACATCTCCAATTCGCAACTGAGGAAACTTTTTACTATTCATATATATCTGCACGCCATTCAAGCCACTGGCAATATAAAAATACTGCGACCCAAAAATATTTGGTAAAACCGCAACCACACCACTCACTTTCACCCTATCACCCGCGCCAACCTCACCCATCTTGTCCAATCCAACTAACCCCAAATAACTCCCCTTTGTTGCACTCGTAGCCTTAGTCTGAGTCTTAGTCGCTGTCTTACTAACATCGCCCGATTCTAGGTCCTCAGTCTCAATCTTAGTCTCAATCTTCACTTTCGCCGTCTCCTTACTCTGCCCCGCCCCATCTTTCACAACTAACGTAATCGTAAACGTTCCATCTTCTTTATATTCATGCAAAACTGTCTCGCCATAAGCATGCGACCCATCGCCAAAATCCCACGCAAAACTTAATTCATCTTCTTCCAAATCAATTGTCTCTGACGCGTCAAATTCTACTGCTTCGCCAACCACAATTTCTTCCGGCAATAAAATAGAAATCATCGGCAAAGTATTTTCTTCTTTCTCACTGGCTGTTTGGAGAGTTGTTGAGGAAATAGTTGACGTTGTTGTCGTACTGGAAAACTGAGTAACTGACACAATCACATTTGGCCCGCCTTTGGTAATCTGCGCTGTAACAACAAAATTACTGTGATCATTATTTGTATCATACCCATCTGTTTTGCGCGCGAGTGAAAAGGGATCACTCGCCACCACTGCATTATTACTCGCTGACCCGTCATTCCAATTTCCATACACCACCTTATCAATTTCTTTACCATCAGATGACATCAAACGGACAATATCACCAGCATTATTTAAACTTCCGCTTGGTTTTTCCAAAACAAAAAAACCCAATGGCGAAATATTCCCGCTCAAAACATTCCGGCTCCCGCTTCCCTCCTCAATCCACCAACCCGCCAGATTTGTTGTCTGACTCCCTCTATTATATAATTCTACAAACTCCACCGCTCCATCCGCAGGATCACTAACCAACTCATTTATAACCAAATCTGGCGGTTGGGGCGTGGCCGCCTCTGGCGGCTTTACGCCCCCGCCCCCACCTCCTCCGCCATTGTTTGTTGGCGCTATGACGACTGGCGCTG
>Ga0208977_1001562_pt1 | contig 11140 bp, 10 predicted proteins | sample RifOxyA2_FD_184030 | JGI IMG/M metagenome (GOLD analysis project Ga0208977, IMG submission 184030) | Groundwater microbial communities from Rifle, Colorado - Rifle Oxygen_injection A2 (SPAdes) | ecosystem: Environmental > Aquatic > Deep subsurface > Groundwater | place: Rifle, Colorado, United...
AGTATTCCGAAAGAAACTGAGATTATAGAATTTGAGGAGAAAGTGTCTCCCTTATTTCATAAAATGAATTCAAACACCAATCAAATCCACACACTCACACAACTGCAGGATACACTATTACCCAAGTTGATGAGTGGAGAAGTGAGAGTAAAGTAAATGCAAGAACATTTATTTTATAAATATGATTTATCAAACGTGATTCTGGAGCAAGACAAAAAATTATCAATTGAAATACAAAGTCTAAGTCAAGATTATATTTTTAATTCTGATGAATCAAAATTAGTAGAGTATTTTGTATCAAAGTATACAATTGATCCAATAATCTTAGATAAGGACAATGTCACGATCGATCAATCTGAGGTTGATATTGATGTTCGTAATGATCGTACAAGAGATATTAGGGACAGAAGTAAACCATGTTACTTCAAAGGCAATAGAATAACTTTTTTTATTCCATATAGCGGAGATAAAATTCTCTTTTTTTGCAGGGCATCAACATTTTCTTCATTATTACCATCAGCTGATGTCAGAGAAACTGAAATTGTATATTCAATAGATACTATTGAATATGATGAGTCAAAAATTAAGAGTGATTATCAACATAATGTGGCCAACATACTCCAGCATATAGAATGGGTTAATAATGATGTGCAAAGGTTTAACAATTCTTTGGAGGCAAAAGTATATTCGCAAATCCATCAGCGTAAGGAAAAACTCAACCACAATTTATCATTGATAAATAAGTTAGGTTATCCCCTTAGAAGACGAGAAAATATTCCTCAAACTTATACTGTCCCAACTGTTAAGAAAAAAATAATTCCTTCTCTACCAACAATAAAACACAAAAATTTACCACCAGAACCCATTCTTGATAATTTAGCTTATGATTCCATTTTAACAACAATCACCAATATGTCATTAACGATGGAAAGGAGTCCAAAGACTTTTGCAAAATTGAAGGAAGAGGAATTAAGGGATCATTTTTTAATTGTACTAAATTCACAATTTGAGGGTGACGCATCTGGTGAAACGTTCAATTATGAAGGCAAAACTGATATTCTAATTAGAGTAAATAATAAAAACATTTTTATAGCTGAATGCAAAATTTGGAAAGGTGAACAAGTATTATTAGATACAATAACTCAACTCTTAGGATATGTCAGTTGGCGTGATACTAAAACAGCGATTCTTATATTTAATAAGAATAAGGAATTCACCAAAGTTTTGAATCAGATTGTAAAAATTGTAGAATCTCATCCTAATCATATAAAGAAAATAAAATATGACAATGATACCGGTTTCAGATTTATATTACATCACAGAGATGACAAAGAAAAAGAGTTAATCTTGACAATTTTATTATTCAATATTCCTATAGAGTCTGGAAAACCCTAAGAATTTTATTAAAAATGGAACCCATTACTGAAGATAAAATAGAATATTTGGCGATTGAAGAGCTTCAATTACTCGGTTGGGAATATATTCATGGTTTAGCGATTGCTCCCGAAGCAGAAAAAGCAGAGCGCCAGAGTTTTGAGCAAATTATTTTAACTGAACGACTGCGTAAATCAGTTTCAATCATCAACCCTCACATTCCAAAAGCAGCACAAGAGCAAGCAATTCAAAAAATATTACGTATCTATTCTACCGATCTTCTTCACAATAATGAAACATTTCACCAGCACTTAGCAGAAAAAGTTAAAATTCCATATCAGCAAGACGGTTACGAGCGAAGCCATGAAGTAGCGCTTATTGATTTTGAAAATGTTGAGAACAATCAGTTCCTTGCCGTTAATCAGTACACGATAGTTGAGAATAATCCCGCCTTCGGAACGGGCAGGCAGAATAAACGTCCGGATATTTTATTATTTGTAAATGGCATTCCATTAGTAGTAATAGAGTTAAAAAATGCCGCAGATGAAAATGCAACAGTTGAAACTGCGTTTAATCAGATCCAAACTTACAAATCAACCATACCCAGTTTATTTACTTATGATTCCATCTGTGTTATCTCAGACGGATTAGAATGTAAAGCCGGAAGTGTGTCTGCGGGATTCAAACGTTATATGGCTTGGAAGACTGTGGAAGGGGAAAAGGAAGCTTCTCGTTTCAAACCACAGCTTGAAACCTTAATTAAGGGGATGTTAAATCCTAAAACTCTGCTTGATATTACAAGGAACTTTATCGTCTTCCAAAAAACAAAGAAAGAAGATCCAAAAACCGGTATAACACTAATAAATACCGAGAAGATTTTAGCAGCTTATCATCAGTATTATGCTGTAAAAAAAGCAGTACAATCAAGTATTAAAGCATCAAGTATGCAAGGCGATAAACGAGGCGGGGTTGTTTGGCATACGCAAGGATCGGGTAAAAGTTTAAGCATGGTTTTCTATGCAGCGCTTCTTATTACTGCATCAGAAATGGAAAATCCAACTATTGTTGTAATAACAGACCGTAACGATTTGGATGATCAACTGTTTGATACGTTTGCAGCTTCAACACAATTACTAAGACAAGATCCAATTCAAGCAGACAGTCGAGAAGATCTGAAGAAATTGTTAAAAGTTGCAAGCGGCGGAATTGTTTTTACTACTATTCAGAAATTTCTTCCGGAGTATGGTAAGGAAGAGTACGATCAGCTTTCTGAAAGAAGGAATATAATTGTAATTGCGGATGAAGCGCATCGCACCCAATATGGCTTTGAAGCTGTAATGAGAGATGTGAAGGACAAAGAAAGCAAGGAAGTGATTGGTAAACGCATCGCTTACGGCTTTGCAAAGTATATGCGTGATGCTTTACCAAATGCAACTTATATCGGCTTCACGGGCACACCCATTGAAGGAACGGATGTTAATACTCCGCAAGTTTTCGGAAACTACGTAGATATTTATGACATAGCCAAATCTGTTGCTGATGGTTCAACTGTTAAAATATATTATGAGAGCAGATTAGCAAAAGTAAATCTTGATGAAGAAGGTAAACGCTTAATCAATGAATTTGACGAGGAGCTTGAGTGGGATGAGGAAATTGACAATAAGCAAAAAGCTAAAGCAAAATGATCTAAGTTAGAAGCGATTGTAGGTAACAAGCATAGGGTAAAGAATTTAGCGAGAGATATTGCCGATCATTTTGAAAAGAGACAAAAAGTGTTTGATGGGAAGGCAATGATAATTGCAATGAGCCGGAGAATTGCAGTTGATCTGTTTAATGAGATAGTTGCATTAAAGCAGGAATGGAAAGATGATGATCTTACTAAAGGAACAATTAAGGTTGTGATGACAGCTTCCAGTGCTGATGGTCCGGTAATGGCAAAGCATCATACAACCAAACAGCAGAGAAGAGATTTAGCTGATAGAATGAGAGATCCTTCTGATCCATTAAAAATTGTAATTGTAATTGATATGTGGCTTACCGGTTTTGATGTTCCGTGTTTGCACACAATGTACATTGATAAACCGATGCGTGGTCATAACCTAATGCAAGCAATTGCGAGAGTTAACAGAGTATTCAAGGATAAACCGGGTGGATTGGTTGTTGATTATTTGGGAATTGCAACCGACTTAAAGAAAGCATTATCATTTTACTCTGACTCCGGTGGAAAAGGTGATCCTACAGAGGACATTGAACAAGCTATTGAAGTGATGCTTGAAAAACTTGAAATAGTTCAGCAGATGTTTAATGAGGAAAGTAAAACTCAGAAAGATATTTTAGTTGAAGAACCCGCAGCGTATTACAAAGGCAGTTATAAATTTAATTACAATCGCTTTTTTACTGGTACACCACAAGAAAAACTTTCAATCATACTTCAAGCTGAAGAGCATATCTTGGGATTGCAAGACGGTAAGAATCGTTTCATTAGAGAAGTAACATTATTAAGCCAAGCGTTTGCATTATCAATGCCGCATGAAGAAGCTATGGCGATTAAAGAAGAAGTAGCATTCTTTCAAGCTGTAAAGGCAAGGTTAATAAAGTTTGATACACCGGGTAAAGGAAAACCATATTCTGAAATTGAAACTGCGATCAAACAGATAGTTGATGAAGCAATTACATCAGATAAGGTGATAGATATATTTGAAGCAGCGGGAATAGAAAAACCGGAGCTTTCGATTCTATCGGATGAGTTTCTTTTGGAAGTTCAAGGGATGAATCATAAAAATTTAGCAATTGAACTCTTGAAGAAAATACTTAATGATGAAATAAAATCACGATTAAGAATTGAAGAGCTTATTCGCATTGCCAAGGAAGTCAAGGAATCCGATAAGGAAGGTGAGAAGCTTGGATTGTCAACAGAAGAGGTCGCATTTTATAATGCGCTTGAAACAAATGATAGTGCTGTTAAAGTTTTGGGAGATGAGATATTAAAAACTATCGCGAGAGAGATTGCCGATAAGGTAAAAAGGAATGCAACGATTGATTGGACGATTCGGGAAAGCGCAAGAGCAAAGCTGATGGTGCTTGTTAAACGAACACTCACCAAATACGGTTACCCACCAGATAAGCAGCAGAAAGCAATTGATACGGTCCTAAAGCAAGCAGAGTTGTTTGCTGATAGTTTGGTTGATCAATAAAAATATTCTCTTATTCTATCTACTTCTAATTTACCCTAGCAAACCAATAAATGCCATACAATTCTACTCATCTCCAAATAAAATTCCGATCCATCCTCCTGAGAATGAATTGAAACGACCCATAATCCCCGTCTACCGCCACAAAGATTACAGTCTATCCCTTCCTAAGATTTCTAATTACAAATCAGAGATAAAAAGAATTCTAACGGACTCTTAGAGCGGAGTTGGTACGGAGCAGGTACGGAGGGAATGTGGAATTTCTATCGCTTTCTTAGCTTACCGCTTGCTTGCAAGCTTTACTACAATATTTTATAATTAAACAAAACACATTTGGTTTAATTATAACGAAGCTTATCGGCTCAACCTATAATAAGATTTGGCTTATTTTAAGTAAAAGCGTTAAATTAAAATAAGCCAAAAGTTAATTTTAAGTAAAACATCGAAAAACAATGAAAATCGAAGATTTCAAAGCCGGACAGTACCGGCAAGAGTTCCAACACAAAAGTTTCATCCCAAACATAATAAACATTGAATGGACATGGGTAGATCCCAAAATCAACTCGCTTTTATCCGAAGCCGATCAAAAGGTCGGGAGCTTGAACGCATTCTCGCTTTACGTACCGGATGTTGATATTTTCATCAGAATGCACATTGTAAAGGAGGCAACGCAATCCAGCCGGATTGAAGGGACAAAAACAGAAATTCAAGAAGTGCTGTTAAAAAATGAAGAGTTGTTGCCTGAAAGAAGAGAGGATTGGCGGGAGGTACAGAATTATATCGAAGCGATGAATCACTCTATCTCAATGCTTGAAAAGTTACCACTGTCCACACGATTGCTTAAAGAAGCACACAAGATATTAATGCACGGAGTTCGTGGCGAGCATAAAACTCCTGGAGAATTTAGAAAAAGCCAAAACTGGATTGGTGGCGCGACAATAAATGATGCTGTATTCATTCCACCACCGCATACTGAAGTACCAGGATTGATGAGTGATTTAGAGAAGTTTTTGCATAACGAAAACTTAAATGTGCCACCTTTGATTAAGGCAGCATTAGCTCACTATCAATTTGAAACCATTCACCCTTTTCTCGATGGGAATGGGAGAATAGGAAGATTGCTAATAACACTTTTTCTTGTTAGCTCAGGCGTACTGGCAAAACCAACTTTGTATTTATCAGATTACTTTGAGAAACACCGCAGTCTATATTATGATAATCTTAACAATGTAAGAGCAGCGAATAATCTCACTCAATGGATTAAATTCTTTATAGTAGCCGTAATCGAAACAAGTAAGAGAGGTATTCAAACATTTAATCATATTCTAAAGCTCAAAGAAGAAGTTGAAAATGAAAAGATAATATCGTTAGGTAAAAAGTTGCCCAAAGCTAAAAAGCTTATGAATTACCTGTACGCAAATCCTTTAGTCTCATCAGGCGATATAACAAAAAAACTAAATGTAACTCCTGCTACTGCAAATGCGTTAATTGAGGATTTTGTGAAGCTCGGAATTCTTACAGAAATAACCGGCGGGAAAAGATATCGCACTTACTCTTTCCATAAATATTTAAATCTCTTTACAGATAAAAAATCTTAGGGATTTAAAGAGTTGGAATCCTACCATTCATGAGAAAATAACATTTGTGTCTTCTTATTTATGAAAAAAGATAAGACTTGCCAATTGAAAAATGTTCATGAATCAACACTAAATGAATATTTTCGCTCGGCATATATCTTGTAAAAATTTTGCAAAATAATTTGTTAAGATAAACATTACTCTTATTTTTGAGTAGCTTTTTTTCAAATCTTAATTGTTGTCATCATTTTCGCCATAGTCATTCTTTTTAATGCTAACTGAATTCGGCAAAATATTCGTCTTCATCCTGATTGCAATCCTTTTTGTTGTTGTTGCATTAATTGCCGCAAAAATAATTCGACCAGCCCGCCCAACTCACGAAAAACTTCTTACTTATGAATGCGGTGAAAATCCTGAAGGCAGTCCTTGGGTAAAGTTTAACATTAGATTTTACGTTGTTGCGCTAATCTTTTTAATATTCGATGTTGAAGTTGTATTGCTTATTCCTTGGGCATTGGTTTACCAGGATTATGGATTTACCGGATTTGCAGTTGGAGCAATCTTTTTACTTTTGCTTGGTTTAGGAATGGCTTACGAATGGAGAAAAGGCGATCTCGAATGGGATCGTCCTCATCCTATTCCCCCTGTTCTTAAGAAAAGTGAAACAGACAGCAATCTTAAAATTCCTAAAGAAGAAATTGAAGTAGTATAAAATTTATGGGATTACTTGACAAACAATTCGCGGACGATAACATTGTAATTACGACTGTTGACGATCTTTTTAATTGGGCTAGATTATCATCTCTCTGGCAAGTTGGTTTTGGGCTCGCATGCTGTGCTATTGAAATGATGGCAACTTCAGCATCACATTATGATTTTGACAGATTCGGTGTTATTCCTCGTCCATCGCCAAGACAATCTGATGTTATCATTGTTTCAGGAACAGTGACATTGAAAATGGCTTTGCGAGTTAAACGGCTTTACGAACAAATGCCCGATCCAAAATATGTAATCTCGATGGGAAGCTGTTCAAACTGCGGAGGACCTTACTGGGAACATGGTTATCACGTTTTAAAAGGAGTTGACAGAGTGGTTCCCGTCGATGTTTATGTGCCGGGTTGTCCCCCCCGTCCCGAAGCTCTTCTCGAGGGATTGATGAAGCTTCAAGAAAAAATTAGAAATGAATCTTTGGTTAAAAAAACTGCATGAAATCACCGGAAGAAATATTCAAAATATTAAAAGATAAATTTGGTGAATCAATCATTGAATTGAAGAGCGGTGTTCCCGTTGAATCATATATCGTCGTCGATCCTATGAAGATTGATGAAGTTTGTTTATTCCTTAAAGATGAACCGGAATTAAAATTCGATAACTGCATGAACTTATCCGGTGTTGATGATGCGAATGGAAAAAAGGAAGCTCAAACAGATGGAAGTTCGGTTATCATTGGAGGTACTTTAAGTGTTGTCTATCATCTTGAATCCGTTTACCTAAAACACAAGTTAACTCTTAAAGTTGCTGCACCGAGAGAGAATCCGCAAGTAAAATCGGTCGCAAATATTTGGCGCTCTGCTGATTGGAATGAACGTGAAGCATACGATTTGTATGGAATAAATTTTATGAATCATCCCGATCTTAGACGAATTTTAATGCCGTACGATTGGGAAGCAGGTTATCCGTTAAGAAAAGATTATAAGAATCCTGAGTTTTACCAGGGAATGAAAGTACCGTATTAAGGAAATAACAAATCACAAAAAATAATATCCAAACAATACTCAATATTAAAAAATCAATACTCAAACATTTAGTTCAATGAATAAAGTATAAGACAATATCAATGAGCAAAGAACAAAATTCGAATAAATATGATTTGGAGGAGAGAACTTTTCAATTTGCGAAAAGCGTATGCCTTTATACTAAAACATTAAAAAGAACTGACTCAAATATTGAGTACTCAAGACAAGTAATTAAGTCATCAAGCTCAACTGGAGCAAATTATATTGAAGCAAATGAAGCACTCAGCAAAAAAGATTTTAAAATGAGAATAAAAATTTCGAGAAAAGAAGCTAAGGAAGCTGCTTACTTTCTAAGATTGATTGTTGAAACCAATGAAGAAGAATATCAAGAAAAAGGATTGGAATTAATGATTGAAGCAGTTGAATTAAAGAAAATTTTTTCTGCCATCTTGCTAAAATCCGAATGACTTTAAAAATTGATTATTTGAAATAAAAATTCATCTGTTTTTTATGCTTTGAATTTTTGATCATTGTTTTAGGATTGTTTGGGATTTTTAACTTGATTTTTGAAAATTATTTGTGATTTGTGTTTTGATTTTTAGAATTTAATTATAGAATGTTAACAGAAACCCATAAAAATATAACCTATACGCCCGTTGTTAAAACCGAGGAAATGATCCTCAACATGGGTCCTCAGCATCCATCAACACATGGTGTGCTGCGATTGGAGCTTCAGCTTGAAGGTGAAATAATCACAAAGGTGATTCCTCACATCGGTTATCTTCATCGCTGTTTTGAGAAACATTGCGAAGCAATGACTTATCCTCAAGTAATTCCTTACACTGATCGAATGGATTACCTTGCTTCAATGGGAAATGAATTGGGGTATGTGGTTGCTGTTGAAAGATTACTCAACATTCAGGTTCCAGAAAGAGTTGAATACATTCGTGTAATCATGGCTGAACTTCAGAGAATTGCTTCTCACTTAGTTGCGCTTGGTACTTATGGCGCAGATATTGGTGCTATGACACCCTTCCTGTTTTGCTTTAGGGACCGCGAAATGATTTTAAGCTTGTTTGAAATGACATGCGGTGCCCGGCTTTTATACAATTACATTTGGGTTGGCGGACTATCGCATGATCTTCATCCAGATTTTGTAAGACAAACGCGCGACTTTTGCAATTACTTCAAACCAAAGATAAAAGAGTTGAACGATCTTCTTACCTACAATAAAATTTTTATTGATCGTACTGCACATGTTGGAATATTACCGCTTGATACTGCAATAAACTTTGGAATTTCAGGCCCGATGCTCAGAGGATCAGGAATGAAATGGGATTTGAGGAAAGATGATCCTTATTCAGTTTATCATAAATTTGATTTTGATATTCCGGTTGGAGAAGGTAAAGTTGGAACTGTAGGCGATTGCTGGGATAGATATTATGTACGTGTTCTCGAAATGGTTGAAAGCTTAAAAATTATTGAACAGGCACTCGATCAGCTTCCTGAAGGTGATGTCATGTCTGCAATTCCCAAAAGAATTAAGCCACCAGTTGGACAAATTTACACACGTATTGAAAATCCTCGCGGAGAACTTGGTTACTTTATTATAAGTGACGGAAGTGTAAATCCGTTTAGAGTTAAAGCTCGCGCTCCTTCGTTTGTAAATTTAGGTGTGATGGATGTTCTCTGTCGGGGTCACATGGTTGCTGATATAATTGCAATTCTTGGCAGTGTTGATATTGTACTTGGCGAGGTTGACAGATGATGTACGATTTTTTTGTTGATCTATTCGGAAATGAGATTATAGCCGCAATTCTTAGTGGTGTTCCCCCACTTCTATTTATTTTAGTGTTTGTTCTGTTTGCTGTTTGGCTTGAACGAAAAGTTTCTGCTCACATGCAAGACCGATTAGGCCCGATGCGAACAGGCTGGCACGGTTATCTTCAAACTATTGCTGATCTCATAAAGCTGATCCAGAAGGAAGATATTTTAGCAGCGGCAAATGATAAACCTTTATTTAATTTAGCGCCTGTTTTGGTTTTTGCTGGAACTTATGCTGCTTTTGCTGCAATTCCATTTTCAAGTTATTACATCGGTTCCAACATTGACCTTGGAATATTTTTTATTATTGGGATTTCGGGTTTGGTTGTTGCCGGAATATTGATGGCAGGCTGGTCATCAAATAATAAATACTCAATGCTCGGTGCAATGAGAGCCGCTGCACAAATTATTAGTTATGAAATTCCTACGATTCTTGTCGTGTTGACTGTCGTAATGATCACCCGAACATTAAACTTGCACACTCTAAGTGAAATGCAAACCGGCTACATTTGGAATTGGATGATATTTGGTGGACCAACAGTCGGCTGGCAAAAGTTTTCACTCATTCCTCTAATGTTCATTGGATTTCTCGTAATCTACATGAGCACACTTGCCGAAGTAAACCGTACACCATTCGACATTCCCGAAGCAGAATCAGAATTAGTCTCGGGTTACCACACAGAGTATTCAGGGATGAAGTTCGCTATGTTTTTTCTTGCTGAGTATGCAAACATGTATGCTGTTTCAGCGATTGTTACAGCTTTGTTTCTCGGAGGGTATCAATCCCCCATTGGATATTTCGGAAATCTAGTCGATGTTCCTTGGCTAATTCCAATCGAACAATTTCTGTGGTTTACAATTAAAGGTACTTTCTTTGTATTTGTTCAAATGTGGCTTCGTTGGACTCTACCGAGATTACGAGTTGATCAGCTAATGGCTTTGTGCTGGAAATATTTAATTCCCATCGCTTTTGTAAATCTTATAATAGTTGGACTAATTACCGTTTTGTAAGATGAAAGAATACTTTTCAAATATCTGGATCGGATTGTCAACGGTGGCAATTGGCATGAAGGTAACTTTTAAACATTTGTTCGTTCCAGCAGTAACAATTCAATATCCAAGTGTTCGAGTTGAATTACCTGAAAGAGAAAGAAACCGGCTTTATGTGAATATGGATGATTGCATCGGATGCGATCAGTGTTCTAGGGCTTGTCCGGTTAGCTGCATTGAAATTGAAACCGTAAAAGGACTTCCAACAGAAGACTTGGGTAAAACTTCAAATGGAAAGAAAAAAGCTTTATGGGTCACTAAGTTCGATATTGATTTTGCAAAATGCTGCTATTGCCAGCTATGTGTTTTCCCCTGCCCTACGGAATGTATTTATATGACTGACGTTTATGAATTTTCTGAATATGAAAGAAGTGATCTGAATTTCAGT
>Ga0208977_1001565_pt1 | contig 11109 bp, 10 predicted proteins | sample RifOxyA2_FD_184030 | JGI IMG/M metagenome (GOLD analysis project Ga0208977, IMG submission 184030) | Groundwater microbial communities from Rifle, Colorado - Rifle Oxygen_injection A2 (SPAdes) | ecosystem: Environmental > Aquatic > Deep subsurface > Groundwater | place: Rifle, Colorado, United...
CGTGGGCATCGGCGGTATCGGGATGAGCGGTATTGCCGAAGTTCTGTTAAATCTGGGTTACGGCGTTTCCGGCTCAGATGTGAAAAACTCGGAAATAGTCGAGAATTTAAAAGCCAAGGGAGCTTCGATAAATATCGGGCACGCGGAGAAAAATGTTGCCGACGCAGCACCGGATGTTGTGGTTATATCGAGCGCGGTCCTGGCGGATAATCCGGAAGTGGTAGAAGCAAAGAAAAGAAATATACCCGTTATTCCCCGGGCGGAAATTCTTGCGGAGTTAATGCGCCTTAAAACGGGGGTTGCAATTGCAGGTACTCACGGGAAGACGACAACTACTTCTATGGCGGCGGTGGTTTTCAATGAAGCGGGCCTGGATCCGACCATAGTAATTGGCGGCCGGCTGAATGTGATAAACAGCAACGCAAAACTCGGGAAAGGCGAATACCTGGTTGCCGAAGCCGATGAGTCCGACGGCTCCTTTATGCACCTTAGTCCCGTCGTTATTATTGTTACGAATATTGATGACGATCACCTGGATTTCCATCACAGCATGGAGAATTTAAAGCATCTCTTTATAAGTTTTATTAATAAAGTTCCGTTCTACGGCGTAGCGGTAATCTGCGCGGATGATGAAAACGTCAGGAGCATTCTGCCGAGCGTGGAAAAGAAATATATAACCTACGGTATTAAGAATAAAGCTGATATTACAGCGAAGAAACTTGTAGTAAAGAAATTCGGCAGTGAATTCGAGGTGATTTACCGCGGGAAGAACCTCGGGAAGTTTACGGTCAATGTTCCCGGCGTCCATAACGTGTTAAATGCGCTTGCTGTTATAGGCGCTTCCATAGAGACCGGAATAAAACCGCAGGCGGTAAAGAAAGGTCTGGCGAAATTTACCGGTGTTATGAGAAGGTTCGAAAAACTCGGGGAAAAACACGGGGTACTGGTCGTGGATGATTACGGCCATCACCCGACGGAGATAATGGCGACCCTGAAAGCCGCCAGGACGTTAAAGCCGAAGAGATTAATAGCGGTATTCCAACCGCACAGGTATAGCAGGACCAGAATACTATTTGAAAAGTTCGGCCGGGCCTTTAAAGATGCTAACTTGGTGGTGCTCACCGACATTTACGCGGCGGGAGAAAAACCGATATCCAATGTCACCGCAGAACTGGTGGCTAACAGTATAAAAAATAACGGAAAGAAAGTGGTCTTCATCAAAAACAGAGAAGATATACCCGGATACCTTCTGGATATCTGCAGGAAGGGCGATCTGGTGATAATACTGGGAGCAGGAGATATACGGAAGACGGGCGAAGAATTTGCAAGAAGGCTTATTAAGAGCTAAAAGAAATTACTAATGACTATTTTAGGTAAGCGGCAATAGAGCGCCGCGATATTATAAATAAAAAGGAATATTGATATGAGGCAGAAGGGTCTTTTTCTGCCAACATTAAATAGTCAATAGTCATTAGTACTTAGTCATTCAACTTGATAGCAGTATCAGCAAGGAGTGTCGAAGATAGTATGAAAATTAATGAAAGCCTTAGTAAATACACAACCTTGGGTTTGGGTGGTCCGGCAGATTGTATGATTGATGTGCCGGATATGGCAGGATTAAAAAAAGCGCTTTTGTTTGCGAAAAAACAGGAACTTCCGCTCACCATAATCGGCGGGGGAAGCAATATTCTGGTAAAGGACGGCGGGATACGCGGGTTGGTTATCCGTCTTAAAGAAGAATTTTCGGGGATAAAGGTAAAAGGTACTGAGATTATTTGCGGCGGCGGGGCTACACTTTCAGGTGCAGTAATTGTGGCGGCGGCAAAAGGTTTGACCGGACTCGAATTTGCAGCCGGGATACCGGGAACTGTCGGCGGCGCTGTGGTTATGAATGCCGGAGCTAACGGCGGTGAAATTAAGGATATAGTAAAGTCCATAACCGTAATTGACAGGAATGCGAATATTAAAAAAATAAGCTGTAAAAAAGCGGGGTTTATATATAGAGGAGCAAAGTTTGCCAAAACAGGCAGGTTGATTGTGGTGGCCGCCTCTTTTAGGTTAAGGAAAAGCTCCAGAAAAGCTGTAAAAGAAAAGATATTTGAGCTTTTGAGTAAGAGAAAACAGAGCCAGCCGCCTTGTTGGGGCACTGCGGGTTCGGTGTTCAAAAACCCTAAGGGCTTTTATGCGGGACGTCTGATAGATGAATGCGGTCTTAAAGGTAAAAAGATAGGCAAAGCGGAAGTTTCCACAAAACACGGGAATTTCTTTGTTAATCGCGGAAAGTCGGCAAAGGATTTTATAAAACTTATGGAGCTGATTAAAAAGACGGTGCTTAAAAAGACCGGAATAAAACTGGAGCAGGAAATAATAATATTGGGAGAGGATAAGTGAATAATACATTCGTAAGGGATTTTAAGCTGCTTAAAAATAAAAAAATCGTGCTTATTGCCGGAGGCATTTCCTCGGAAAGGAAGATCGCGCTTAAAAGCAGTGATGCCGTTGGAAAAGCATTAAGAAATCTCGGTCTTAAATACACCCGTCTTGATTTTAACGCGGGGAACAGGAAAGATCTCTTCTCACTGCTTAGAAAAATAAATCCCGATGTTGCTTTCCTCGGACTTCACGGGGCTTTTGGGGAGGACGGAAGGATTCAGGGCGCTCTGGATATTATGGGGATAAAATATGCCGGTTCAGGAATGCTGGCAAGCGCCGTCACCATGGATAAGATCATTACAAAAAAAATAATTATAGAGAGAAACCTTCCGACTCCCGCTTATCAGGAGTATGCCGGAGGAAAATTGAAAATTAAGTTCCCGGTGGTGGTAAAACCCGTGGACGGCGGCTCGACCCTGGGCATTACTATCGTAAAGTCCGGGAAAGATTTTAACAAAGCCGTTAAGCTGGCGCTGAAATACTGCCCCAAGGTGCTGGTGGAAAAATATATTAAAGGCAGGGAAGTGACGGTGCCGGTCTTCTTTGGCCGGGCTCTGCCGATAATTGAAATAATTCCGAAGACCGCGTTCTATGATTACACCGCGAAATACGTAAAAGGTATGTCCGAGCATATTATGCCGGCAAAACTCGAAAAGAAACTCTACAAGAAGATAGAAGAGCTGGCAGTTGCTGTTCACGATGCGCTCTCACTTAAGGATTATTCAAGAATAGATTTCATAATAGACGAAAAAACGGGTAAACCGTATATTTTAGAAGCAAACTCACTGCCGGGGCTTACGGGAACTTCACTTCTCCCTGAAGCGGCCAGGTATGCAGGTATAAGCTTCGAAGAGATGATACTTTCAATGCTTTCGGGTGCGGTCAGGAATGGACAATAAAATATTATTCTCGAAATACAGGAATAAGGCCGATATAAAAGGCTCTAAAACCTATAAAGTTACGAGAGTAGTACTTAAAACCGAAGCAGCGGCGGTAAAGCCGAGGGTAAAGCTGACCCTCTCTTTCGCCAAGTTTTTGAAAGCAGTAAAAGTAATTGTGATAACAGGAGCAGTAGCGGCCGCGGGTTACGGGATCTATATAGGAGTGGACAGATTAAATAATGCACCGGATTTTGAAGTAAAAGAAGTAAAAGTGTCCGGCAACAAATATGTAAGTAAGAATGAGATACTGGCAATAGCAAAAGTGGAGACCAGAAAAAATATGTTCGCGGTCAAGTTAAAAGACGTGCAGTCAAGATTGAAAGGCAACCCGCAGTTTAGAGCGGCCACTGTTAACCGGGTGTTCCCGGGTACGGTGGAGATTTCGGTTACTGAAAGAGATCCGGTGGCGTATCTCGGTGAGAATAAGCTTTACCAGACGGACGCAGACGGGATAATCTTTCCGGCGATTAAGTCTTTCTTTCACGGGAAGCGGCTTTATACTTTTACCGGAATAAATTTAACCCTGAGCGAGGTCGGGAAAAAAACCAGCTCGGTATCTTTAAAGCAGGCGCTTTCGATGGTGGAAAAGCTGGAAGTAAAGGGAGCGCCGTATCTGAATGATGTTATGGCTATCGATGTTTCCTGTCCCGAGGAACTGGCGTTGGTGGTGCAGAATACAAAACAGGTTTACAAATTCGGCGAAGGTAACTGGGATGAGAAAATTGACAAGCTTGTATGCCTGCTTAAGAATATTAACGAAAGAAAAAAAGATATCGCTTACGTTGACTTAAGATTCAGAGACGAGGCGGTCGTTTCTTTTAAAAACAACAAAGCAAACTGATTAACCTAAAAGGGCGGTGAGAAAATGGCCAAAGACGAAAATGAAAAGATAGTGGTCGGGCTGGACATAGGCACGACCAAGGTCTGCTGTGTTATCGGAGAAGTTACCGAGACCGGAGGGCTTAATCTTATCGGTATCGGGCATTCCGTATCCAGAGGCCTGAAGAAGGGAATTGTGGTAAATATAGAAACCACCGTGGAAGCGGTACGGAAAGCCGTGGATGATGCTTCCCGGATGGCAGGCGTAGAGGTGGGTTCGGTTTACGCCGGTATCGCAGGAAGCCATGTGAAAGGCCTTAATACAGAAGCCGTTGTGGCTGTTGCCGGAAAAAATAAAGAGGTTACGAACGGTGATGTCGAAAGGGTTATTGAAGCGGTCAAGACCCAGTCGGTACCGCCGGACCGTGAAGTGATACACATTATTCCCCAGGAGTTTATTCTGGATGACCAGGATGAGATAAGAGCGCCTGTCGGAATGTACGGACAAAGACTCCGGGCTAAGGTTCATGTAGTCACGGCCTCGGTAGCCAGAACCCAGGACATTATCAGGTCCATCGAACGGGCGGGCTATTTTGTTGAAGATATAGTGCTCCAGCCGTATGCGTCAAGCGAGGCGGTGCTTACCCAGGACGAGAAAGAACTCGGAGTTGTTATGGTGGATATCGGCGGAGGGACAACGGATATCATTGTCTTCTCTGAAGGCGGAGTCAAGCATACTTCTGTGGTGGCGGTAGGAGGCATGCAGGTGACTAATGATGTGGCAATCGGTCTTCGCGCTCCTATTGAAACCGCGGAGGAGATAAAAAAATCTTTCGGCAGTGCGTTTGCCGGAACAATTAATGAAACGGAAGAGATAAGGGTAAAGCTTATTGGAGACAGGCCGGACCGAGTGGTGCCGAAAAGAATTGTAGCTGAAATTATTCAGCCAAGAATGGAAGAGATCTTTGAGTTTGTTTCTCAGGAACTTAAGATGAACGGTATGGAAGGGAAGATTCCGTCCGGGGTGGTTGTGACCGGAGGTGCTTCCTTGATTCCCGGGATAGAGGAGGTTGTAGAAAAGGTCCTGAAGCTCCCGGTCAGGGTCGGATATCCGCAAGGCATTAACGGTCTTGTGGAAATTGCAAATTCACCGATGTATGCTACCGCGGTAGGGCTGGCGCTTTACGGAGCGAAAGCCAAATCCGGAGGAAAGAGCGGGCTAAGGTCAAATAATAAAGGCGCGATGGAAGGCGTCTTTGCCAATGTCGTTAAATGGTTCAAAGAACTTTTTTGAAAGAAGCAGGGAAAGCAAGGACAGCAAAGAAAGCAAGAACAGTAAGAGCAGAAAAAGAAGAAGGAGAAGCAAAAGAAGGAAAGTGGGGAGGATTTGTATCAGCGTCCACCTTTGGTGAAATCCTGCCGGAGGCGGAGAATCATCTTCCAAAATTCAGCGGGGCTCAAATGCCCGAAACACTTTAAAAACGAAATAATATTACTAAAACTCCCGTCTACGGAGACGGGCAAAAAAACGGAGGAAATACAATGATAGAATTCGCAAACGATCCAAGTTTCGCGGCCAACATAAAGGTGGTCGGAATCGGCGGTGCGGGCAATAATGCTCTTAACAGGATGATTGCCGCTAACATCTCAGGAGTTGAGTTTATAGCGCTCAACACTGATGCTCAGCAGTTGAAAAGAAACGCTGCTTCCGTAAAGATACAGGTCGGAACCAAGCTTACAAAAGGTCTGGGTGCCGGAGCAAATCCTGAGGTCGGCCGTAAAGCGGCTGAAGAAGACAGGGAAAAGATAAGAGAAGCACTCGCAGGCGCGGATATGGTATTTATCACCTGCGGTATGGGCGGCGGTACCGGAACCGGCGGTGCGCCTGTGGTTGCAGAAATAGCAAAAGAGAACGGCGCGTTAACGGTCGGTGTTGTGACCAAGCCGTTCAGGTTCGAAGGTTACAGAAGAAAAATCCATTCCGACGCTGGTATAAAAGAAATATCGGAAAAAGTGGATACGCTTCTTGTGATACCTAACGAGAAACTCCTCTCTATAGTCGAAAGGACGACTCCGATGGTAGAGGCGTTCAATATGGCGGATGATGTACTGCGCCAGGCAATCCAGGGAATTTCCGATGTTATCACCATTCCGGGACTTGTCAATGTTGACTTTGCCGATGTCAGAACGATTATGGCGGAGATGGGAGGGGCCTTAATGGGCACCGGTATCGCAAGCGGAGAGAACAAAGCTACTAAAGCGGCGGAAATGGCAGTGACCAGCCCGTTGCTTGAGAATGTTAATATAGAAGGGGCAAGGGGCGTGCTTATCAATATCACAGGCGGCCCGGACCTGAGCTTGTTTGAAGTTAACGAAGCTACTTCCGTTATCTACGAAAAAGCGCACAAGGAAGCCAACATCATATTCGGTGCCGTCATTGACGAGAATATGAAGAACGAGATAAGAATAACGGTAATTGCCACCGGTTTTACGCCGAAGGCAAATGAATTGGTTCAGAAAGCAGAAGAAAAGAAAGAAGAACCTGTAGCGGAAAAAGAACCTGAGCCGGCGGCAGAACAGCAGCTCGTTCCGGTTGCGGTCGTAGTTCCGCAGAAAAAACTTTCCCTGGACGACATCAAGGGTGAGATAGGAATGTCCAACCTTGAAGCCAAGGTAAAGGGCTACATGGAAAACGAAGATTTTGATGTTCCGACCTTTTTAAGAAAAAGATCGGAATAGAAAACTAGTTAAGGCCGCGTCTTTTTTAGGGCGCGGCCTTTTCTTGCTTGCCTTTAATCCGTTTAAGGGCAAGTAAGAAAACGAAAAGTACTAATGACTAGTGACTAATGACTATTTATGGAAGGCGGCGAAAGGCTGCCGCAATATTATAAATAATAATTAAATAAAATATGAGGCGGGGTTTTATCCGCCAACACTAAATAGTCAATAGTCACTAGTACTTAGTCATTATCATTAGCAGAAAGGAGTCCTTTGCTTAAACGAATAGCTATACTATTATTAATCTTTTCTTTTGGCCTGTCGGCGGCCGAATCCTGGGGTCTGATCCTGGGGTATCATAGGATAGTCGAAAAAAGAACCCTTCATCCGGACGTTACTATCAGTGATTTTGAAGAGCAGCTGCAGTATGTAAAAGATAACTATGAAGTTATTTCTCTGGATCATCTGGTTAACTGCATAAAAGAGAAAAAACCGCTGGAAGCCAATTCGGTGGTGATTACGTTTGATGACGGGGACGAATCCATTTACAAAAACGCCTATCCAATAATTAAAAAGCTAAATATCCCTGTTACAATATTTCTCTATTCCGATTATCCCGGTAAGGGCGGTTTTACCTGGGAGCAGGCAAAAGAAATGTCCGATAACGGAATAAGTTTTGGTTCGCATACAAAATCTCATGTTATACTTACGGATAAACTTAAAGGCGAAATTGAAGAGAAGTATATTGAAAGAATACGAAGTGAGCTTGTGGATTCAAAAAAAATAATAGAGGAGAATATCAAAAAGGAAGTTAAATATCTGGCTTATCCATACGGCCAACACCTTGAAGTTGTTGAAACGGAAGTTCTGAAAGCCGGTTACATTGCCGCGACAGGTATGGCATGGGACCGTAACTTTGTTTCTTCCGCTTCTCTCATAAATCTTAAGCGCCGTCTCATTCCGGGAAAATGCAGGTATAGTGAGTTTGTAGATATATTTAAGAATACAAATCTCGACAAGTCCTCGGAGATAACAAATGAAGATTGCCGTTAAACTTTTCCTGCTGGCAGTTCTGGTTTTTACACTTGCATATTTTATCTTAAGTAAAAAACCTGCCCCAGAGAAATATGAACCCAGGGAAAGCGCTATAGAAACCGAAATAACTCCGGAGGTTTCCCCTTTACCGGTTCTACCGAAGGACGAAATTATAAAACCGCCGGTAAAAGAGACGCCGGTCGTGACTTTGCAGGATAATGCCGGGGCAAAATGGATTAAAATATTGAATTATCACGAGATATTTCCGGAAAGTGTCAGGTCGAGCAAAGATCCAAAAATAAACAGGTTTTCCAAGCCCTCAGATCTTCTTTTAATAGTTACGGCTGAAAATTTTGAGAGACAGATGAAGTTTCTTGCGGAAAATTTCAAGTGCGTAAAAATGTCTGAATTGGGAGCGCATCTGGAAAATAAGCAACCCTTCGAAAAGAACGTGGTAGTAATAACTTTTGACGGCGCAGACGAATCTATTTGTCAATACGCATACCCTATACTTAAGAAATACAACTTGCCTGCCACCTTGTTCCTTCATATTAATTCCGTGAAACTTGACCGGACTGCTATGAAATGGGACACCTTAAAGAAAATACATGAAGAAGGTTTAATGGAAATTGAATCCCACTCGATGTCGCATCCCCATTTAAACAAGCTGAAGACCGGGGAAACAGAAGAAGAGTATGAAAATAGAGTAAGGTGGGAAATGACGGAGTCCAAAAAGATCATTGAGGAAAAGCTGAATAAGAAAGTTTACTATTTTGCGTATCCTTACGGAAGTTATAACAGTACGGTCATGCGGTTGCTTAAAGAATGCGGCTATAAGGCATCGGTAACGGTTCAATGGGACAAAAATACCGTCGAAACAAATCCGTACGCCTTAAGGCGCCGGGGGGTTTTCGGAAATATTAGTCTGGCGCAGTTTATAGAACTTGTAACTAAAAATCAAAAAGATGATATGCGTGAATTCGCGGATTAAAATTATTGTACTGATAATCATGTCCTTGTTCTGTATGGGCGCTCAAACCCTCAAGGACAAAGTTGTGCTGTCTGAAATCAAAGTTACCGATAACGGTGTTCCCCGGAAGATCAAAGTTTATACCATCACCCGCGGTTTTGACACTTACTATCATATAAAAGGTATCTGCCAGGCGTATAATTTCTCCTTTTCGTATGTTCCTGCCAAAAAAAGAATACTTATGAGCAAAGGTGTCAACTCACTGCGTTTGACTGTCGGTAAAGAACCCAAGCTCAAAGACCAATCGCTCTTTTCGGAAAACAAATATTTTCTTTCAGCCGAAGGTTTAAATTATGTTTTCGCCGCGCTCGTTAAAGGTTCTGTAAAACTCGATAAAAAAAACAAAGTACTTCAGGTAAAATACGAAGGGGATCTGAAAATCAAAAAAGAAGTAAAAGGAAAAACGGTTGTTAAAGGAAGTATGGGAAACATTAAAACAATTCCGCTTTTGCAGGGGGACAAATTCAAAGTTCAAAGGATTATTCTTGATGCCGGGCATGGGGGAAAAGATCCGGGCGCTGTCGGAAAAGACGGGCTGCAGGAGAAGGCAGTTACCCTCGACATAGCTCTTAAAACAGCAGCATTAATAAGGGAAAAGCTAAAAAAAGAGGTTTTTCTTACCCGGGACAAGGATGTTTATATAAGCCTGCAGGAAAGGACCGCGATAGCAAATAAGAATAAAGGCGATATCTTTGTAGCGATACATATTAACGCGAATGTTGACCGGGAGGCTCTGGGGACAGAGATCTATATATACGATGCTGAACCCACGGATAAAAAAGCAAGCAAGCTGGCAATAAGAGAAAATCTGGAATATCTTAAAGCCGGCGGTATTCGTACCATTTTAAGCGAGCTTGGTTCGAAATCTAATGACTCACTCAGCATTCTTCTGGCGGGTAATATACTGGATAATATTGTTAACGGCGTGGATGTGGAGAGCAGGAATAAAAACATGATACTTCGCGCGCCTTTTTATGTTATTGCTCACGCAAATATGCCGGCCGTACTTGTGGAAGTGGCTTTCATAACGAATAAAAATGAAGAAAAGAAGCTGAGAGAAGATGAGTTCAGGAACAAAGTCGCGAAGGCTATCTGTCAGGGTGTGGAAGACTTTATTAATGCGACGAATGAAGATGCAAAAGAAGAAAAGCTTGTCATGCGGGAGCCGGTGACAGAAGAGTACAGGAAGGAAGGGTATGTTGAATAGCAAGTACAGCAAAGACAGCAAGGAAAGCAAGGACAGGAAGTGAAGTAAAAGAAGTCGAAAAGAAAAAAGCCTGGTCGCCGTATTTTAGGCGAGCAGTCCGCCAGCGCTTTGTGGCGGAAAGAACAGAAAGTGAAGTAAAGGAAGTAGGAAAAGCAGAGAAAGTAAAGAAAGGAAAACAAGGATATAATGATAGAAAAAATTAAAAAAACAACAGAGTCAGTGAGAATAGTGGTGTTCACATCTGTCAAGCCCTTGAGTTACAAACAGGGGGAATTTGCAAAAAACTTACCGCTGCTTTTAAAAAGGTTGAAATTAAAACCGGAAATTGTTGCTTTTGCGAAGCAAGTGCATGGGGCGAAAGTTTTTGACGTAAAAAGTGCTAAATTTGTAAACGGGCGGGAAGCGGACGGGTTTATTACGACAAAAAAGAATTGCCTTCTCCTGGTTTTTACCGCGGATTGTCTTCCGGTCTTCATTTATGATGTGAAAAACGGCTACGTCGGCATCACTCACTGCGGCTGGAAGAGCACACAGAAAAACATAATAGCCAAAGCCGTAGAAAAGCTAAAAAAGAAGGGTTCCAAAGTAAAAGATCTCCATATCGTTCTCGGTCCGAGAATCATGAAGTGCTGCTATGAGGTAAGCCCTGAATTCCTCCTTAATTTTAAAGGGCAATACGGCAATAAGGGCTTTTGTAAACGCAGCGGTAAACTCTACTTCTCCCTCTCTGATATCGTAAAACTTCAATTGAAAAAACTAAGAATTCCTGCTAAAAATATAATAGATACAGCTCGCTGCACTTGTTGCGACCGGAAGAGCTACTTTTCATATAGAAGAGATGGAAAAGGGACAGGCAGGATGGTGTCAGGAATCATTGCCTTGTAAGTACGAAGTACGATGTACAAAGTACAAAGTAAGAGCGAAAG
>Ga0208977_1001566_pt1 | contig 11108 bp, 14 predicted proteins | sample RifOxyA2_FD_184030 | JGI IMG/M metagenome (GOLD analysis project Ga0208977, IMG submission 184030) | Groundwater microbial communities from Rifle, Colorado - Rifle Oxygen_injection A2 (SPAdes) | ecosystem: Environmental > Aquatic > Deep subsurface > Groundwater | place: Rifle, Colorado, United...
AACATTATTAATGGTAATATAATTTGCCTTAGAAGGCCAATGTATAATGAATACATTGGTTTTTTTAATCCTTGTAATGCTGAGATATTTAAAAATAAAAACAAATATGCCCAAGTAAGAAACGATGCATATTTTAAGTAATGCACGGCAATATTTATAACATTGCTATCTTGCGTAAATATTTTTATTAAAAGCGGTGAAAACAACAAAATACAAATACTGCCAAATGTCATAATATACAAACCATATTTTGTAGTAATTTTTAATGTTTCTTTAACTCTATCAAATTTTTTTGCACCATTATTCTGCCCAACAAGTGTGAGTGTGGCAATATTTAGCCCAATTGTAGGTAATAAAAATAACTGCTCTATCCTGGTTGCAATGCCAAATGCTGCAACTGTTTCTTTACCAAAAACACCTAAAAAATAAGTTGTCACAAATATTCCAACTCCAACTGTTACCATACTCAATGATGAAGGAAGACCTTGTTTGATTATCTCAACATAAGGAGCTTTTTGAGGCATTAATTTTTTAAATGTTGGTGCTTCAAATAAAAATGTCTTTGAAGCTTTTTTACCCAAATAAAATGTACCAATAATCTGAATAATAACTGTAGCTAAAGCCACGCCAGCTACACCCATTTTCGGCAGGCCAAAGTAACCAAACATTAAAATGGGATCCAAAACAATATTAATAAAAAACCCTACAATCAAAAAATTTCTAAAAGTCTTCATATCTCCAGAAGCATTTAATATTGAATTAAACACATAAGACATTACAAAAAAAACTGTGCCATAAAATATGATATTTATATAAGATAAAGACAATGCCAAATATTCGCCACTTGCGCCAAGTAATTTAAGTAGCATTGGAGAAGAAACCAAACCTATAGCAGTTAAAACAACTGAAAGCACAAGCCCAAAAGAAATAGTTTGCTTTGCATATAATTTTCCTTGTTCGTTGTTTTTGCCCCCAATGTGATTTGCAATAATTGCTGTTGCCCCGCTTGATAAACCAGTGCCCAAAGCAATAATTATAAAAAATGTTGGGAAAGAAATTGATAAAGCAGCAAGAGCATCAGTTGATATCATGCCTGCATAAAAAGTATCAACAATATTAAACATTGTATTAAAAAAGAATCCAATGCTTGCTGGAATTGCCATCATTTTAACCAAATCTTTAATTGGAGCTACTGTTAAATCAGAGTTATTTTTATTCATAATGTAAACTAAATTATTTATCAATTAATTTTTATTGTACTATTTGCGTGCAATAACTACATCTTTTAGCCTCCAAAGGAATTTCACTCAAACATTCTTTGCACTTTTTAGTTGTAGGACTTGAAAGTTCTTTCTTTTTCATTTTTTTAGTTAAAACATTCATTGGTAAAACCACGAAAAAATAAATCGCAAAAGCAACCAGTAAAAAGGCAACTATTGCATTTACAAATTCTCCATACAAAAACTTACTTCCATTAAGTGTAAAATAAAGTCCAGAAAAATCTGGTACTTTAGCAATAGCACCAATAAGTGGAGTAAGCAAACCTTTTACTAAAGAATTTATCACTGCCCCAAACGAAACTCCAATAACCACGCCAACTGCAAGGTCAACTGCATTACCCCGCATAACAAAATCACGAAAACCCTCAAAAACTTTATTCATATTTTTGTCTACTTAATAATATTAACTTTACATTTTCATTATACCAAAAAACCACTCATATTTAAAGTGGTTTTTGGATTCATCAATCTATCAAAATCTTACTTTTTAGCTACTTTTAAATCATAGCTAAATTCTATCTTTGCAAAATTCAAACTTACTGATTCGGTTGGCATATCACCGCCACTTCCCGATAATTCATAAGAACTTATCAGCACATCAGACAATTCTATTTTAAGATAATCAGTATTTCCTCTTCTAACATGCAAAACTGCATTTTTAATATGCTCGCCCTTTGCTAATGAAGAATATAACATTGGCGAAGCTTTATCAATTCTTTTGGTAAAATGAAAATCTTGCATGCTAATATATCCATTGCATTTACATGAGTAGATGAGCCTTGCACGCCATCTATCTCTATAAACACATCAAAAAAGCTATTTGCTGCTCTTGCCTCACTTGGCTGTTGTAAAATTGGGGCTAGCATCAACCCTGACAATAAAATAGCGCTTAATGATAAAAATACTAATAATTTATTTTTCATAAATTTGTTTTTTTATTTAATAATATTAATTTTAATTATTTTTATTTACGACCGCTAAGGCGCCAAAATTAATGATACCATAGATTATGATACGCATTCTTACACAAAAAAATTTCTAACCAATACCATACTCAATTTTGCTCTTTTTATTACAAAAAACCGCTCAAGCGGTTTATTAGTTCCAAGCCAATTATTTTTTTATTTATTATTAAATTTATTATTTTTACTATTTTTTTCAGTTTTTGAGTCTTCTCTTACGGCCCAAACAAGGCCACCAATAAGTAGTGTTAAAAATATCCCAATTCCTAAAATAACAATTATTGAAAACATATTTTTCGTTAATTAATCTTTACTTTTCATTTTCATTATACCAAAAAAAATAGACAAAAAAAATCCCGCAGTCGGAACTGCGGGTGTAAGGTGGGGTTACTCATGGTCTCAGGCAATGTCAACTGCCTTCTGCTCTCGCCACTTTTTCCATCCTTTGTGACAGTGGCAAAAAATAGACTTTAGCCCGGCAAAGCCATAACTTTCTGCCATCATCTCAAAAAGCACGATGGCATAGATAATTCTAAACCACGGCCAATTGTCAACGATGGTGTGCCCAGCCTTCGCTACAACGTCGCCACCAAGGATTGATACTGGGATCATCGCCAGCAAAACGGCAAAGCCCAAGAAAAAACAAACAATCATGGTGACGAATATTGCCATGATTCCATTTACGATAACTCTACCTAGGAAATCCATAAACCTGTCGAACATTTTATATCCTCCGTTCAAAGAACAAACATATCCAAACACCGTGTCTAGATAATATTTTTTATCACAATACTACCCCAAAGTCAATCAAATGCGCTGGTTCATATGATATGATACACCTACTCTTTTAAAATTATGAAAGGAAAGTATAATGGACGGCATATGACAATATACGGCTCAATACTGCCAGGAGCAAGAACTATTGCTTGGTCTTCTACCCTGACAGATAAACTCACAGATCAAGCAAAACAAAGATTAAAAATATTGGACTGGCACAGGGCAAACGGCAAAAATTCCTCGCTCACTGCCCGTCACTTTGGAATTGGAAGAATGACTTTGCACAGATGGCAAACAAGATTTAAGAAGTTTGGAATACTAGGTTTAAACGAATTATCTAAAAAACCAAAACATTTAAGAAAACCTACTACGACATGGCAAATTGTTTCGAGGGTTGTCGAACTTCGCAAACAATATCCAGCTTGGTCAAAACATAAACTGTCTGCAATTTTAAAACGAGAAGGAATGATTGTTTCAGAAAGTACAGTAGGTAGAATATTAAAAAGAAAAAACTTAATTGATAAAAAGATTTCAAGAAAGAAAAGAAAGTCTGCGTTACATCCTAAAACAAGATTTCCTAAGGGATTAAAGATAAATTGCGAAGGACAAATGGTTCAAATGGACACAAAGTATATTATGCTTACAGGTGGCCAGAAGTTTTATCAGTTTACCGCTATTGATGTGCTAGGTAAACACAGAGTATTACGAGTCTATGCTTCTCAATCTTCACGCAACGGAGCTTTGTTTTTAAAAGAGTGCCTTGCATCATTTCCTTTTCCAATTCAAGCAGTGCAGACAGACAATGGAGCACCATTTCAAAAAGAATTTGATAAGTTATGTAAAGAATTAAATCTGACGCATTACTACACTTATCCACGCTCACCCAAACAAAATACTTATGTTGAAAATTCGCACGGATCAGATGAAAGAGAATTTTATCAGCAAGGCAATGTAAGCTCAATACTTTCTGAAATGCAAAAGAAAATTATGGAACGAGAAGATGTTTGGAACAACTTTCGACCACACGAAGCGCTAGGTCAACTCACTCCAGCAGAATACTCACAAAAGATAAAAATATGTGGCTTACCAACAAAAAACGTTATCGTATTACAAACTTAACAAGTGTATCACATGTATCTGGACCTAGACAGTGGGTTTTAATTCGCTCAGACCTGTGTGAGCGAATGCCGGATTCCCGCTTTCGCGGGAATGACAAAAAAAATAGTGCATATTAATTCAGCTATAACATTGTTAATATACATTGAATTAAAAAACAAAAATTAAACAAAAAAACCGCTAAAGTTTCAATTTAGCGGTTTTTGTAAACTAAAATATAATCGACTTTTGAAGCTTCTGCTTCGCCCCAACCACTTAATTTTAATACTGGGTCTATGTATTCAGCTCTTGCTTCTGATTCATTCATATTTATTTTAATTTTTTGTATCTTGTTGCAGGCCCCTGCCCTAATTTTTCAATTAATTTATATTCCAATAAACGAGCAACTGATTTTTTAACAGTTGGCAAAGGCACATTAATTTTATTTTGAATTTCTGAGACTGAAAGCTCGTCACCTCTAACAAACAAATTATAAATTTTCTTTTGAATTTCCGATAATAAATTTTCAGAATTATTTCCACCTAAAAGATCAATTGCTTTTTTCACTTGAGTATAAACACAATCCAAAAAAAATACTAACCATGGCTCAATGTTTTCACTTTCTGTTTTATGATTTTTTTGAGTTTTTCTTAAAGCCAAATAATATTCAGATTTTCTTTCCTCAATAATTTCTTCTAGTGAAACATACGGAATATATGCATACCCGTTTTGAAGCATCATCAAATTAGTCACGGCTCTGGAAAGCCTACCGTTACCATCTTGGAAAGGATGGATTGCTAAAAATTCAAAAATAAAGCTAGCAATCACAACCAAAGAGTGAATATCCTTTTTTTCTTGCCTTTCTTTTAACCACTCTAAAACATCATCCATTTCTTTTTTTACAAGCCATGGTGCTGTAGCTTCAAAAAGTATTGTTTTGACTCTTCCATTTTCTAAAATTGCTACTTTATTATCTTTTGTTTTATATTTTCCACGATGCAGTTCATCTTTTTTAGAAAATTTAAGCATTATATCGTGAAGTTGAAAGATCATTCCTTCTGTTATTTTCAAGGAATTATAATTATCAAATATCCTGCCAAGCAAATCTGCATATCCTGCCACCTCCTGTTCATCTCTATTTTTTGGAGCTGCCTGATTTATTCCACGCAAAAAACGTTCAATTTCTTGATCAGTCATAGCCACGCCTTCAATACGGGTAGACGAGCCTGTACTAGTAATTATTACAGAACGTTTTAATTGACCCAAAATTCTAGGATTTAACGACAAGGAACCGCTCCATTTTCCTTTAAGTTCGTCAATCTCTCCAATTTTAAGGAGAATCTCGTTAGAAAGTGTTATTCTTTTGTTCAGCCTATTTTCTTTCATATTTTTCTATTTTATTAAATATTTCCAGATATATCCGATTATATCCGATATTATCCGAAAAGTCAACTTATTTTAGCTCCCCAACTCATTTCATATTACTTTAATTTATCACTTCTTAGGGGTTGATTCAATATGTTTTACTGATAATATTCTGTCCACACGGAAGGTGCGGTCTTCTCTGCGAGTGAGGCAAAACGCCGAAACCCCTAAATATTCAACACCCATATATTGCATTTGTCCCATAATTTTGGGCTGAATTATTCTTTTAGATTTTTCATCATTAGCTTTTAAATATATTATTTCAAGCTCTGATTTTTCTTTAATAGCTTTGGCAATTAATTCTATTTTCTCATCTTGTGATTGCTCATTGTCGCCAATTTTGTACTGAAATTTAGTTAAAAATTTAATTACTCGCCAATCTAAAAATATGTGATTTTTGATAATTGGTTTTTTAAGCACAATACCTTCCAGGCAAGTACAGCGACTTAATGCCACATAAGTTTGCCCATGAGCAAAAGCACCTCTACCCATATCAATAATTACTTTATCAAAAGTTTTACCCTGACTTTTGTGAATAGTCACAGCCCAAGCAAGCTTAAGTGGATATTGAGTAAATGACCCAATAACTTTGGTTTGCAAACTACGCGAATTTGGATCATAGTCATAATGAAAAATCTCCCACGTATAAGGCAAAATTTCTTCTATGCTTCCATTATCAAGCTCTACAATAATTGCCGGCTCTCCATAGTCCCCCACATTTTCTTCTACATCTACAATTTTAGCAACTGTGCCATTAACCCACCTTGCATGCTTATCATTGTTTAAAAGCATAATTTGGCTTCCAATTTTTACAGACAAATCTTTATCAGTTGGCAAATAATTTTTATCAAAATCTCCAAAAATTTTGCCTTCATAAAAATGCTCTTTTGTATTTAGTTGTTTTAATTTTTTCTCATTTATCTCTCTGGCTGAATCGTTCATTGGGGTTAAACAAATATAAAAATCATCTAGTGATGGCTCAAAATTTACATTTAATCTTTTGTTAAATTCTGCCAAATCATTATCTGTAACGCTTCGATTTCTTACAGCATTAAGTAGTTTTATAAATTTCTCATCTTTTTGTCTATATACTTTTTCAAGTTCCACAAATTCAAGCACAAGGTCATCAAAAATTTTAGCAGAGAAAAAATATGGGCTTTCATATTTTGATAAAAATGCCCGCTCTTCTCTATAGCCTAAAACCGGTGGAAGCTGATATAAGTCCCCAATTAAAATCATTTGTTTACCACCAAAAGGCAATTTATTTTTTAAGCAAGTTTTAAGATATGCATCAACGCAATCAAGTAAATCAGCACGAACCATTGAAACTTCATCAATTACAATAGCAGAAATTCTTTTATATAATTCCAATTTTTTATCTTTGACTTTTCTGGCTAAATTTTTGGCTTTTTCTATGGTAATATCTGGCTTGAAACCAAAAAACGAGTGGATTGTTTGTCCTCTTACATTGATTGAAGCTACTCCTGTGGGAGCTAAAACTGCAATTTGTTTTTTGGTAGTGCTTCGAAAATAATCTAGCAAAGTGGATTTACCAGTACCAGCTTTTCCTGTAATAAAAACATTGTTATTGCTATTTTCAATAATGTTTAAAGCACGCTTGAAATCAGAATTAATTTCTATTGGCTTTTTTTCAATTGTTATTTTAGATTTTTTATTCAACTGGATTTACAATTATTTCAAAGGTTTCAGGATTAATTTCAAATTTATTGCCTTTTGCAAGTTTATCGGAAATTAAAGCTTCTGCAATAGAATTTTCTACTTTATCTTGAACTACTCTTCGCATTTCTCTGGCTCCAAATTCTGGCTTATAAGAAAGCTCTACAATTTTTGCTTTTAAAGACTCAGTAATTATAAAATCAATTTCTTTTTCTTTTAGATTTTTTTGTAGACTTACTAAGCGGATGAAAAATTACTGTAGCGTCAAAACGATTTACAAACTCTGGCCTAAATATATTTTTTTCAAAAAGTCCCAAAAGTATTTTTTCTTTATCTAATTTTTCCCCAGCTTCTACAGATTTGAAAATATCAGAAGCTCCGGCATTTGAGGTACAAATAATAATTGTGTTTGTAAACATAACTTTTCTGCCTTGCCCATCGGTAATATGTCCTTCATCCAAAACCTGCAAAAACAAATTTAATATATTAAAATGAGCTTTTTCTATTTCATCTAACAAAACCAATGAAAATGGACTTTCTCTTACAGGTGTTGTTAAAAGTCCCTGCATTTCAACTGGAGAAATTGCACCAATTAATCTTGGGATATCAGAAAGTGACTGAAACTCCGACATATCAATCCTAATTGTTTTATCCTCGCCACCAAAATATATTTGAGCTAAAGCCTTTGCTGTCTCAGTTTTACCAACTCCTGTTGGACCCATAAACAGAAAGGTTCCCATTGGTCTTTTTTTAGAAGCAATTCCAGCTCTTGCCCTTCGCATTGCAATTGAAATTTCGGAAACTGCTTCTTCTTGATTGACAATTCTTTGATGAATTAAATTCTCTAAATTTAATAAAACTTCCTTTTCTTTAAATTCCATTTTACCAACAGGAATTTGAGTTTTATCAGAAATAATTTTAGCGATATGATGAGGCATTACAACTTTTTCCTTTAAAGTTTGAGCATAAACCACAGCTTCGTCTAATACATCGATAGCTTTTTTTGGAAATGGCGTTGATGGAAAATATCTTCCAGTTAAATTTACAATTTCTCTTATTGCAGGATAAATAACTAAAATTTTATATTTTGCTTCAAGCTCTAAAGCTAAATTTTGCAAAATCTTGATTGTTTCAATTTCAGTAATTTCAGAAACCTCAATCTTTCTAAAATATTCTAGAAATGAAGGGTTTTGTTCAATATTTTGGTGAAGTCCTGCAAAAGAAGTAATTCCTACAAATTGAAAAGTTGGAATTGCCAAATATTTAGTTAAAATTCCTGATATATCAAATGCACCAGCTTTTGCAATTTTTTGTCCAACATAATTTTGCAATTCATCAATTACCAAAATTACATTCCCAGCGGAAAAAGCCTCCTGGAAAATTTTGTCTAAAATTGTTTCTAATTTTTCTGAATCTTGGATACTCGACAATAAAGCTATCATATCTAACTCAACCACTCTTTTATTGTTTAATTCTGGTAGACTTTGGGATAGAAAGCACTTTTGTGCTACGGCCTCAATTATACTTTTTCTGCCTGTGCCTGGATCTCCAATTATCAAAACATTGGACAAATTTGAACGCGCTAAAATCATTTCCGTTTCTTCAATTTCTTTTTTATGTCCTACAACTTCTTTATAAAGCCATTTTGAAACAGTATCCCGCCAATCAACTGAATATTGATCTAAAGTAATTGTATACCCAAAAGCCCAATCCTGACCGTTTGACCCAGCTCTTGATAAGTTATCACTAGACCAAAATATCTTTTGAGACCTTACTCTCTCTTCTACAGAATCCAGCCACAACGATAAATTCTCAACATCCTTTTCCTTTAAATCATAATCAATTAAAACTTTTTGAAAAAATTTATCATTTTGAGCCAAAGCAATTAAAATTTCTTTTTCTGTAATTCTTAAATGATTTCTCTCTACAGCAATTTTTCCTGCAGACAAAATCACACTTTTGAAATCTTCTGAAAAAGCCTCTATAGAACTTCCATCAGTTAAAGATTTTTCTAAGAAATTTTTTACATTAATTAAAAGTTTATTTGTATCTATGCCCAATCTAAAACAAAGAATGTTTATTTCTTTGCTATATTTTACTGCAGAATATAATAAAGCCGTTGAATTTATTTGAAAAATTTTTTTGTTATTACAAAACCTAATTGCATTTTGAATAAATTTTGCAGATTCAATATTTAAAAATTCAGCTAAATTGTATTCATCTGGATTTAAAATTGCATCTTTAAGATTCACTAATAACTTCGAGTTTATTTTTTTTAATTTTATAAATAAGGAAAATTCAAAAAATAATAAAAAAAGAGCCAAGAAAATAACTGGCGCCTTTAAAGTTGTTGATAATGTCAAAATTTCATAATAAGAAATACTGAATACGAATACTGAAATTATAAACAAACAAAGAAATAAATTTTTAAGAAAATTTAAATATTCCAATTTGAAAATTTTTTGTATTTTTACAAGACTAAATATTTCTGAGTTTTTTAGATCAAACTTCATAATATTATTAAACTTAATAATTAAAAATTAAGACTATCGCAAATAATAAAATAAATGGAATTAAAATCCAAAACAAAATAGCCAGTAAACCAATAATTAAAACCAAAACCTGAAAAATTGCTCCAATAATAATTAAAACAATTCTTAAAATAAATCCAATGATTCTTGAAAAAATATTAGAGATAATTACACTAGCATATTCTTGAATATCAAAAACCTTAGGAAAGGCCCAAGCATTTCTTCTCCATGGAGAAATAATAGTTTTTAAAAGTAATGGTAATGAAAAATAATTTGTTGCAAACATAATATAATTTTTCCATACAACAAACAAAAACTTTGGCATCTCCCAAAAATGCCACATAAACCACTCAACTACAATATTTTCTTTTTTTACAACTTCCTGCATAAAAATTTATATTTTTAATATTTTTATTAATTCTTCCTCTGTACTCACGATAAAATCTAACGGGACTTTTAACATAGGGTTTAATTTAGAACTGATAAATGCAGATCTTATATCTGTTTGTAAGCCAATTAAAGTTTTATTTTTATTGTTAAAAAATTTGTCACTATAAGCAATCCCCAACTCAACACAGGCACCTTCATCTGGAACTCTGCCATCTAAAACAAATAAAAATATTTCTGATTCAATAATTTTATCTCTATCGATTTCAAAAAGTATTTTTTTCTTCTGTTCCAGCTCCATTTTATCATAAGGCGATTTATTTTTTTCAATTCCATCTCTTTGAGGTAAAAAAACTTTGAAGCCGACTTTCTCTAATTTATCACATAATTCCAAATTAAATTTCTTTTCTGCCCCGCTAAACAAAGGTCCGGCAAAATAAATTTTCTTATTTTTCATATTCCACTTCATTATAATTGTAACACATTATTACTATTCTTGCATTCTGCAGAATACCAGAATATATTATTTATTTTGCGATTTATTACAACTTTTTATAACTTCTATTTATTTTTACTTTGCGATGTTTCTTTTTGAAATGATTCAATAAACTTTATAAAAATTTTCCCATATGGGGAAAGTGAATGTCTCACTGCCCCATCCCCTGTATAATTTTTATTTAGCAATCCCGCGTTAACTAATTTTTTAGTATGCTCTGATATTGTTTTTATATTGCATTTTAAAATTTCTGTAATTTGACTCAATGTGATATTTTCTGATTGGGAAACTAAAAGCAAAATTTCAATTCTTCTATGATTTGCAACTCCTTTAAAATTCCTTTCCATTTGTTTTGGCGTTTTTTTATTTTCCATTATAGTACAATTTAGATTTATACCCCCTTTTCATTATAACACATTATTACCATTCTTGCATTCTGCAGAATACCAGAATGTATATATCTGTAAATATTTTTTTA
>Ga0208977_1001571_pt1 | contig 11081 bp, 17 predicted proteins | sample RifOxyA2_FD_184030 | JGI IMG/M metagenome (GOLD analysis project Ga0208977, IMG submission 184030) | Groundwater microbial communities from Rifle, Colorado - Rifle Oxygen_injection A2 (SPAdes) | ecosystem: Environmental > Aquatic > Deep subsurface > Groundwater | place: Rifle, Colorado, United...
TATTCACGGAGGTAAAACTTAATTCCGTTACACTCGACCAAAATAAAAGTACGGTCAGATTTTTTATTGTGATTAACTACGATACGTCAAAAATAAAATTATAAACGAAAAGATATGAATGAAGAGAATATAGAAAATAAAATAAAGGAAATAAACATAAGTGCGATAAAAGATATTATTGTGGATTTTGTGTTTCCTATCATTGGTCTCGCAGTTACGGCTTTACTGTTCTTTATATACATCAAACCCACTTACACCAAGATTAATGATCTTAAAGCGCAACTGACTTCACAGACCGCAGTGTTGGAGGTTTTAAACACCAAGGCCGCTGCCCTTTCAAAAATGAAAGACTTTAATACCGTGCTGGAGGAGAACGCTGATCTGGTTGAAAAGTTGTACGTATCAGAATCCAACGTCCCCCAGCTCCTCGACCAAATACATCAGATTACGACGAATGCCGGCATGTCCGTTGACCGTTTGAACTATTCGTATTCAGGGGCGACCGGCGCAGCCGCAGATGCTATTTCAGATCAAAGAAAAGAGGATATAAGCGGGGTTGTTAATGTTGCGGCGACCGTAACCGGTACTTACGAGCAAATGGTTGTGTTTATGCAGGAAATTGAAAGATCTGCAAGAATAGCCTATGTAACTACGTTCAGATTCGGTGTGGACTCAGGTACGGAACAGACAGGTCTTATAAATGTTAATGTAAATGTAGACTCACCTTACATGTATGTTCAGTCTGTTGCGGTAACGGATGACCCCATTACCCTGGATATTACATCCCCGGCTTTTGTCGCTTTTATGAACAGTATAAAAGATTACAAATATTACGAATTTCTCAATCCTGAAATTGCGGAAAGCGAAGTAGTCGAGACCCCCGCAGAAGAAACTACGGAACAAACCTCCGCGGAAGAGCCTGCAGGAACGCCGGAAACTCCATTCGATCTATAATTAGTTTGTAGACAAAGAAATTTCCTATTGTGTACACCGTTCCGCCACAGGAGAGTTTTCTTTTTTCCACTTTTCTATCTCTTTATGATTACCCGAAATTAAAACGTCAGGTACTTTCTTTCCTTTGAAGATCTCCGGTCTGGTGTACTGAGGGTATTCAATCGTACCGTTCGAGAATGATTCGTTGGCTACGGCGTCCTCTTTTTCGATAACCCGGGGCAGGAGTCTTGTAACGCTTTCCAAAATGGTTAAAGCCGGTACTTCTCCGCCGGAGAGAACAAAATCTCCTATACTTATCACGTCGGTCACATAATTTTCTTCTATTCTGGCATCTACCCCCTCGTATCTTCCGCAGATCAAAGTAATTTCCCGCTCTTTCGACAGGTCCTCGGCATACTTTTGGTCATATTTTTTACCGCGCGGAGATAAAAGTATTACCCGGACGCCCCCTTTCTTTATAACATCTTCCGGTGATCTGCCATGTATGTCACTTAGGGCGCTGTAAATAGGTTCGGGCATCAACAACATTCCAGTGCCCCCTCCGTAGGGTTTGTCGTCGACAGTACCTCTTTTGTCTAGGGCATAGTCTCTCAGGTTCCACAACTTATATTCAGCAGCCTTTTTTTCGACAGCTCTTTTAAAGGGTAAAAATTCTAAATGAGGTTGTATAAGTTCGGGAAATAAAGTAAGGACGTTAAATCTGATCATCTTCTTTAATGTTAACACTTATTCTTATGTCGTCTTTTATTGCTTTGGCTTTGGCCATGTTTCTGATGCTCTTGATGTTTCTACCCTCTTTGCCGATTAGCGTGCCCATGTCCTCTTTGGCCGCGGAAATTGTGTATACAAAAACACCTTCTTCGTTAACTTCTTCAACTTCTATTGCTTCGGGTTGAGAAACGATTTGTCGGACAATATATGTTATGAATTCCTTCATGTTAAGCGGCCTGTTCAGGAGTTTCATCTACGGGTGCGGTGTTATCTTCAGCCGCGGCTTCAGGTTTTTCAGCGGGTGCGGATTTTTCCTCGGTTACAGCCTCGGTCTTTTCTACTTCCTCTTCTTTACCGGGTTTGTACTTTTTGTACTCATACTTGCCCTCTACCATTTTCTTTACAGCATCGGAGACTATAGCACCTTTTGAAACCCATTCCTGAAATTTTTTCTTGTCGTAGTCAAAGGATGCCGGAACTGTAGACGGATTATAGAAACCTATAATGTCCAGAAACTTGCCATCCCTCTTGGTTCTGGTCTGCGTAGCTACCACCCTGTAGGATGGTAAATTTTTTCTTCCTGTTCTTGTTAATCTGATTGTTACCGACATAACTGGTTGATTTTAGCAGATGAGGTTGTGGTTGTCTACACATCCACGATAACCTTTAATCGCCTTTCTCCATTCTTTTTAAACCGTTTTCAGCCGCCGCCTGCTCAGCCCTCTGTTTACTCTTGCCTTCGCCGGTCCCCCAATTCTCCTTGCCTATGAAAACCCCCATTTTAAAGGTTTTTTCATGGTCGGGTCCCCAGGAGTCAATTATCTGATATACCGGAGTCACGCCGAATTTATCCTGTGCCACTTCCTGAAACTGGGATTTCGCATCTCTGTATACATTGCCGGTGACAATATCGCCTATTTTGAAAAAAAGCTCTTTTTCCAGGAACTGCCGGCATTTTTCAAGGCCTCTATCCAGGTAAAGGGCGCCCAGCACAGCCTCAAATGTATTAGCCAGGATATATTCCCTATCTCTTCCTCCGGTTGCCTCTTCACCATTGGAAAGAAGTAGCAGGCTGCCGTATCCCATCCTTTTGGCCTCCCGTGCAAGCGAGGAAGTACAGACCACTGAGGAACGGTAATTGGTCAGATCTCCTTCCGGAGCTTCGGTATAAGTTTTGTAAAGAAATTCACTGGAAAGAAGCTGGAGTACGGCATCCCCCAGAAATTCCAGTCTTTCGTTAGAGGGGTTGGTGTACTCGTGGTGTTCGTTTAGATAAGAACGGTGGGTAAAGGCCGTTTTAAACAGATTCTCATCGGACAAATCATCACCCAATATTTGTTTTGTTTTGACGAAATCAAATGCCATTGTCGACTTTTCCGTGTCCGTTCCGAACTTTCTCCGCGACAAAGGTCACGGGTAAAATACGGCCGGATACTAATCAATTTTCTCACTAAGCAGATCCAGTATATCCTGGACGGTTACGATGTTTTCCTGTTCGGAAACGAGTTCTACCTGAAACAATTCTTCAAGCTCGGAAAGTATCTCAAGAAGCTCCATCTCGCCGATGTTTAAATCGTCCTCAAAGAACGAACTTTCGTGTATATCAGCAGGAGAAACTCCTGTTTTTTCCTCTATAACCTTTTTGGTTTTTGCAAAATATTCGCTATTCATCTTTTTTCTCCAAATAATTTCCTATAACCGTGCCGAGAACCCCGTTCACAAATTTATGTGATGTGTCGTTCCCGAACTCCTTGGCTAATTCCACAGCCTCATCCACCGCCACTTTCACCGGTGCTTTTTTACCGAACAGCAGTTCAAAGACCGCAATCCTGAGTACTACTAAATCAACTTTGGCTATTTTGTCAATAGGCCATTCCGGCGCAGCTTTAGAAAATATACTCAGTAAGTTCGGTGTCCTGCTCTCCGGGCTGCTCATCCAATAGGTCTTTTGACAGGAGAATGGCGTCTTTTTTATCGGTTTCGGTAAACAACCAACAAAAAATAGAAGTCAAAGCCAGTTTTCTGGAAGTGTGCCTCGGGTCCGCGAAAGATCTCATTGTGTAATTATATCCGATTTATTAAAGCTCGATATACTCTTCGACATGAGGTCTTTTGTAAGCTTTTTTGTCCGAAGTTTTTACGGCTTGAACACGCACTCTTTTGTAGTGTGCGCCTCTTTTTTGTCTCGTTCTTGATAAAGAATGTTTTCTCTTTGGTACTGCCATACAGTGTGAAATATAAAGGTTTGAGGCTTTGCTGTCAAATAGAATTCGAGTTTATGGAAAAAAGAAAGCCGCTCGATAACCTTGTGGGTTATATAAGCGGCTCTTGATGCGGGTTTAGCGACTAGAGGGCGGAAGCAAATTTCTTTTTACCGTTTCTGCCTCAACAACGGGGATGACTTCTTTCGCATACCAGTTTGTCAGTTCCACACTCCAATGAACTCCTTTGGGAGTGTGTTTGTCGACCCACCACCTGATTGGGAAGCTGTTGCGATCCATGACGTCTCTACCGGTGTATCGGTCAACTTCCTTGCCATTCACCCTTGCCACCATTTTTATGGTTACATCTTGAAATGGGGCGATGGTTACTAGGATTTCGTGGTTACCCGCCTTAAGGGTTTTTGCAATAGTCAAACCCTTATTGTAAGTACGTTCTTTATCGAAAATCATTTCTGCTCTCCTTTTATATTGGTCAGATTACGTACTATGGGATTCTACTACACCACGACGTCATTATCAAGTGCTGCTACTACGCTAAACGTACTGTTACCGAATGCTCTACTATCGGTTATGCAAAGATTTGCCATCTTTATCATTGCCGCAACTGCGTCAGCATTTTCTGGCGAGTAAAAATAGAATAATAATCCGTGTTCTTTCAGTCTCTTAGCGATTAGTCGTAAGAGGTATTTTTGGCTCAAATCACTATAAAAAGGGTCCATAAATATCAGATCGTATTTTTTGTCGGTAGCCGCGACATACTTAACGGCATTTTTTAAAGTAACAGAGGATTTATCGTAAAACCCGCAGTTTTCCACGTTTCTTCTTATTGCTTCCGCACTCCCGCTGTTTCCGTCAACAAAATCGCACCAGGCTGCTCCCCTGCTCAAAGCTTCTATTCCTAAGTTTCCGCTGCCTGCAAACAAATCCAGGCATACCGAACCTTCGATCTTTTCCCCTATAATAGAAAACATCGAAGACTTGGCAATTTCCTGAACTGCCCTAAAACCGGGTATTTCCGGTGCAATAAGCTTTTTATTTTTCGCGGAGCCTGTTGTTACTCTTAATTCCATATCAGTTGTTAGGTATATATTCTCCCGCTTCCTGTGTCAACCTTTCCTTTAACAGGGGGTAATAGTCCAAAAATGGGTAAATTTTTTGGGCCTCCTCTTTCGCGTCTTCCAGCATTTTTACATTAAACATATCGGCTATCCTGAATCTTTTAAAACCATGCTGGTTTGCTCCGAAAATGTCGCCCTGTCCTCTCACTCTCATATCTATTTCGGCCAGCTCCCTGCCGTTGTCTATTGTTTCAAGATTTTTAAGTCTGGCGTAGGCACTTCTTGACGGGGTACTTAAAAAAGTTAGGCAGAACCCTTCTTTTGAGCCCCTTCCTACCCTTCCCCGCAATTGGTGTAAACTGGCCAGTCCGTACCTTTCCGCGCTCTCTATGACCATTATAGCGGCCTCAGGTACGTCTATTCCCACCTCTATGACCGGGGTGGACACCAGCACTTTTATCATGCCCTTTCTGAACTTTTCAACGACATCTTCTTTTTCCTTGGGTTTCATTCTTCCGTGAAGTAACCCCATTTCCACGTCTTTAAAGTAGGTTTTCTTAAGTGCCGCGTATTCCGCTTCGGCGGCTTTTACATTTTCCAGCATGAGTGCGTCGCTTTCCTCAATTAGAGGGCAGACGATAAAAGTAGGTTCGTTTTTCTGTCTGATCCATTGGTAAGCCTTGTCCCGCGCGTTTTCCGGTATAACTTTGGTCGAAACTTTTCTTTCTTTATTGGGGTGTGTGTCCAAAACCGATATTGAAAGGTCTCCGTAAATGGTAAGGGCGAGTGTTCTCGGTATCGGTGTGGCGGTCATAGCCAGTAAATGGGGTACTGTGCCGTCGTTTGCCATCTCAAGGATTTTTCCTCTTTGCTCGACCCCGAACCTGTGTTGTTCGTCTATTACTACGAGCTCGACGCCCGAAAACTTTTCTTTGGAGTAAATGAGGGCGTGGGTGCCGATCAGTATGTCGTAGTCATCGTTCTCAGGCTTTGTAGAACCTGTAATTAATGCAATTTTTACTCCCAGTGGAGACAGTAGACGACTAAAGGTTTCGTAGTGCTGAGAAGCAAGTATTTCCGTGGGTGCCATGTAGAGAGTTTTATGTCCATTAAGCTGGGTATTGTAGGCAGAAATTAGGGCGACCATAGTTTTTCCGGTACCGACATCACCTTCAAGTAAACGGTTCATGGGGTGTTTTTGTGCTAGATCCTTCAGGATTTCATCTATCGATTTTTGCTGGGAAACGGTGAGTTTAAAAGGTAACGATGCTATAAAAGCATTGATTTGGGTATCTTTTATAGCCATTCCGGTACTTTTAAGCTTAGACTCCCACTGAACGCGCCTTTTTTCTACTTTTAAGAGTTCGAGAAACAGCTCTTCGAATTGGAACCGGATTTTAGATTTTCCTGCGTTAATTTCTGTATCCGGAAAATGGATTTGTTTGATCGACCAATCGAATGTACTCAAATTGTGTCTTTTAATTGTATTTTCGGGTAAAAATTCTTCAAGCTCGATTTTCCCTAATACGACGTCGTTAATCCTAGCCCTCAGCCACTTGGAAGTTATTCCATACGTTTCCGGATAAACAGGAACCAGACGCCCGGTGTTAATATTCACTTCTCTACTCTCCTCCAGTTCGGGGGCCATAAAGCATATTTTTCTGTCGAAGGTTCCGACCTTACCGCTGACCGTGTACTCTTTACCTGTTTTTATTGTTGTTTTTAAATAATGCTGATTGAAAAATATTAGATCGATTTTCTTTGTACCGTCGGTAACAACTATCTTTGTAAGCCTTTTTCCGCTGCGTGTGAAAATATTTGTGACCGATTCCACAATACCTTTAATCGTTGCCGTTTCATTTTCCAGTAAAGCCTCGATATTTTTAACATTAGAGTAGTCTTCGTATCTAAAAGGAAAGTGATACAACAGATCCTGAACTGTCCCAATTTCTAAATTTTCCAAAAGCTTTTTATATTTGGGCCCGATCTTTGGTACTACCCCGACGGGCGACGACAATTTCATGTGAATATATTTTACTTGTTTTTAAAATTAACGTAACATTTATCAATCGGCCTAGGAAAAGGAGAGTGGATATGAATTTTTTTGAGGGCACGGTTTTACCCATCGGGTTCGTTGATATAGAGATTGCCCTAAAAGTGGTAAAAGAGTACTCGCGTATGTATCCCGAGGATGAGTACGTTCCGGAGATCGAAAAGGGTAGCCCGGAAAACGGTTTTTCGGTGGTGATTAATGTTCCAAGGGATAAGTATGTTAATTTTGATTTCGCGGTTATGGTTGTGACCGGTGATTAAAGCTCGTGAGCCGGGTTTTTGTTTTCCCTAAAGGAGCAAACGCCCGGCATTTCTTAGAGGATATACGGTAAAACGGACGTCGCTATGAGAGCTAAAGTGCTCACGATTATGACGGCCTTGTACATGTTATCTTTTCTGAAGACTCTTTTTAATTTCTTTTTAATTTCTTTTTTGGTCATTTTTTGTCTCCGATCCTAAAATATTTTCTCTTTCCGAATTTTACTATCGTTCCCGGTGCGAATTCAATTTCTATTTGAGTGGTGGCGACTTTTTTTCCGTTTACCTCTACACCACCTTGCTCTACCATCCTCTTTATGTGACTGGCGGATTCTGAGTTCTTCAGGGCCTTTTTTAAAAAATCCTGTACGGTCATGGTTCCTGAAACATTTACTACTTCAGTATCTTCATCGGAAATATCCTTTTTCTGAACTGTCCTTTCAAAATGTTTTTGTGCTTTATCGGCTTCTTCGGCACCCTTTATAATTTTTACAACTTCAAAGGCCATCAATTTTTTGAAGGTCATCGGATTTTCCCCATCTTGTATCTTTTTATTTATTTCCCAAATCTCTTCCATCGGCATGTCGGTTAGGAGTCTTAGGCATTTTGTGATCAGTTCGTCGGGGTAAGACATGGCTTTTCCGTACATCTCTTCGGATTTATCGGCCAGGTTTATACCGTTGCCTTTTGTCTTGCTCATGGTCAGAGCGTCCGGGGCCTCCATCATCTCGTTTGTTCTTACGAATTTGTCCTTTCCGAGGTACCTTTTTACCAGTTCGCGCCCCATCAGCATGTTAAATGTTTGGTCGGTTCCGCCTATTTCGAGGTCTACGCCCATGGCCACGCTGTCAAAACCCTGCATAAGGGGGTATATAAATTCCTGCAGACCAATGGGGTTGTTTCGCTTGAGCCTCTTGGCAAAAAGGTCGCGTTCGATCATTTGTTGCACGGTGGCGTTTGATAGTAATTTTATGAGGTCTGCCAGGCCGATTTTTGAAAGCCACTCGTGGTTACGCATGAATTTAACCGGGTTTTCCCCTTCAAAATCTATGAGCTGTGCCGCCTGTTCTTTCCACCCCGACATGTTCTTTTGAATTTGTTCCTCGGTCATTAAAGGTCTCGCACTGTCTTTGTCCGGGTCACCTACCAAAGTGGTAAAATCACCAACTAAAAATATGGCTTCGTGCCCCAGTTGCTGCAAAATTCTGAGGGCTCTTATTCCCATTGCATGCCCAACATGCAGGTATGGTCCAGAGGGATCAAAACCTTGGTAGGCTTTTATTCTTTCTCCGGATAAAAGCTTTTTCTTCAGCTCTTCTTTTGACGGGTAAATGGAGTCCACTCCTCTTTCAAGAAAAGTATTGATCAGTTTTTCATCTGTGCTGACTTTCGGCATATTATCAGTATATTATAATTCGGTTTTTAAAACTATATGGCGGGACGGTTTGAGTAAAAAGAGCCGCCGATACTTTTTAAGTATGAGCGGCCCTGCGGGTCTAGATGAAACCAAATGGCTTGGCAGGATAGCAGTATGCGTATGTGCCTGAAACTTCTTTTGCACGCCCTGTAATCCTATATACCATCCTTTCTTCCACGAGCACAAAACTTTCCGGACTATATCTGGAGTTGTTGGAGAGCAGTTCACTTCTCCCTGCGGCCTCACCCGAAAAATTTATGGGGTTTTCAGGACTGCCCGGCGGACTCTTACCGTTCTTTTTAACGTGGGTGAATTTTTTTCTGTCCACTTCTCTACCCTCCTCTCCTGTCAGTATGATTTCGATAAAGATTATCACCTTTAGCCGGAGAATAAAAGAAAACAAAAAAGGCCGGGAGCATCGAAGTTGAATTCGGTGTTGTCCCGGCCGGGGTGATAATATTTATTTTAATTTCAAAAGCTACGGTCTAACTGCCGAATTGATTAAGTCTCCGGCGGAGATCTGCCAGGCGGTCCGCTTCTTCTTTGCAAAGCCTTTCTTGCCTTGCGACTTTACCTTCCAAAATTTTCAACTCGGCCCGTTCCTTTCCCTTCAGCTTTTTGCACCCCATCTTTAGTACTCCTCTCAGAAATGTAGTGGCGGATTCGCGCTAACGATCCTGTGGACACACTGGTTTTCAGTTTCAGTGTAATCGCGACGCATGAACGTGACTCTCAGCTCATGTTCTTTGCCGTTCGGTCCACGTATCTTTACAACATTGCTACCGTCTATTGTGGTTGGGGTTTTCAGAAAATCCCCCTCCTTACAGTAGGCATCACTGCGAACTATCTGACCGTTGCACGCTAACGACAACCCTAGACTGTTCGTAACAATCACCCGGACTAGCATTTCTTCCTCCTCGACGCAGAATTACGCCATATTACAGCAAAAGACCCCAATAATCAAATCGGTCCCGAACCGTCCCCGCCCTGTTGCAGAATGGTATAATTTTGTAATGCCGGTCAAGAAATCGGGAAAATATAGGACGTACCACCCGAAGAATAAATTTTTTTCGAAATTTAAACTTTCGGACATTGTCGATCTATCGGCGCTGACCCGTTTTTATAAAAAAAACAGACCGGAAAAAGTGAGTCTAGCGGGACTGGGCGCAAAAAAACTCAAAACTTACACCGTTATCGCTTCGGCGGTTTTAACCTTAATGGTAGTGGGTTTATTTGGGACAATTGTTGTTTTTGCGTATTTCTCGCGTGAGCTCCCCAACCCTACCAGACTGCTGGAGAGAAGCTTTGAGCTGTCGACCAGATTTTACGACCGCAACGATAAGTTGATATATGAAGTATTCGGGGACAAAAATAGGACGCTTGTAAAGATGGAAGATGTTAACCCCTATGTTACTTATGCCACTTTATCCACCGAGGATTCTGAATTTTATCTTCACCAAGGTTACTCTCTTAGAGGCATGGCCAGAGCCGTAAGAAACACTTTTACAGGCGAGGGTCTCCAGGGAGGCTCCACATTAACTCAGCAGGTCATAAAGAACACATTACTAACCCAAGACAGAACTTTAGTGCGTAAAATCAAGGAAATGATACTTTCTTTGCAGCTTGAGAACAGGTACAGCAAAGATGAGATTATCCAGATGTATTTGAACGAAACTCCTTACGGTGGGCAGAATTACGGAATATACAGTGCCTCCAAAGCTTATTTTAATAAACTTCCCAAAGACCTTACTGTCGCCGAATCGGCCTACCTTGCCGGGCTGCCCCAAAGACCGAGCTATTACTCTCAGTTCGGGGTAAATCCTGAAGCTGGGATCGAAAGGAAAGATTACGTTCTTTATTTAATGCGTGAAAGAGGATGGATCGCCGGTGACGGAAAAAGACACTACCTTAGCCAGGAGGACTACGACGCAGCCAAAAATGAAGAACTGAAGTTTGAAACCTCCCGGGTACCGTTGGAAGCACCTCACTTCGTTTTTTACGCAAAACAATATTTGATAGATATACTGGGGGAAGAGGCCGTGGAAAAAGGTGGCTTGAAGGTTAAAACGTCCGTCGATCTGGACGTCCAGAAATTGGCACAGGAGACTGTCACCAACGAACTTGAAAAATCGGCCAATCTCAATGTTTGGAACGGTGCGATGGTTGTTCTGGATCCAAAAACCGGGCAGATTTTGGCGATGGTCGGCTCGAAAGGTTATAACTTGGATCCTCAGCCGGAAGGCTGTGTTCCCGGAACTTCCGGAGAGAACTCGTGCAAATTCGACCCTTACGTTAACGTGACTTTGTCGGATCGTCAACCGGGTTCGGCCATTAAGCCTGTAACTTACGCAACCATGCTTGCACAGGGCTATTCTGCCGCCTACCCCTTTTTGGACATGCCGATCTCTT
>Ga0208977_1001579_pt1 | contig 11026 bp, 11 predicted proteins | sample RifOxyA2_FD_184030 | JGI IMG/M metagenome (GOLD analysis project Ga0208977, IMG submission 184030) | Groundwater microbial communities from Rifle, Colorado - Rifle Oxygen_injection A2 (SPAdes) | ecosystem: Environmental > Aquatic > Deep subsurface > Groundwater | place: Rifle, Colorado, United...
TAAAAATGCACATCTTATATCATGCTGCAAAGGAGGAGGTGTTTGGTATTGGCCTGATTAAGGAACTAAAGCGGCATGGATACAAACTCAGTCCCGGCACCCTTTACCCAACATTGGCCAAGATGCAGGAATCGGGTCTTTTGACCTGTGAGTGCAGGACTGTACAGCACAAGCAGCGGAAATACTACAGAATTACCCGTGCAGGGGAAGAACTGCTTGATGAAGTGAAGGGAAAACTGAAGGAATTGTACGACGAGATTGTGAAAGAAAATGACAAATAGTTCGGGTTCTCAGGGGTTTAATTTATTACAGATACGACCGATTAGGGCGCTGATTCAATGGCCATTATATCCATACATATTTCAAATTATAGCGCTTGTGGTTTTTGTAACCCTTGCCATTATTGGTTGGGGACATTTTGTCCCGGAATACGTGAATGATAAGCTTTACGCCAAGACCAATATCGTAAACTTAGTCATTTGGGGTCTCTGGTGGCCTTTGATGGTATGGCTTGCCGTATTATTTGGGCGTATCTGGTGTACGGTATGCCCGCTTGAATTGGTTGCCAACGGCGCTGAACGACTGGGAAGAAGGCTCGGTGTCAGACAACTAATTCTTGGTAAATGGTTACGTTCAGGCGCAGTAATTGTTGGGCTATATGCCATTATACAATTATGCGTAGCCGGCGCGCATCTCCATCGTATCCCCGCGTATACCTCTCTCTTTTTATGCAGCTTGCTGGGGGCGGCCGGTTTGGCAGGTTTCTTTTTTAAGGATCGGGCATTTTGTCGCGGATTCTGCCCGGTGGGGCTTTTGTTAAGCACATACGGACGTGGTGGTATGCTGGCAGTGCGTGCAGGATCGGCTCAAGTCTGTGCTAACTGTACGGGCAAGGGCTGCATCATGGCCTGTAACCGTTCCAAACTTTTTGGGCGCAGTTGCCCAAGCCTGCTTAATCCGCCAAAATTGAACAGCAATCGTGACTGCCTTGTCTGCGGCCAGTGCATTAAATCTTGTAAACCGGACAATATGCAGCTTATCTTACGCCGCCCGTTTCATCCAGCAGATGTTCGAGAGCCATTGGCATCGTGGCCGGTTACCGTATTCGTTATGATGGTCTCTGGATTTGTTACGGGGGAGTTATGCAGTGAGTGGCCTTTGGCAAAGTCTGTTTTTCTCTGGATCCCTGAACATTTTACAGAATGCTTCAACCTTTCTTCTGTGGGAGGCTGGATCGAGGGTGTATGGATGATAGGTATATATCCATTATTATTATGGTTTGTGCTTGGTATTTTGGCAGCATTCAATAGCGATAATGCATTTGTGGTAATAAGGTCGTGGCGGTTACTGGCGCTTCCTTTAGCAGTTATTGTCTCCACAGGGCACATGGCTAAAGGTCTGGCAAAGTTCATTTCGTGGGTAGGTTTTCTTCCTTATGCGTGTAAGGACCCACTCGGTATTAAAACGGCTTTAGAAATGAGTTCAAAAACTATTCGACAACCCGTATCTTTGATATCAATGACCATTATCTCTATTTTAGGGATGATACTTGTTATTACCGGAATGTATTTTGCCGTTCGTGAGGCAAAATTGGCTAATCCTGAGACCTATTACTTGCGGTTAGCGCCTAAATTAATACTGGGTGTTTTTTTTGCTTTTATTATATTCGGATGGGGGTACATGAGACAATTTTAAGATTTTAGATTTACGATTTCGGATTTAGAACTTGCCCTTTAAATTTTAAATCCAAAAATCGCAAATCGTAAATCTAACATCGTAAATCCTCCTTTGTGTCTCAACGTTTCTGAAAATGGGAAGGATATAAAAATGGTTTATCTGATTATTTGTACTGTTGCGCTTGTCGTCTCTGCCTTAACACTCTTTTCGGGCTTTGGGTTAGGTACCCTTCTTATGCCCGCCTTTGCGATTTTTTTCCCCATAGAAATTGCCATTGCAACAACTGCTATCGTCCATCTGGCAAACAACATTTTTAAGCTTGCGCTCGTTGGTAAGACGGCGGATTTTAAAATAGTTCTAAAATTTGCCATCCCCGCGTCAATTATGGCCATCGCTGGGGCGCTGTTATTAAACTATTTTGCGAATATTCAACCCATTGCAGAATACAATCTTGCGGGAAAAATCTTTACCATTACGGCCGTAAAACTTGTGGTTGCTATTCTTTTAGCGATTTTTGCAATCTTAGAACTCAGCCCGCGTTTTGAAAAACTAGGGTTTCATCCTAAGTATATTCCGTTCGGCGGGGCGCTTTCTGGATTCTTTGGTGGACTGTCAGGTCAACAAGGCGCCCTGCGTTCCGCTTTTTTGATCAGGGCAGGACTGAAGAAAGAATCCTTTATTGGAACGTCTGTTGTTTCAGTTGTTGTCGTAGATATATCTCGTCTTATTGTTTATGGAGTTACCTTCTTTTCAAAAAATCTTGCTGTGATTCAAAATCAGGTTGGGATTGGATTGGTTACGGCTGCTATCTTAACAGCATTTTTTGGATCATTCATTGGCTCGCGTCTGATCAAAAAAATCACCATGCGTACAATCCAAATTATTGTTGGGACATTGTTGTTTCTTGTATCGATTGCCATGGGAATTGGTTTGATATGATCTGTTAAATAAAACAATGCATCGTTATCTGTTGTAGTTTATCTCAAGAGGGTTCTTTTTATTCCTGAATATGGATAAGGAAGGAGGAAGTTATTAACATGAGGTATTTTAAAAAACTGATGGCAGTTTTATTTCTTTTTGTTGTGTCTCTTGTTGTAGAAAATGGGATATCCAATAGTCCAGCTCAAGCTGAATCAGAAGTGCATGGAGTGTCGATAATATCTATGGACGCGCCTTTAAATGCCAGCATTGGAAAAAAGGTCAATATCGAGCTAGTTGTTGGTAATGAGCAAAAAACAAAGGTGGCTACAATATTGGTGGTAACTTGCCATGAAACAGGGCAGCAAATAGGCAGAGAGGCTATAAATCTGGATGATTCGGCTTCTCGAAAAATTGTATATACCTGGAATACCGAAGGACTTAAGGAAGGAACTTACCGAATACATGCAGAACTGGAAAAGATTCCTGGTGAGACAGACATTGATGATAATGTGAAACATTTAGAGGTTGTTTTGGTACGCTAGATAATTATCAGGTTGTTACCGTGTAATCGTTGAAGTTAAGTTGTCTAAATAGGATTTAACAGAATCTATATTCAGGAATAAAAAGAACCCTTTTTGATTGTAGTAAATTTCCAAAGAAATTTATTTTCCCATGATTCACATTTGATGGAAGGAGACTTCCGATGAAACAAAGAAGAATAAGAAATTGGCTCCAGAGGCATTATGGAAAGGTTGCATTAACTCACGGTAAATTTTCTATCTTTATATCTTCTCTATTTCTTTTTGTTCTTTTCACCAGTTTACTTTCCGCACTTCTCCAAGCGGAAGAACTTTCTGGGAAAAAACCAGATATTACCCTTTCAAACTTCTTTTCTGAAGGGTGGAAATTTGGTCAATGGGAAGAACCAGAGCAGGAACCAGACCAGTCTCCTCGTTTCCGACTCCTTAAGATTCCTGCCACAGTATTTGAGCGTGAGGTGCGTATGAATTACTCGTTTACCAATAACGGTGATAGAGGTAAACTTGATGAGCACGAATGGGAGTTTGAATTTGAAATGCCAATCAGTCGAAGACTTTTAATAGAAGTTGAGCCAACAATTGTATCAATATCCCCAAAGAACGATAACAATCACAGTGGCTTTGGCGATACCTCATTCATAACCAGAGTAATGCTTATGGAGACACGCAATACTACATTATTATCTCTACTTGATGTAAAAATTCCTACAGGAAATGAAGACCTTGAATTAGGAAGTGGTATGACGACTATTAGCCCTGGCATCGGTATGTGGAGAGACCTTGGTGGGCATTTCGCCCTCCACAGCTTTTTGGGGCTTGATATCCCATCGGGGGGTAAATCCAATGACGATCCGGATACTACAGTCAACTATGGTGCCGCCCTGACCAAGACTGTTACACCAAAAGATACGCCATTCTTTGGAAATCTTACCTTTTTTGTTGAGTTTAATGGAAGTTCCGATATGGGATCTAACGGTGATACTACGGTAGTAAGCATTCTTCCTGGTGCCAGATGGAATCTCGGTCACGACTTCTGGCTCATGCCGGGAGTAGAATTTCCCATAACTGGAAGGGATGAATTTGATAACAGAATTTGGTTTAGTGTACTAAAGGATTTTTGAGGAAAGAAATGTTCAGACTTAAATTGAATGCAAAGAATTGTATTTCCTAGGTATAAAAGAAAAAAATCAGGAGTCTTGGCGTGAAGGGGAAAATAGATTTATTAACACATCTGAAAGAACTTGCCGGCGTTTTTTTAAAACTGGGCATTATTGGATTCGGCGGGCCAGCCGCACATATCGCCATGATGGAGAATGAGGTGGTTAGTAAAAAGAAATGGATGTCCAGAGAGCATTTCTTAGATCTCATAGGAGCAACCAACCTGATCCCCGGTCCTAATTCAACCGAGATGGCAATGCATTGTGGATACCACAGGGCAGGGTGGGTGGGTATGATTGTTGCAGGCATGGGTTTTATCATCCCGGCGACACTTATAACGGGCGCTATAGCCTTGTTTTACCAGCAATACGGTTCTATCCCGGATATCAAGCCATTCTGGTACGGCATCAGACCGGCCGTTCTTGCTATTATTATTAATGCAGTATACAAGTTTGGCAAGAAGGCCTTGAAGAACTGGCAGTTGGGTATAATCGGTGCAGCAGTAATGATTGCTCTCTTGCCAGTATGAGTGAGGTGCTTGTCCTTCTTGCAGGCGGACTCTTTGGAATGTTCTGGCTTTCATTTGGCCAAAAAAGGAACAGTGTGAAAGCATCTTTTTTCCCCTCATTTCTTTTATCGGCAAAACCAGGATATCCAAAGGCTGCGATTGCAGCAACTGCCCTTTCTGCTGGGCAAATCGCCGGTAATGTATCACTGGTTAAACTCTTTCTGGTATTCCTGAAAATTGGATCTGTGCTTTTTGGCAGCGGTTATGTGTTAATTGCTTATCTTCAGGACGAACTCATTGACAGATTGGGGTGGCTTACACAGCAACAGCTTGTCGATGCCATTGCTGTCGGACAATTTACGCCCGGCCCAGTTTCAAGTGCGGTTACCTTCGTCGGCTATCAGATTATCGGAATAAAAGGCGCCATACTTGCGACTGTTGGTATGTTTTTACCATCTTTTTTCTTTGTAGCCATGCTGAATCCATTCATACCGAAGATGAGGACTTCAAAGTGGGTGTCCTGCTTTCTTGATTCAGTCAATGTAGGAGCAGTGGCGATAATGGCTGTTGCGGTAATACAACTTGCCCGTGTCAGCCTTATTAACTGGCAGACATGGCTAATCGCACTCATGAGTGTTGCTGTTACATTCGTATTCAAAAGAGTGAATACGCTATGGATCGTGGTTGGTAGCGCTATTGTCGGCTATATATTAACAAAGTTTTAGTTCCAGAATACAAAGTTAGTTAGTTAGGGTGGATTAAGCGAAGCGAATCCACCATTGAGAAAACTTATTTTTTTTCTCAAAGTAATGTGTTCTATTCAGCGCAAACCCCTAATTGTTCCTCAAGCCTTTCGATTATAACCGTGTATTTTTCATGCACACCTGCTTCAATATCTTCTTTTTCCATGGCCTCAAATTTCGTGATTAGTATCATTTGTTCGTCGCGGGTCAATACCTTGTTCATCCAAGGGAAAAGCACTTTTTCCTCTGTATGGATGTGTTTATCCATAAACTTGATATATGCACGGGCTATTTTTATGATCTTCTTTTTTGCCTTTTTACCCTGATATATGTAGTTTACTGCTCCAGCAAGATTCCTTATCTCATCACGCGCAGAGACGTGTTCCATCAGGAGTTGTCCTAAAAAGTCCTTCTTTTCACCACCTCGCACGTCTTTGAGGAATGGAAAGAGCACATTATCTTCTTTCCCTTGATGACACTTATGTGTATAGCCATTAATAATATCGATAATTTCGTTGAATGTCTCTTTCGAGACGGGTTTGTCATTATCGAGGCAATTAGAGGCATTTTCTAAAATTTGTAACACCCGTCTTGTCGTATCGAATTCAAGATGTAATATTTCCGTAGCAGATAAATCTGGATTTTCAGCGTGCTTATGCTCCTCATAGATGCGATACGTTGAAGGGGTACAGGCGAAAGTAGATAAACAAGAAGTAATAATGAACGGTAAAAAAATCTTTTTCATGGTTAGATATTTATTGTCCAAGTAATGCTTCGGCAAGGCGAATGTCCTCCGGTGTTGTAATTTTGATATTTTCATCTGTGCCGGGCACGATATAAACGGGATAGCCTGCCTTTTCCACCATTTGTGCATCGTCTGTAAATTCTACATCAGAGTTCTTAAATTGACTAAATACTTTTAAAATTAATTTGCTTTCGAACCCCTGTGGCGTCTGTGCCATCCACAGGGTGTTCCTGGGTATCGTTCGCTGGATGCGGAGATTGTCACCCACTTCCTTGACTGTAGCCTTCATAGGCGCTGCAAGGATAGCGGCGCCGGTTTCTTTTACTTTATCGATAACTGCATCGATATGTTCAGTCCTTACCAGTGGTCTGACGATGTCGTGGATAAGGATAATTTCGGCGTCGCTACTGACCTGGCAAAACCCATTATACACACTATCCTGGCGTCTTTTGCCGCCAGGAACAATTTTTTTTATCTTGTAAGTATCAAGGGCGTTTTGCCACGTGTCACGTAAGGATTTTATCTCGCTTTCACCAACAACGAGAATAATTTCACCGATCTTGTCGTTTTGGGCAAACCGTTCAATTGTGTGAAGGAATATGGGTTTTCCATGGATTTGCAGGAAGGGTTTTTTAATAGTCCCGCCCATGCGCAATCCAAGACCTGCCCCGACTAAAATAACAGACACTTTCATAATTAATCAAAGTATACCACGGAGATTCACGGAATTACACAGAATATCATAGCGCAGCATAGCTGCTACCAAATCCCCCTTACCAAAGGGGGATGAAGGGGGTTGTAAAAACCTGCCAAAACTTGTCCTCCTGAAAATATATCACCCTCCCTTAATCCCTCCCATCGTTCGACTGAGCTCACGACGAAGTCGAGGGAGGGAAAGTTCCCTCGATGGTTGTGGGAGAGGGTCTGGGTGAGGGGTATTTCCGTGCCAATACTATACCACAACACAGCAAAAACCAATACATAGGTGGCAAGTAACGAGTGACAGGTGACGTTTCTCTCGTCACTCGCCATTCGTCACGCGTCACTATTGATAAAACTTGCTAAATTGGGGCTCTCATTCATTAAAATTCCCTTGACTTAACCAATTTAATATTTATATTTACAATGAGTTTATAGTAAATTCTGTAAAAATCAAGAAACATTGTGATATACAGATTTTTTTCCGTGTATCCCAATTATTACAGAAGTGTTTCTGTATAATTATAAGTTAGGGATGTAAAAGGAAAAGACTATGGCAAAGAAGGAATTACTCGACCGAGAGAAGATAGACGAGTTTGTAAATGCCCGGCTATCAGCGCCGGTCTCCCTTCTGCGCGAGTTGGTTGATTATGGCGTGGACCTGATTGACAGATGCGGACAAACGGGAGGCTCTTTGTCGGACATCGTTGTCGCAGGACATTTCTTCAAGCATGCAGTGAGCATGCTTGATTCCGTGGAAATACTGCTTTCGCGCGGTGCTGTATTTGCTTCGGGTGTCTCTGCTCGTTCAATGCTTGAGGCGTACATGTATCTTGGATGGCTACTAAATGCCGACACAGACAATCGCGCGCGGCATTTCTACGTCCGGCATCTTCGACAGCAACGCGAGTGGGCGCGCAGGGTGATTCCCGGCACTGATGAGAGCAAAAGATTTCAGACTCATCTGAACACCATGTCCGACATGAAGGATCCGGCGAAGTGCGCCGTGATCGAAGTTGAGGGCGGGAAACAAGATGCCGAGCTGACGAATGTCTTGACCAACGCCGATAACAAACCGATCAACGATCAATTTGATAACATGAAGACCAGGTCATTCGATGTCCCGTGGTACAGACCCACTGGGCCTCAGTCAATTGGCGACATTGCCAAGAAGCTGTCTCTTGAATCTGAATACACGTTCTTTTATTCACAGTTCTCGGACATTACACACGCGGGTGCTTTCGACAAGCACATTAAGTTCGATGGCAAAGCAGTCATTTTTGAGCCCATCAGAAGCCCGGAGGGTGTTGACACGGTGGTCAATGTAGTCGCCTCACTTGCCTTTCGAGTCTTCCGCCTTATCATCAACAAATACTTCCCGTCAGAGCTTCAGACATTCAACCAGAACTACATCACGAAATGGCGAAGCCGATTTCTATCCGTTCCAAAAGTACAGATCACGGAGCAAGACGCGATGGTCACATCTTAAATCTTAAATAATTGGCTAGAAATCACTATAATAGCCCGATAGAAAATATCAATATTTATTATTTAAGGGGTGACACTTTACTTTTTTATTATTTTCAAAGGTATCCAAAATGTGATTCAACTCATTTACCTTGCAAATAAGACGTTGCAAAATAAAAAGTTTGTCTAATAGAAGGGAGGTGCAAAAGGTATTATGGAGTCAATGGCACAGAAAGCAGCAATAGCAAAAGTGGAAGTGCTTATTGGGAGGATAAATGAATTCCGAGAAAGTTATACTGCAGATTGGAGGGAGCGATGTTATAAAGTGATAATTACCGAGATTCAAGACATATTTCGAGAATATTTCGGGATACCTGAGGGTAGTACGATTCCAGATGGAAAGCCGAAGGACTTGGCAATTTCGGCTTACGAAGCGCTGATGAAATGCGGAAACCACACTTTAGCTGCATCTTTTGCAAAGAGTTATGAACTTTAAATTATCCAAAAAGAGTGCGGGGCTAACCTTCATACTTCAATTAGCAAGCAATGAGGAATAGACAAAATGCAAAACTATGGCAAGACCATAGCGAATAGAATTTGAAAACATTTTGCATTATATCACATCAAGAGACAATCAGGGAGACAGAGTATTCTTTGATGATATCTATGATACAGACGAGAGATTGCAGTAATAAAAAAACAATTTACAATAAGGGGTTGACCATTTAGAAACCATAAAATGTGGCTTGAATTACCATTCAAGTCCCGTTAATATATTGGCATTATGCGAGGTATTATATGTCACTGAAAGTAAAAGAAATTGAAGAAGAAGCCCTCCGACTTCCTTCCCACGAACGAGCCAAATTAGCGGAACGACTTATCCATAGTCTGGACGAAGAAGACCCAGAAGCAGAGAAGCTATGGATAGAAGAAGCTGAACGCCGCTATCAGGCATACAAAGAAGGAAAGGTCAAAACAAAATTGGCAAATTTGGTATTTAAAGAAGCCCGCTCAAAATTTAAATGACAGCATGATGAAGATTATGTCTCAGGTCAAACCCTCTCATACGGATAAAAAAGCTTTTTGTACTCATCCTGTGCAAAGCGGTCTGTCATTCCCGCGATATAGTCACACACTCCCTGATACAGACCTGCTTCTTCTATCCACTTTTGATATTCAGCGGGGAGTTGTTTGGGATTTTTGATAAAGGCTATAAAAAGTTCTTCCAGGAACCGCTTCGCCTTATCTGACATCCGGGCTACCCGATAGTGCTGATATACGTTTTTAAAGAGGAAATTCTGGAGTTTCTTCTTTTGTTCAGATAATGCAGGAGAAAAGGACACGATCAGGCCGGGATGATTTCTGACGTCCTTAACGGTTTTAATGCCTTCACGCTTAAGCATGGAAAGGGTGTTTTCTAACAAATCAGTGACTTCCACATTTATCAGGGTTCTAATCGTTTGAGCGATTAATATGTCATGATTGTCGATCACATATTTTTTTTTCACCTTTTTTTGCGTTTCCCGCCACAAGTCAACTGTTTGCAAATCAGAGTCTGTAATAATGCCTGCTTTTAAGCTGTCATCCAGGTCGTGGTTATCATAGGCAATGGAGTCGGCCTTGTCCACAATCTGTGCTTCCAGCAACGGCCTTTCATCAATATTGTATTCCGTTGTAGTAGATGTGTGGTCGTAAGGAGAAATGTGTTTTACAATGGATTCTTTGACTTCCCACGACAAATTCAATCCTGGAAAATTTGGGTATTTCTGCTCAAGGATGTCAACGACTCGCAGTCCGTGCAGATTATGCTCGAATCCTCCATGCCCTTCCATCAGTTTTTTCAAGGCATCCTCGCCTGAATGCCCAAAGGGTGTGTGGCCTAAATCATGGGCGAGCGCAATGGCCTCTGCAAGGTCTTCATTGAGATTCAGGGCACGGGCGATGCTCCGGGCAATTTGTGATACTTCTATGGTATGGGTTAATCGGGTACGGTAATAATCACCTTCGTGATTCACAAAGACCTGGGTTTTATATTCAAGGCGTCGAAATGCAGTGGAGTGGATAATACGGTCCCGGTCTCGCTGATAGATACTGCGATACTGATGCTCCTCCTCCGGATGTTTTCTCCCCCTGGAATCCTTGCTTTTCATGGCATAAGGGGCAAGCTCTCGTTCTTCTCTCGATTCAATTTCTTTGCTTGTTAACATTATAAATGTTTTTTGAATTCATTATAGAGGTCTTCCAGGGATTGGGGAATGACCTTTATATCAGAAACAACGGGCATAAAGTTCGTATCACCGTTCCAGCGAGGAACAATATGGAGGTGGAAATGGCCGACAAGACCAGCCCCGGCAGACTTTCCCAGATTAATGCCGAGGTTAAAACCATCGGGTTTCATTATTTTTGTGAGGAGTTCTTTCATGTCTCTCGTCAGTTCCATAACTTCAAGCATTTCCTGCCCGGATAGGTCGGAAATGTCTGCCTTATGTTTGTTGGGCACGACCATGAGATGCCCGCTGTTATATGGAAATTTGTTGAGGATACAGAAACACTCTTTTCCTCTATGCAC
>Ga0208977_1001598_pt1 | contig 10882 bp, 9 predicted proteins | sample RifOxyA2_FD_184030 | JGI IMG/M metagenome (GOLD analysis project Ga0208977, IMG submission 184030) | Groundwater microbial communities from Rifle, Colorado - Rifle Oxygen_injection A2 (SPAdes) | ecosystem: Environmental > Aquatic > Deep subsurface > Groundwater | place: Rifle, Colorado, United...
CTTTCCGGCAAGACAGTCAACCCCAAACTTTACGTGGCAGTGGGCATCAGCGGATCCATTCAGCACCTGGCCGGGATGCAGACCAGCGAGAATATCATAGCGATCAATAGCGATCCGGATGCACAAATCTTCCGGGTGGCCGATATCGGTGTCGCAGGAAATCTTTTTGACATTGTTCCGGTGTTGGCGGAAAAGATCCGGCAAGCGAGGATGATTTCATGAAAACCAAAGGTTCTATAAAAAAAAGACGCCTGCGTTACAATCACATGACCCCGAAGCTTGCCGCAGAATTATGTAAAATATCCGGCGAAAAATACGTTATCTACGATGACAAGGAAAAACTCGAGCCATATTCACACGACGAGGTGGCAGAAACGCAATACGCCCATATGCCCGAAGCGCTGGTGCGGCCCGGATCAACAACGGAAGTATCTTCCATAATAAAATGGGCCAATAGGCGCAAAGTCCCGGTTACACCCCGGGGAGCAGGCAGCGGGCTCTCCGGCGGCGCAGTACCCATCCACGGCGGCGTGGTCATGCATATGGACCGTATGAACAAGGTGGTCGAATACGACCGCATAAACATGACCATCACTGTTGAACCGGGCATGGTAACAAATGATATCAATGACCTGATCAAAGGTGACGGACTGTTCTACGCAGGCTATCCCATGAGCCTGGAAACCTGCTATATTGGCGGAAACGTGGCAGAAAACGCCGGTGGCGGCAAAGCCGTCAAGTATGGTGTTACCGCCCGCTACGTCATTGGCCTGGAAATCGTCACGCCAACCGGCGACATTATTACCCTAGGTGGTAAGCTGGTGAAAGATGTCACCGGATATAATGTCATCCAGCTTATGGTGGGTTCGGAAGGCACGCTCGGGGTTTTCACCAAAATAACCCTCAGGCTCATGCCTCTTCCCAAGGCCAATGTTGACCTCCTCTGCCTGTTCAAAACGCCTGACGAGGCCATAGCGGTCGTGCCCAAAATCATGACCGCTGGAGGAATCATTCCCACTGCCATTGAGTTCATGGATAAAACTTCTGTGCAGACAACCTGTCAATACCTAAATGAATCCATTCCGTACCAACAGGCCGGGGCAATGCTCCTGATTACCGTGGACGGGCCCAATGCCGCCCAGGTGGAGCAGGAATATGAAGCCATTGGCGAGCTGTGCATGAAAAATGGAGCCATTGAAGTGTATGTGGCAGATAATTTCACCACCAGCCAGAGAATCTGGAATGTACGGAAAAACATCGCTGAAGCTTTCAAGGTAATTTCGCCCCACCAGAGTCTTGAGGACATTGTCGTGCCCATTGCGTCGATTCCGGAGATGGTCCGCGAACTCCAGGTATTGTCAAAAAAGTACGGCGTAAGTATTCCATGCTATGGGCATGCTGGCGATGGAAACCTGCACGCCACGCCGGTTATGAATCCCGCATGGACGCTGAAGCGCTGGAATGATACGCTGCCCAATATTCTCATCGATCTTTACACAATCACCTCCCGCCTGGGCGGCACGATCTCCGGCGAGCACGGCATCGGGCACAAGCGAAAGAAATACATGCCCCTCGTGGTCTCAAAGGAATACCTCGGGATGTTGCGTTCAATCAAGAAAGCACTTGACCCCAACAGCATCCTCAATCCCGGTAAGATTTTCAACACACTAGCGTAGATTTAAATTGATTATATTTAAAAAAGGTTCGTATACCATCATACTCCAAAGGAGCAGGACCTATGGAAAAAAAAATGTCTCTCAGTAGTGTCAAAATTAAACAATCCTCATATCAGACCACTACATTAGATATAGTAAAAATCATTCTTGACGATACTTCATTTAATATCAATGCCTTAACCGCTATTCAAGCCAGTCAGGACGGTGACCTTTTTATTGGCGCCACAAACCATCAAAGTGAAGATCCAGTACTTTTGCGAGTCGATCTGAAAGAAAACACTGTTTCAGACACAGGTCTGCGGTTCCCTCCCAAAGGGCCAAAAGGCTCGCGGCAATATTCAATAGGCGATAAAATCCATTCTGCCCTTGTATGGGGGACTGGAAAATGGGAAGGATGGCTTCTTGCCGGCCATGGTTCGCATATCTGGTGGGACGACGGCGGTTGGATTTTTGATAACCGATTTTTTGATGGCGGCCATATATACGCCTTTCATCCTGGCACAGGAGAATGTATTGATCTGGGTCTACCGGTCTTTAACAATACAGTGCATGGTCTTTCCGGAAACGAGACCATGCTTGCAGGCTATTCCCTGCCAGACAATCACCTATTTATTTATGACATTGCCAAAGGAACGCACAGAGATCTTGGCCGCATAAGCGCCTACTGCTGCCATAATCTCATCTGTCGGCAAAACAAGGTCTTTGGCGTCTATCGTAAGGCCCTGGGCGAGCAGCGGGGAGATATGGTGCTTGCCGCGGACAAGGCCGCATTCCTTTTTGTGTACCATCATGACACCGGCCTTATGGAACGGACAGATATATTGATAAGTGAACTTGAAACCAACATCCGCTTCAACTCAGGAATAGACTCTTGGATATCGATGGACAATTGGGTCTATGGCGGCAGGGTGAATGGCAGTCTCTTCCGGTTCGATCCTGATACGCGTCTTGTTGAAGAATTGGGATATCCTGTTGCCCCGATAAAAGGAACAATGACAACAGAACAGGTCCGAAAACTTGGCGGAAAAGGATGTGCTGGAATTAATGGAAACGAGAGGGTCACTGGCATGACCGCGCTGGACAAGGACCTTATTGCCGGCGTGGCAGGTTTTCCTTGCATGCACGTGTTCACTTTCGACGCTCGCGTTGTATCCATGGTCGATTATGGCCCGGTGAATGATACGGACAGCATGTGTTATTTTCACTCCGTATGCCTGGCGCGAATGCCGGATGGCCGGCGTGGCCTTGCATGCATTGAAACCGACAGTATGCGTCCAGTCCTGTACTTGTGTTTTCCGCGCACTAGGAGCTTTTAATAATAATATCAATAACCATAAACCCGGTATTTTAGGAGAAACATCCCATGGCATATACCTCTCCGCTTATCTACATCACGGTCGCCGATGATTTGCGAAAAAAGATTGAGTCCAGCTATTTTCCCGGCGATAAACTCCCGCCGGAACGGGAGCTTGCCCGGGAATACAACATCAACCGGCTTACGCTCCGCAATGCGCTGAAGGTCCTTGAAAAAGAAAAACGGATATACAAAGTTAGGCCAAAGGGAACCTTCATCGGGAAAGAACCGGAAGATGTAAAGCGCACGCTGCAAAAAACAATCGGCTTCCTGCTCGTGAATAGAAACAGCCTCGATGAATTCCATTCCAAAACGCTCGTTGAACTTGAACACTTTGGCCAGGAACGCGCGGTAAATATCATGTTTCTCACCGTTAATTCGGAAAAAGATGTCCAATCCGTTGTGGCGCCGCTGATTGGAAAAGGAGTACTGGACGGCATCATTGTCAGCGGCCTGCTCAATCCGGCTGTTCTGAAACTGCTGAAAAGGCTTGGAATACCCACTGTAGCCCTCGGGTATCTTATGTATCCCGATCCCATTGAACAGGAGTTCAACAGAGTGGTGGTGGACAGTGTTGGCTATGGACACGAAGCCACTACATATCTGCTTGGTCTGGGACATCGGGACATTGCCCTTCTTAATGGTCCCTCGTACCAGTGGTTTTTTAATATCACCCAGGGATACATGCGGGCGCTCACCGAGGCGGGCGTGCAATACCGGGAGGAACGCGTCCGCAAATGCGAGAAAGACACTATGATGCATGGATACACTGCGGCCAAAGCGCTAGTATCGTCGAATTGTCCCACGGCCATTTTCGCGGCCAATGACAGGCTTGCAGAGGGCGCCATGCATGCGGCGTTTGACCAAGGCCTGAAGATACCCGGTGATATTAGTATTATCGGCGTAGGCGATTACGAAACCGCCGCCTTGACAAATCCGCCGCTCACAACCATCAGTATTGACCGGAAAACCCTTTCCGAAAACGTCCTTGAGCTGCTCTTTGGCATGATGCAAAACAAACAGCGGCCGCCTCAAACGCGGTTCGCTCCGTTCCGTATTCTTGAAAGGGAAACCTGCGGAAAAATCAATTCCGGAGAACGAGAAGTTCGTGCGCCAACAGCCAGGCTTTCAGTTTGAAACGCAACCATCCTTGGAAGTCAAATCTCAGCGCAGATCAACAATAGCGCCTGTTTCCGCGCTTGTGCGCAGTTTCAGACACACTTCCGAAACATAAAATGATTCCCCGGTTGAAAGAAGCAGACCGCTCTTTTTTTCCCTGACCGTGTCCATTATTTCGCGGAACACATTGCGCTCAGGACCAATTTCAAGGTCAACAGGGCCTGCTGTGTCGGTGATAAGCGTGGCCGTGTTGTCTTTTACCTCCACAACACCTTTTGATCCAATGATCCTGATGCGGTCATCACCGTGTGTGGGCGCCTCAACAGGCCGGCAAAAATCAAGGTTGATGGTGGCAGGTATGCTGCCTTCAAGCGCCAGCACTGCGGTTGCCGCGGATTCCATTTCCCCATGGTCCCTGTTGCCAATCCTGGTCTGCGATGCATATCCGGAGATGAATCTTTTTCCCGTGTACCAGTGGATCCAGTCTATGGCATGGGTCCCTATCCAGGGAATAATGCCCCCGTATGTCTCCTGTTTGCGGTAAAATGCAGGACGATTGCCGATCTTGTATGATTTCTGGGCCGTTGCTTGGACAATCTCTCCCACAACGCCTGAATCAATGGCCTGTTTTGCCGCAATAACAGCTGGCCCGTATCGAAGCTCCTGCATTGCCAAAAGCAATACCTTGGGATTTTCCTGTGCAGCCTTTCTCAAGTCATTTAAATCGTCGAGTGTGGTTGCCATTGGTTTTTCAGTATAAGTATGTATCCCTCTTCGCACTGTATTGGCCGCGATTTTTCCATTCAGGTAAAAATGGGAATTTACGACAACGATATCGGGCTTTTCTTTTTCGAGCATTGCGGTATAACAGTCATAGAGCGTGGTTCTACCCAGATGCGGGTGATTGACAAGATTTTCCATCTCCTCGCCGGGCGCTCCGGGCGCCACGCCGATAACAGAAGCGTCTGGATCGGCCTGCACAGCCTTGAGTGTGCTCCAGTAATGGCCCGAAGCGCCGATAATACAGATTTTCATTGAAGCAAATATAACTATTTTTCAGCGATCAACAAAGCCCGTTGGGCATTTTTTTCTCTTGTGTTAGCGGCCTGGATGGGTTATTTTCTTGACTAGGAGGGCGATTCTAAAGCTATGCGTACCCATCAGGAAATCAACGAACGAAGCAGGGCCCTGGCCGCTGCTGTTGTCCAGCGGATCGACATGGACGCTGACCGGGCGGGCCTGGAACATGCCCGGACCGTTTGCCGCCGTTGGCTGGAATCGCATAGTGAAGGATGCGTCAGAGAATGGTGCTCGATTCTCCAGAATCCTTGGGCCAAAATACGGTCTATCCTTCTGGACCAATCAGAAGAGGGAAACCGCCTGCGGCAAAACTCACCTTTCTGCGGCATTCTTACCCCGCGTGAACGGTGGGAAATCTACCGGAGGTTTTAAAATGAAGCGTCTTGAACTCGAGCATCTCATCAGGGCCGCAGGCGCTATCGCCGGTTCAGATCAGATCGTTGTACTGGGCAGCCAGGCCATTCTGGGGTCATGGATTTCCGCGCCAGCGCAGCTGCTGGTGTCACAGGAAGCGGACGTCTTTCCCCTGGACAATCCAGAAAAAGCGGATCTCATCGACGGCAGCATAGGTGAAATGTCTCCCTTTCACGAGCAATTCGGGTACTATGCCCACGGTGTTGGTCCTGAAACCGCCACGCTCCCTCCAGGATGGCATGACCGGCTTGTGCGTGTACGCACGGAAAATACCCGGGGAGTCACCGGTTTGTGCCTGCATCCCTTGGATCTTGCCATCAGCAAATTGGCTGCCGGAAGACCCAAAGACATGGATTTTGTGAAGGTGCTTATAGAACAAAAGATTGTGGCGTTGCCGCAGCTGCACCCTTTGATTAGTTCGCTTGATCCTCAGGTTTCTCAACTGATATCAGACAGGATGAAGGCAATCGCATAGGCCTGCGTTTAATACTTATCGTCAGAAAGTAATTACCCGATTCTCTTGCCGCGCCTTTTCAGCGGCAAAGACCATGAGATGTGATTCCAGGGTTTCCCTGGGACCAGACAGGATTTTGCTTGGGTCGTGGAGCGCCACAGCTTTGGTAAACGCCTCCATAAGCCCATAGTCGCCCCCTGCATGACCTACTGTGGCCATGGGAGACTGTGGCACCGGAGGAAGTGGAACAGTTTTCCACTTCTGGTCCCGGAAACAATACACTCTGATCTGTTCTTCGTTTGCTTCCATCTCCCCCATGGTCCCAAAGAGCCTGGTCCTTCTGCCGCCCAGACCCGTGAACGCGGTCATGGTAAACGCGGCTGTCTTTCCGCCTTTGAATTCCATGTTCACTACCTGATGGTCAACCACGTTATTATCGCATTCATAGACACAACGGCCATAGGGACCTGTGCGAAGCGCCGCAATGACATTTTTCTTTGTAGGTTCCTTGCCCGCCAACATTCTATCAAGCGGCCAGCTGGTATCGCCCTTTTGTATCCGGTCCCTGTAATACAACCGCACTGCCGAATAGGGGCACTGCGGTTCATAGGCGCAATCAAGGCATCTTATTGCCCTTCCCGCCTGTTGCGGTTTCCCGCTCTTTTTGAAATGAGTAAGGTTGCCGAATGAGGAGATCGACGTGCACGGCGCATCCATCATGTAACGGATCCAATCCAGATCGTGGCACGATTTTGCCAATAACATGGGTGACGATTCAGCCTCATTGCGCCAATTGCCGCGCACAAAGGAATGTGCCTGGTGCCAAAACCCCACAGGTTCCAAGTGCTGCATGCTGATCAGGTCGCCGATAAGACCCTGGCGAATTGCTGTTTTGATAGCCTGTGTATACCTGGTATAACGTAAAACATGACACACACCAAACAGTATCTTATGCTTCAATACCGCCGCGACAATACCACGACAGCTCTTCTCTGTTGGCGCCATGGGTTTTTCGAGCAGCAGCGCGTATTTCTTTTGGGCAAATGCTTTGGCAGGCGCTTCGTGCATGCTGTCCTGCGTGGCCACAATGACTGCGTCAGCGAATTTTGGCCGCTTAGCCATCTCTTTCCAATCCAGAAAAATATTTTTCGCTGGAATGGCATATTGTTTTGCCATGTGTTGTCTGGCCAGGGGATTTGGGTCTGCCACACCAACCACCCTGGCTCTATCAGGATGATGATGGCAATACTCCGCGTAAAATTGGCCTCGGCCGCCTGTGCCAGCGATAATGTAGGTAACCGGTTTCATGTGCAGCATCCTTTGTTAATGTTGCTAATAATATAATGAAATCTATTATATTAAGAAATATCCAAAATGGCTAAATATTTAATAAATCCGGCTATACCCGATATTGGCTGTCTGCGTAAGTTTGGACTGCCTGAAGATTACTTTAAAGGTACCGCACCCCAACCCTTTACCCTGCCATCCAATGTACTGGTCTGGCTTCGCGAAAACGAAGAACCAAGCGGACTCGACGCCTGCCACTACCGGTATCTCCTCTGCTTTAATTTTCTGACCCAGGGAAACGCGGTGGTCGATCAATGCGTCTACTCGTTTGATCCATACCAGGGCATGCTCATTTTTCCCTTTCAGTTCCATCATTTCAGGTCTCCAAGCCAGAAAAACCGGCAATGGATATTGATCACCTTTGAAATGAACGAGACGCCGTTCTTTGACCAGTGTAAAAACCGGATCTTTTCAGCGGATAAGAATATGCTGTTACTTTTACGCAACTTGATCGACGCTTATACTGATGAGAAAGTTGCCAAAGCCAGCCAGAACCGTGTCCCCCTGCTTTTAGGACTGCTCCTGAATGAAATCGCCCTAGGTTTTCAAAAATCGTCCCCGCGGCAACGTACAAATAAAACAGCCTTTGCTCCAAAACTTGCACTCACTGTTCATAAATATATTTACGCGCACCTGGGTGAAGGCCTCGGCATCAAGACAATCGCCAGGGAATTTGGCATGTCAGAAAGCAGACTGCGGACCAAGTATCGAGAGGAACTGGGAATAAGCCTGGGAAAAACCCTGCAGACCATTCGATTTGGCCGCGCGCAGGAATTAATGACCGCGCCCGGGAAATCAATCTCTGAAATCGCCTCTGCGTGCGGATATCAGTCGCTCTATGCGTTCAGCCTGGCGTTTAAAAAACGGTATGGCGTGCCGCCCCGCCAGTTCAGGCAAAGGATTGTTTCTGCTGGATAAAAGTTAAAACACAGTTTTTGTTCGTAACCATTGCTTTTTAAACACTTGACCGGAAAATCAAAATGCTTATCAGTATCAGTTTATCAGGTAATCCTATGAAAAAAGCTCTTCCATCGTGACATGATGATGGAAAAATCCGCTTTCCTTGAGTGACCGATCCGGGCCGTACAGACTTATGAGCACTCGTTCAATGGTGTGACCCCTTGGCAGTTTCAGAAGCCCGCATTTCCTCTCAACTTCCGGAATAACCTTGGTCCCAATCGGATCCTTTGAATGCTTGATTTCACATACCGTAACCACTCTGTCCGCACGCCGGTAGAGAAGATCTATCTGGAAACCGGAATCTCCCCTTTCAAAATAAGGGGAAACTGTCAGAACCTCATCCTGAAAACCCAATATCCTGGCAATTTTATCGGATTGTTTCAGGCAGAACCGCTCAAAGGCAAACCCCAGCCAGGATTGAAAACCTGGAGCGCAAAGGGTTTCAAATTTTTTCTGCGAATTGCTTTCGTGTATGGTCCTGATACAGGGGGACATGAATTTAAAATAAAAACACAAATATTCGTCAAAAAGCCGGTACTTCCTGAATTTAGTGTTGCTTGACCGGTCGAAAGGGACAAAAGAGCGGATAAACTCTGAGGTTTCGAGATTTTTCAGATACGACATTAGTCCGCCGCCGCTCGAAATTTTTATCTTTCGACCGAGTTCCACGGCTGAGAATAATCCAGCCTGGAGCGTTTCCACGATATGCCGGTATACGGCGGTTTCCCGAAACTGGCTGTAAAAAATCCGATCCATTTCCTGGACCATACCGCCCTGGGGTGTAAAACAAAGGCGATTAATGTTCTGATTGAATGACTTGTTCAGATCTATTTCTTCTAGATATTTCGGGACAGAGCCGAACACCAGAAGGTAGCGCAGAATCTCTTCCTGATCTCTTTTTCCTTGGAAGAATTTTTTTGCCTCTTCGGGTGCCAGGCCTTGTAACAGCAGTTCCAAGGTGATTCTTCCATATAACGCCTTGGAGGCAATTACCTTTTTTACCATAAATGAAGCAATGGACCCGCACAGAATCAGCATGACATTCTTGTCTTTCCAGCGGGTATCCCAATAATATTTAATGAGGCTGATCAGTGATGCACGCCCGCTGGCCATCCACTGTATTTCATCCAAAAAAAGAACAAGTTTTCCACCCCGTGTCGGGGCATTCACCACTTTTTCGGTGAGATACTGAAACACCTGTTCCCACGAGCTGAAAAGCATGTTTTTCAGGAAAGAATCGCTGGTTTGCTCCTGAAGTTGTTGTTTGAAATGGGCTATCTGCCGTGGCATCCGCTGACCTTCGATGGCTTCGAAGTGGCAATAGGCCGGTTTTTTCTTTGAAAATTCCCCGATGAGGCTGCTTTTGCCAATCCGGCGTCTCCCGTAAATTACGATCAGCTCGCTTTTCGTGGAATCGTATTTTTGGTTAAGCAGGTCGAGTTCGTGTTTTCGTCCGAAAAACATAGACACTCCTTTCACAATCCGCAAACAATGTTAAAATAAATATATTTGCGGATAATGGCAAATAAAAATCAATAATCCGCAAACAATACATAATGTACAATCTTTGCGGATTCGGACAAATATCAATATGTTCAAAAACGGTTATCAATCGCTCTATGCGTTCAGTCTGGCGTTTAAAAAACGGTATGGCGTGCCGCCCCGCCAGTTCAGACAAAGAAGTCGCGACAGTACACCGTTGAAACCTTTTTTTCCGACATAGAGGATTGTACACACTTTTTCTACATGTGACAGGTTTTGTCACATCTCATCGTTATATTAATACGCGTACATTTCGTGAAATTTAACTGAAAGCGCGCGGTGCCATGTGATGTAATTCAGACCGTCCAGAAAGTTTATCGCCCGCGCGAACCTGATAATTCCCCTTTCTTCAAAGTCATAACCAGCCATTTTGAGGCATTTGAAAGGCTGTATCCGGAGAGGTTCCAGGGAAAATACGGCTTCTGGCGTCCGGTCATACGTTCGTCCCTCGATAAATTCCTGAAATGCGGGGACCTGAAAGAAGGCTTTGCCCGCATCCGCTGTCCTGATTGCGGCGAGGAATTCTTCGTAGCCTATTCCTGCCGCCAGAGGTCTTGCTGTCCCTCCTGCGACCAGAAAGGGCCCTTTTGCTGGGAATCTGACTTGTGGACGAGGTCATTGCCCAAATCCCCCACAGGCACCATACCCAAGCGTTTCCGTGGCTATTTCAGATATAAATCGGAAACTATTGATTGCAGTGTAAGAATAGAGGCCAATGACCATGAAACCATCAAACGGCTGGCCCAGTAACGGCCAAATAAAAGGAAGTTGATGACCTGGGCGGCGCTGATAAAATGTGTATATGAGGCGATGCACCGAGTTACTATGTTATGCAATAAAAAAGCTACCTTCCTTATTAAGCCGACCTCAAAGGTCGTTTCATTAAACGTGGTCGCTAGGCGCCACAAATTGAAAGGAAGGTAGCCGATGAAAAAG
>Ga0208977_1001602_pt1 | contig 10866 bp, 10 predicted proteins | sample RifOxyA2_FD_184030 | JGI IMG/M metagenome (GOLD analysis project Ga0208977, IMG submission 184030) | Groundwater microbial communities from Rifle, Colorado - Rifle Oxygen_injection A2 (SPAdes) | ecosystem: Environmental > Aquatic > Deep subsurface > Groundwater | place: Rifle, Colorado, United...
AGGCGAATATAGATTCCCGCGAATGAATGAAAGGATTAAGGGGATAAGCGGTAATACCGGTAGTATTATTTGCACAATCAGTATTCTGATTAGTCCACTCTTGCTTTTCTTCTCATGCTCGATCCGCCTGATTGCCGGGAATTCTATACCAAGCAATATGTAGTAGAGGGGCAAACTAATCCGCCAGTACACTACAACCAAAAATGGGATCATAAATAATATGCCGTAAATTAGTCCGAATATATTCATTTTTTATCTCATAACGCCGGAGCTGAGTCCGATGGCCGGCTGACGGAGGCGTGCTTGCGTGCCGGAGACGGACGGACATTGGACTCGAGCGACTTGTTAGACTACTCTACTATCCTGAGATTTGACGGCGCTACAGGGGCTTCTGTTTCATCTGTACCGTAAAGCAACTGGAAATAATCCGGGCCTATAAGCTGATTATCAATAATAACGTCATCAACATAATAGTGAGTTACATCTGTATCTCTCTCCTCAGTGCTAGAATTCCAATTTCCACCAAAAACAATCTTATTCCAATAATGATCATAGTGTGTCATTAGGACTGAATTTTCAATAATGGATGTATCTATCACATTGCCTTTATTATCATAAATTGTTTGCCGTATTGAGCCGTTTGGGGTATCCACGTCACCTCGTATAATAGACCACTCTATACCCACCCACTCTTGTGCTTCATACGCTGCAACATGGGAATTATTTTTCCATAGGATCGGTGATAGAGCATGGGCCTGGTATGATGTAAGATCTGCGGTTGGCACAACCCATGTATCTTTAGTATAAAGTTCATAAGGATTAGTTAATCCTCCGCCTGTCATAGTCGGTATATGAAAATTCATCCCATAAAATCTCAATATCTGGCCATTGTCCTCGGGAACGGTTGATCTATCCTCATCTGTTCCCCACCGTTCCATTCCCGTAAATCCGCTTAATATCTGGATATGTTTCACTGTCGGTGGGATTTCATATCCGTCAGCAGGGTCCGCTTTTGGTCGAAAATACCCTGTAGGTAATTTCAACATATAGAATAAATGTATATCTTTTAACCCACTTTTTCCTGTTACACCGTCTCCGAAAAATGTTTGAAGATGCGCCGGACCTTTTTCTCCAGTTTGGGGAGCATCAACACTGCGAAGATTTTTATACCCTATGCAGAGTGACTTTGTGCCCTGCCAAACATTGCGAGGATCGGCTCTTGGCCCTATCCACTCCTCGCCACCTTCCCACCCGGGGACGTCTGTCTGCCACATAGTCCACATTGACGGCGATCCATCAAGTTTCTTCGGCTGAGATGTAGGTTCAGATGTAAAAAGGCCGGAGTTTCCGCTTTCACCCAATGTTCCAGCGTGCCAATCTTGTAGTTCATCAAAAGTAGATACAATATCAAAATGTTGTTCCAGTGTGGTTTGCCAATCACACTGTACTGTGCCTTGATTCATGAAATATATACTGGCTGACAATAGAACAACGTTAATGGTCGTTTTCATAATGAAGATTAAACAATAATTAAATTACCTTACGAAAACATAAGGACAGCAATTATATATGATTACTGATGTTACGCAAAAACAGAATTTTTTGGATGTAACTTTTGCCACTCTGAAAACTTGTTCCAATTTGGAACAAGTTGCTACTGAAAATATTCTAATAGCTCTGATTCTTTACCTTCTTCCAAAGATTTCAATATCATTTTTTGCCATTTATTCGGTAATGGTTTGAATACTTCTAATAGTGATTGCTCTTCTTTATTCACAAAAATATCTCTTATAACGGAAATGGCATCTCTTTTATCCTTCAGGGCTTTTTCTTTATATCCTCTTCTTTGAGCAATGAGTAGTTTATGTAAGGCATAAGGAGCGGGATGAGGTAAAATAACGGGAATACCTTCAAGCCGGACAGTTATTGTTTTTGAACTAAGCAAATTAAGAAATCTCAGGGTTTGTGCGTTTAATCCTAATTGAGGCAAAGAAAAGGGTTTATCTGTTCCCTTGCCTTTTTCAGGAACCAAGAATTCAATCATCAGGGTAGGATGTTCTAATTGGATGAATCCATAGGCGCCTTTAAATCCTACAACATAACCAAGATCTTTGAGCAACTCAGGAACATCAACTTTCCCCGTTATCTTACTTGGGAATGGAATGAGAAAATCAATATCTCTGGTTCTTAAAGGTGCCGTGAAGTCTGAGGTTGAAAAGTATTGTTTATATAGCGGTATGCACCAACTGCCGATTAGTATTATTTTGTTCAATATACCTACAGCATTCAACCGTTTTAATATTTCAACGCAGAGTTTATATTGGTTCTCTTCCACGGAGTGTTCCTTTGAGAAATTTTATCTGCTTTTTTACTTTTGACAATAAGTTGCGGTACTTTGCCCTGTATTCTTTCGCATTTTTGTATTTTTCTACCAGTTTCTCTGATACTTTCTTCCCCTTGTAAGAGAAATGAACTTTGCCGTCATTTCTTGTAATTATATAGTAATAGTTACTACCTTTAATATTTTTTTTGACAAGACTGCCTTTTGGGAGCTTTTTAAGTTCCCTTTCATAGCTGGTCTTCATTTTTAAAGAATTATTAAGTTCTTCTTTTAAGACACCTTTTATGACCATGTCTATTCTCCTGGTTACCATACAAATATGAGAGTATTATATATTGTATGGTAACTTGCTGTCAAGATATTATGACTACAATATATTCACAACGCCATTCGCGAGTATCCTGGCAACACGCAATAATCTGTTGGAATCATCTTTATTTTTGCCAAATAATACATTTGTTGTTAAACTGACACCCATATGTTTTTCCGGGGACACAATACTTATTTTTTTGCGGCCAGCTCGCCGAGGCCGCAAAAAATAAGTATTGTGTCCCCGGATTCCAGGGCACCTTCCGGGCAGTTCGGAATGCACAACCCGCATCCGTTACATTTGTTCCCGTCAATATCTATTACTTTTCTTTTCATGTTTAACCTTACTTTCCCAGCTTAATTTACTGGCCGATTATTTTTACCAGTACGCGTTTGGGGCGGCGGCCGTCGAACTCGCCGTAGAATATCTGCTCCCACGGGCCGAAGTCAAGCTCGCCGCCGGTTATTGCCACAACCACTTCCCTGCCCATCACCTGGCGCTTCAGGTGCGCGTCGCCGTTATCTTCGCCGGTGCGGTTATGCTGGTAACGGCTTATCGGCTCGTGCGGGGCAAGACCCTCAAGCCATACCTTGTAATCCTCATGAAGCCCGCTCTCGTCGTCGTTAATAAAAACACTCGCGGTTATATGCATGGCGTTTACCAGACACAAACCTTCCTTTACGCCGCTTTCGCGTATTGCCGAGCTGACTTCATCGGTAATATTAACAAACTCAATTCTTTTGGCCGTATTAAATTTCAATTCCTTGCGATATGTCTTCATACATTTATCCGCTGTCGTTATTTTCCTCTGTTTTTAAATAACCTTTTGATTTCCCGGCTCAGGATCTTCTCACGGGCTTTCCTTTTGAACATGAGGTTCCTGTCGTTCTTCGATTCGATGAACTCGGTTTCGCGCTCGAGCTTCTGATAACTGGCAAGCCGTGCGGGGGCAAGTGTCCCGTTGCGCACCGCTTCCTGCACCACGCATTCCGTCTCGTTGAGATGCCGGCAATCGCTGAAGCGGCAGCCGGCAGCGAGTTTCTCTATGTCGTCGAAGACATCTTCGATCCCATGGGCTGTTTCCGCAAGTTCAAGGCCTCTTATCCCGGGGGTATCTAGCAGCAAAGCCCCGTTCTCCAGAATAAATATCTGCCTTTGCGAGGTAGTGTGCCGCCCTCTGGAATCCTTTAGCCGGACTTCAGCGGTCTTTTGCACCGCCTTGCCAAACAATGTGTTGATAAGGGTGGATTTGCCGACACCTGAAGAGCCGATGAGAGCGACGGTTTCGCCTCTGTTAAGATATGGGAGCAGGCTGTCAATGCCGTCCTTGCTGAGAGCGCTGATAGCATGGACCGGTACTCCGGGTGCGATGTCGCTCGTTTCCGCCACTTTTTTTGCGGGATCGTCGCACATGTCAGCTTTATTGAGAATAATTACCGGCTTGGCCCCGCTGTCCCAGATCGTGACCAGAAACCGCTCGATGCGCCGGGGGTTATAATTGCTGTCAAGCCCCTGCATGAGGAATATTGTATTGATATTGCTGGCTACGACCTGTTCTTCCCCTGCCGCATCCCTGTCTTTCCGTGCATGTTTTGTTATCCGGCTGAACTGTGACATGCGTGGCAGGATATTATGAATGATCACGCAATCAGTATTGGGCATTCTTTTTATTGCCACCCAATCGCCCACCGCAGGAAAATCGCTCTTCTTCTTTGCCTGGTGGAAAAACTTTCCGGAAATTTCTCCGAGGAAATCACCTTCAACGGTTGCTATGCCGTAGCGTCCCCTGTATTCTGCAATAACTCTTCCGGGCAGCAGCGAAGAATCTTCCAGTTTATCGAATTCCAGGGAAAAAAAAGAATTCCATCCAAGTGCTTCAATTTTAACAGGTACAGAGGCCATTTATTGTTGTTTCCTTATAAGACGTATTATAGCATTTCATTCGGAAAAACCTCAAACCGGAAATTAACGGGAAGCCGGATGCCTTGCGAGTTTAGCCAATGAAATCGGATGCGTTGGTTTGGGGATGGTGGTAACGGATTCTGTTTGCGGTAGATTTTCCGTATTGAATCGCTTCCTGCGGACACCACTGCAGGCAGGCCATGCATTGTTCGCATCTACCCTGCCATACAGGTTTGCCGTCAACCAGCTCGATGTTTTTTACGGGACAGACTTTTTCGCATATACCGCACATGTCGCATTTCTCATCTGCGTAAAAATTTTTATCGGCCTTGCGCATACTTTTAATTCCGAATGTATAAGCAAACGATCCCAATAAATTCATTATCAAACCGCCTGCCTCTATTGCGCCGGATTTATTATTCTTAATATATTCGGAAATACTCGTAATTTTATTTTTTGCCTCGCTAAACAGTTTGTCCTGCACTTCTTTCGGCCTTGCTCCGTACATCGGTATATAATTGCCGGGCATTTTCACGCCGAATCCGGCTTTAAGCTCTATTCCCTGTTTCCGGAGCATTTCTTTAAGCTGAATGTTCGTTTTTCCGGGTGAACCTCCGAACGTAACAACGGAAAAGAAATATTTATCGGATTTTTTCAGTTTTGAAATAAAATCACAGACAATGTTGGGAACGCCCCAAACGTAAACGGGAAAAACAATTCCAATTCTATCCGCGGATAAATCAATATCCGAATTGATTGCCCTGGATATTGAAACAACTTTTGAATCACCCAGGCATTTTGCTGTTTCCCTTGCGACATTTAGCGAGTTCCCCGTACCTGAAAAACAATAAATGATTGTGCTCATAATTGCCTCCGTTCTTTACGCGTTTTTTATCCGTCAGGCTTATTTGAATGAAAAATTTTTATCCCGGAAAAGTTCGATACATGCATCCACGGCATCGGGATCATACAGGATGCCCCTGCCTTTTGCGATCTCTTCAAGCGCCTTTTCTTTCCCTATAGCTTCGCGGTATGGACGGTTGAATGTCATCGCTTCCACGACATCGGCCACCGATACTATTCTGGCGTCAAAGAGGATATCGTTTCCTGCCAGGCCACGGGGGTATCCCGATCCGTCAAACCGTTCCTGATGTTGAAGCGCGATCTGGGCAACCGACCATGGGAACTCGATGTTTTTTAGTATATCATACCCCCCTTGCGGATGCAACCGGATAATATTCCGTTCCAGGGGTGAAATGGCGGTGGGTTTTGAGAGGATCTCTGCGGGCACATATATCTTGCCGATGTCATGCAGGGACGCGCCGATGCCAATATTGTGCAGCCGCTCATCTGGAAGCCCCAATTCCTCCGCCATGGCGGTGGCAAGCAGGGAAACCCGTTTCTGGTGGCCGGCGGTATAGGGGTCCCTCGTTTCAACAATCATAGTTATAGCGTTGATGATGCCTGCGAATGACCGCTGCAATTTTCCATAGCTTGCCTGCAGCTCTTCTTCCATGCGTTTGCGTTCGGTTATATCGGTAAACATCGCAAACGAGCCTTTGAAATGCTTCCCGTCATCGAAGATTGGTGCTGCGGAAACCATGGTCCACACCATCTGCCCGTCTTTGCGGCGGAACCGGCGCTCATAATTTCCAAATCTTCTTTTGCAGCAGTCCTCCATTTTTCTCAGGTAATCGGGCACATCCTCCTCAAACATGAATGCGGCCATAGGAAGGCCGTCTATTTCTTCGGCGCGGTAGCCGAGTATTTCGGCCATTCTTGTATTTATAAAAGTTGTCTTGAGATCCTCTCCGATCATCCAGATGCCTTCGTTGGCCGTGTCAACGATCCTGCGGTATTTTGTTTCACTTTCCTGCAGGTTGCGAAATATCAACAGGCTTGTCAGCACAGAGCCGAGCCGCCTGCCGATCTCCTGAAAAAGACTTTTTTCGTCTTGCGTCCAGACCCGCGGGTACGAGCACTGGCGCATCCCCAGCAGCCACGGTTTATCTGCTTTGGGATACAATGTCATCGCGATCCGGGACTGTTCCTGAAAACGCTTCGGGACTTCGCCAGCCAGCGGATAATCAGATCCATTGCCGAATGTTACAGGGCATTCTACTTTTCTCGTAGTCTGAAATACTTTGGCAGTATCCGGGTCCATGGGCATCTCAAGCTCCGGCTCAAGGGCGCAGGGATATTCCGGCCTGGTACGTTCCATCTGTACTCGCCATGAAGAAGCATTCGGATCACAGGGATAGACAAGCCAGGCGCTATCGCTGCCGAAAATAGAAAGCATTATTTCAAACACATCGCCCATGATTTTCTCAAGATCGTTCGTTCCCTGTACGGCCCGATTTACCCTGTCCATACTTTCCAGAAATCGTAAATAGGCAAGCCTTTCTTCTTCGATCCGCTTGCGCCCGGTAATATCTACCAGTGCCGAGAGAATATGGCGTTTCTGCCCAATGACTATCTGCGTCGCCGACATTACGCCGGTTATGGGGCTGCCGTCCTTGCGCTTTAAAGTGATCTCAAAATCGTGCAACGTGCCCTGCTCGCACATGGCGCGGGCCAGCTTCTGCCATTCCTCGGCATTCTTGTATACCCCGGTTTCAAGACTGGTATGGCCTATGGCTTCATTCCGTGCGATACCGAAAAGTTTTTCAAACGCCCCGTTGACCTCATATATGCGGCCGTCATCGAGTGCGGTGATAGCCATTGCGACGGGCGAAATATGAAAAATAGTCGAAAACAGTTGTTGGGAAGCCTTGAGAGTCTCTTCGGCGCGTTTGCGCTCGGTAATATCGCGAAAATACCAGACCCGCCCATAATATGTTCCCTCGGACCCGAACATCGGCGCTGAATACTGCTCAAATATTCTTCCGTCTTTGAGGGCTACCTCGCCAAAGATTGTCCGGTCGGGGTGTTCGTACACGCTTTTAATAAGCGCCATGAATTTATCGGGGTGGGCCAGTATGCGCTGAACCGAACGCATGGCCTGCTCATTCGATTCCGATTCCACTATATGGGGTGGAATATCCCACATTTTGACGAAATTATTATTGAAGGAGATCATTTCCTGCTTGTCGTTTACGACAAGTATACCGTCGAGTGATTTCTCCTGCTGAGCTTTTAAAACCGCGTTCACAAACCGCAGCTCTTTGTCAGCCTTGATCTTCCAGAGCGCGTGTTCCGCGATATCGGCGATAAAGCCGGCCAGTGCATTGTTATATGCAAGGATATAATCCACTTTTTCATGGCTGAACACCGGCACTCTATCAAGCGCCGCAAGATAATCATCCATCGCATAACCGAACCCGTGCGCCTGCTGCTTAAAGAACTCCCGGTCAGGAAACTCCCCTTCATAGAAGAACTGTCCGAGGAACATCGTTGCCAGGTGCCGATTCGCAACTATGATTGGTATGCCGATATCCCAGAGCCCGTTGGCGCATTTGTAAGCGCAAGTTTTTCCTTTAGTCAGGTGGCTCTTGATGTAGTTATCGCTTTCTTCGCAGCGCCTGAGCGAGGCCGGGTTGGCGCGGTGAAATTTCACGCAAATCTCCTGCCAGCCGGCGCCCACCAGTATCGAACCGTCCAGCGCGTCTATAATACCCATCGGCATGCCGGCCGCCCGATAATGTGCATCAACCATTCTCTGTATGAGCGACAGGTCAACCAAGTCTGCGAGCCTGTAGTTGTCGGCCGCGGGTTTTGAACCAACTCTATTCGTTACCAGCATATACCCCCCTTAGTACTCTGCCAGACTGATTCTTTGCGTTTTGAATGGTCGTGCCTCTTTAGCAGTTCGAAGTCATTGCGAGCGAGAGCGAAGCAATCTCGACGTTGCTTCTGATGAAAAGCTAGATTGCCGCGCCCTTTGGGCTCGCAATGACGACAACTTCAAAACGCAAAGAATCAGTCTGGCAGAGTACTAGCACAACGCGTTAGTCTACACAAATAGTATATAATATAATTGCAGTTCATGTAGACGGAGTCAATTTGGAGTCTGTTGCCGAAGTCCGTTTTCGCCCTTTTTCGTCACTACGGTTCTCTAAATTGTTCCAATATCAGGCAAACATCATTCGTTTTTATTTTACCTCCAGGCCACTTGGTATGGCTGGAGGGGTTGCATCTGATTCCGTAAATTCAAATGCTCCGATGTCGTAATTCTGGCCCTGCGGGCGGGAAATACCTATGAAGTCTCTTGTGACTATGCCGGAAAGTGAGGAACTGCCTGCGTTAACGGCTGGCGAATTTGATCTGAGCCGGAAATCTGCATTTGAAACATTTACGAAAAGCGGATCCTGGGCGAGATAATTTGCGGCATAAGTAGGCGCTGGCGAACCGTACCATAAATCATGATCGGAATTCACGTTTCCGCTTGGTGATTGGTCAAAGCCGCTCGTTAATGAATAAAATATGTTATTTTTCATTTCGACATTATTTTGAATACCGACAGCATCAACAAATAGAACCAGGCTATCCGTTCCCGTGACATTATTGTCGTAAATCGTATTATTATAAAATCGCACGTTACTTGTTACGTCGTTATGAATACCAAAATGAACTGATGGCCTGGCGCTAAAAGTGTTATTGCCGCAGTTATATAAGATATTGTTCCATAAATATGCATTTTTAACGCTGCTGGCCAGCGCCAATCCGGCATGGGGAAGGTTATAGACTAGATTGTCGTGGATATAGATTTCATCGGCCTCGCCGGCATTAGTATCTGTCGGATGGATATATATTCCGCTCGGGCCGCCGGCATTACCGTCCGTACCGGTATCAACAAAGTCATGCAGCTCATTCCACGCAATTTCCACCCCTTTGTTATGAAGATCCGGAAAGTTGTAAACGGTGCCGATGTACATGGCATGATAATATTTATCCCCTGCCAGATCGTGTATGTGATTTCCAAAAATTTTGAAATTTTCTTCATCTACGGGGCTGGCTCCAAAAATCAAAGTTCCGGTCCAGCCTGAGCCGGCGGTCGTGATATCATTGCCAACCACCCGCCAATTGCTTTTATTGACATCTCCCGAGGCCATTCCAACCGCAGTTACATTTGCATTGATGAAAAATTTAGAGATGGTTACGTATTCGCAGGCATAATCGTGCTCTCTGATACCATCGTAAGTCCCGTCGCCCATGACTGCTTTTTCGGCCGGATAAGCTGCATATGAAACGGGGAATCCTGCCGCTCCGCAATCATTGTCATAAAACCTCAGATAGCTGCTGTATCTATGAAGATCAGTATAAACACCCTCCCGTACATAGACAATATCTCCCGGATCAAAAACGCTGCTACTGGGCATAGCTTTGTAAATATGCCTCCATGGCCCGTTGCCTTCTCCTACGGTATTTTCATAAATCCCGCTGTTATTATCATCCCCCGACGGGGAAACGAAGTATATATTCCCGGGCCTTATTACAAAGGGCAGGTTTCCGGAATTCTGTCCGTCAACGTTTACGCTTATGTTCACATTCCCGTCAGGCATAACGCTGGTAAGCCAAAAAGTAATCCTCTCCAACCCGCGCGGTATGCCGTTCTCATGTCCGGTAATTCCCCATTCGGCATAATCAGAGTCTGATGTCAAATTGACGCCACCGACGCTCACATAACTGGATCCGCGCGAAGAACCAAGGTTTTTACCCCAAATACTGACCGCCGCACCCTTGCCCGGCAACATGTTCCAGCCGGTTTTTGGCCCGCTTGTCAAGTCAGAAAAATATAATACGGGAGTTTCTGCTGCCATTGCGTTTATCGGGATGTTTCTTCCTGCAAAGGCCAGGAACAGCGATACAGAGATCAGTAATTTTGTTTCCATTTGTTTTTTATTCCTATATGGTTCGGATGCAGGCTTGCCGGGTGGCCTATTTTACGCCCAATCCGATTGGTGCGGCGGGAGCGGTTATATCAGAAGAATCGTTGTCTCCGTCATAACCGCCCAGATAAGGTATTTATGGGGACGGAGTCAATTTGTCAACTTAAGGCTCGTGCGGTTTGCTAATTGTTCACCGCACGAAATTAATTTTGATATTGCCTGTTTGATTATGCACAATGCACGTGCCAGTTTCGCGCTTTAATCGTTTCCTGTGTGCTATCGCTTCTTCCGGCGTTTTTATCAGTTATTTCCGGCTTCCTTCAATCCAAATTTTGCATTAGAGTTGCGGAATTCGTCGAACGCCGCCGGATTTTTCCTAAAAAAGGTTCGACCGTAGGCAACGCTACGCTCTCACTTTTTTTGTAGAAAAACTCTCGGCCTCGCTCGCCTCGGTTCTCGCGCCCTGCAAAGTTGGGTTCAAGTTT
>Ga0208977_1001603_pt1 | contig 10864 bp, 7 predicted proteins | sample RifOxyA2_FD_184030 | JGI IMG/M metagenome (GOLD analysis project Ga0208977, IMG submission 184030) | Groundwater microbial communities from Rifle, Colorado - Rifle Oxygen_injection A2 (SPAdes) | ecosystem: Environmental > Aquatic > Deep subsurface > Groundwater | place: Rifle, Colorado, United...
GCATCAAAAGCTCGGTGCGCCATAATGCACCTCCTTCCTGTTCTGGGGGAACAAGATAATATAGACCAAAACAAGAATTCTGTCAAGTGCACTTGCCAAAAACAAAAAAATGTGATATTATTAATATAGATATCATTTTTAAGATAAAATATATGACTCCAAGAAATGTAGATAATTTAGCTGTTGGAATGCCTGAAGAGTTGGCAACAACCAGAAATGAGGGCGCAACAATTATGGAATTTAAAGAAGAGGGAAAAGCCAAAGAGAGTAAGAAGGACCGGAAAGCAAGAGAGGCTAGAGAAAAGCAGGCTAAGAAAGCCGCTCGTGATTTGGCGAGGAAAAGACAATCAGATGCAACCAAATCTGGCGGAAGAATTGCTGAAGTACGACAAGAAATTGGCTTGCCAAAAACAGAGATTGGAGAAAGTATCGAAGAATCTGCAGAGCCAACAATTCCGTTTAGTGATCTTTATCCAACTCCTGAACAAGACGAGCAATTGAGAAAAATAGTAGAGGCAAAAAAAAATGCCCCAATACCTATTCCACAACGAAATGTTGATGTCACCATTCCACCGGCAGATGCCCAATTGGCTGCTATGGCTACCAGAGTTGATTCCACACCAAAACCAACGGGTTTATGGGGTAAATTTAAATCCCTATTTACAACTACTCACGATGAACGTGTCTCTGCCAAGTTCAGTCAAATGCGAGCCGACTCTGATAAAACTCCGGCTGACTTTCGTGCTGAAGCACAAGGTGAAGCAATGATGAAAAAACAAGACAAAAAATGGTTTAAAGAGGAAATGAGAAAAGCAGAAGAAGAAATTGAGGATGAGAGGATACTTGCAAAAGAAGGTCCAAAATGGAGCGAAGAAGCCAAGCGTATGATGGAAAAACCGGCAGAGAGTCCAGAAATGGAGGCGGCCAGAATTCAATCTTCTGCATACAGTGTCAGAAAGACAGCCGAAGAAAATGCCCAAATAGAACATGATTCCGTCAAGGTGGATGCAAAAATTACAGATCCCAAGGTTTTAGAGAAAATTAGGAAACGTGCCGAAAAAGGAAAAGCCGATGCAGACAAGTTGGTGGCAGGTTATGAAAAAGAACACAACAAGAAGGCCGGCAAAGTGGATGAATTTAAGGTTGAGATGCGTGCGGCTGGGCAGGCCTTGAAAGATCAGGAGGCGCTTGAAGAGGGTCAGCGTTTGTTTGGCGACGCGGCGGACGAAATTCAGCCGGGCCCATACGCGGAAAAGGGGCGTGTTAACATGGAAAAATTTTCAGAATCCATGCAGAAAATTACCGACCGAATAGATGATTTACTCCCGATTGTAAAATCAATTAAACTCGGCTGGTTTACCCACCTCAAAGTTAAGGAAGACAAAGAAGATGAGAAAACTTACGGTTTAATAACTAACCTGCCGGAAGGCAATGAGAATATTGTGTTGGACTATTTAGTGAAAGAAAAAGAAAAATTGGGCGCCAAAGGAAAAATTGAAGAAGCAAATAAACTAGCAGGACAGATGGAGGCATTTGAAGAATACACTCAACAACTCACGGACAGAGAAAAACTGCGAGCCAAAGCCGAACAAGTCTAAAACTAAAACCCGCCTTTCGGCGGGTTTTTTGTTACCTAATCTCTTAATTTCGGAAATGTAGCTTGGAGTATTGCTCGATAAATCGTTCCACGGGATACCATGCCAATCACCTTGCCATTCTCTACCACTGGTACGCGATGGATACCGGTGGCTATCATCATGCCGCCGATTTTAAGTATGTTGGTTTCTGGTGTTGCTGTAATTACTCTTTTAACCATAATTTCTTCAACAATCTTTTTAGCCGCATCCTTGGCTGAATCTTCCAGTTCATCCTCATGGTTTACATACGGTGTCGGGTTGGAGTAAAAGCTTTTGAAGCTTGGGTACATTGCTCTAAACAGGTCTTTTTCTGATAAGACGCCGATAATCTTACCCGAATCGTCAACCACTGGCGCGCCACTGATTTTATGCTTTAGAAAAAGCTCTGCGGCCTCTAGGAAGGTCGTGCTTGGTTTAAGGCAGGCCACGTCTGTATACATTATGTCTTTGACTTGCATATTGTTGAGAGTTTGAAAAGTTAGAAAGTTTGTAAAGTTCATAAAGTCCTTTACATCTGTATTATACCATTTGTTAAAAATAAATGACAAGGCCTGCCCGCCGTAGTTCCGACTGTGTCGGAACGAAGGCGGGGCTTGATTTTTTTAAGTGTTTTGGTATAATAATCCTTACAATGCCCGGGTGGTGAAACTGGTATACACGAAGGACTTAAAATCCTTTTCCAGCGATGGAATGCGGGTTCGATTCCCGCCCCGGGCACTAAAAATCCGTCCTTCGACTGAGCTCAGGACGGATTTTAGTTTTGGCTATTTTTGTTAGTTATTTTTCAGCTCGCTTTTGTAATGATGTTCGTAGATTGTTACTACTGACATGCAGAGCGCGGCAAGAATGGGGCCGATGATAAATCCGGAAACGCCAAATAGAAATATACCGCCCAAAGTGGAAAAAAGCACGAGAAGCGGGTGCATTTGAATATCTTTGCCAACCAGAACCGGGCGCAAAAAGTTATCAATCGTGCTAATTACGAGAATTCCGACAATGAGAATTACAACGCCTTGCCACACGTTGCCCATGATAATTGTAACAACTCCAATTGGAAGCCAGACAATAAAAGAGCCCAGAGCCGGGATAACCGCAAAGGCAGTAGTTAATACCCCCAGAATTAGGGCGCCGTTAACTCCAGTGGCCCAGAAAAGTAATCCAGCTAAAATTCCTTGGATGCCGCCGACCAATAGCGTACCCTTTAATGTGGCGCGCGCGGTGGAAGTAAATTTTTGATAAAGCATTGTTTCGTAATCATCACCCAGTGGAGAAAGGCGCATGAGTTTGTTGAGCAAAGCCGGTCCATCTTTTAAGAAGAAATACAGCGTGTAAAGCATGAGTAAAAAACGGAATATGAAACCGACAGAGTTCTGGGTGATTTCTTTAAAATTGTCAAAAAGAAAGAAACTTATGGCTTGAGCTCCACGGGTGGCGTAATCTGCCCAATTTGTTTTGATGCTTTCTATGTAAGGAGCCAGCGGGGTGTTGATTAACATCTGGTCGATATTTTGTACGCGGTTGAACCAATTGCCTTCAGCGGCCGATTGGTACAGATTAAATGATTCATTGATTAAGAGGCTCGCCATTAGGGTCAATGGTAAAAAAAGTATTATAACTACGCCAATTAAAGTAAAAATAGCGCTTATCCCCGGTGATTTAATAGCCTTAATTATCCATTTGTAAAAAGGATAAAACAGGATCGCAATAATCGCCGCCCAAAAGATAGGGTAGATAAATGGACGGATAAGGTAGAGAAGCGCGATCGCTAAAATGACAACCAGACTGCCAAAAAATATGCTTCGCATTCTGTCGAATTCAATTTTTTTACCAACAAACATATAATTAGGAAGATAAAAAATTAACATGGTTATTATACCAGATTGTGGACAATTTCTCAACAATAAGCTATAATACCTCCGTTTTAATATAAAGATTTATGAAAAAACAAGAATATAAAATCAAAGATATCAAATTAGCTGATTGGGGCCGAAAAGAGATGGAGATTGCCGAAAAAGAGATGCCGGGCCTTATGTCAATTAGAAAAAAATACGCCACAAAAAGGCCGCTGCGTGGAGCCAAAATTACCGGTTCTTTGCACATGACTATTCAGACCGCAGTTTTGATTGAAACATTGGTTGCTTTAGGCGCGAAAGTGCGCTGGGCATCTTGCAATATTTTTTCAACACAGGATCACGCGGCCGCGGCCATTGCCAAAGCAGGTGTGCCGGTGTTTGCGTGGAAAGGCGAAAGTTTGGCTGAATATTGGTGGTGCACCGAACGAGCATTGGATTTTGATGGAGAAGGACCAGATTTGATTGTTGATGATGGGGGAGACGCGACGCTGATGATACACAAAGGGGTTGAGGTCGAAGCATTACCACGGATTTTAAGCGCGGATTACACGGATCAAAGCGAGGATGTGCGTGAGTTGATGAAAATTTTGAAAATCGAATACAAGAAAAATTCAAAACGCTGGACAGCAGTCGCGAAAAAAATAAAAGGCGTGTCAGAAGAAACTACGACTGGCGTACACAGGCTGTATCAAATGGAAAGAGAGAAAAAATTATTATTTCCGGCGATTAATGTAAATGATTCAGTTACTAAATCAAAATTTGATAATATCTATGGGTGTAGACACTCGATCGTGGATGGTCTAAACCGCGCCATGGATGTTATGTTGGCAGGAAAAGTCGCGGTAGTGTGCGGTTATGGCGAAGTCGGCAAGGGTTGTGCTCAAGCGCTTCGCGGGCAGGGTTCTAGGGTTATTGTTACTGAAATAGATCCAATTTGCGCTTTGCAGGCCGCTATGGAGGGCTATGAGGTCAATACGATAGAGGATACGCTTGGTTGGGCAGATATTTATGTTACGGCCACTGGCAATTTGGATGTTATTACTTTGGAACACATGCTTAAAATGAAAGACCAGGCGATTGTTTGCAACATCGGCCATTTTGATAATGAGATTCAGGTTGATAAATTAAACGAGGCAAAAGGCGTTAAAAAAATTAATATCAAACCACAGGTTGATAAATACACATTGCCCAGCGGTAAAGAAATGTATCTTTTGGCTGAGGGTCGTCTTGTTAATCTTGGTTGTGCCACCGGTCATCCATCATTTGTAATGAGTAGTAGTTTTAGCAATCAAGTGTTGGCGCAAATGGATTTGTGGCAGAAAAAGTATAAAGTGGGTGTGCATTGTCTGCCCAAGTATTTAGATGAAGAGGTGGCCCGTTTGCATTTAGATAAAATTGGCGTCAAACTTACCAAGCTTACTAAAGCGCAAGCCAAGTATTTAGACACCAGCGCGGCGGGGCCATATAAGGCGGAAAATTACAGATACTAAAAATCCCCTTAGGGGATTTTTAGTATCTGTCTTAGGCTGTTGACAATCCTTAAAATATGGTATACTATAATTATCCGGTCATCCGATCATCTTTATGGAGGAAAATTTCGTCAATAATCAAATGCCACACGAGCCGTGGTATAAAACTACCGCCGGCATAGTGACCTCGGTAATGATAGCTCTGTTAATGATAGTGGTGCTTTGGTTTGTTGGTTTTTTTGTTTACTATTCTTGGCAGTTACGATATGGTGACGCGCAGGATTTAGCCAAGCAGTTTAATCAGAAAACAGAAAAGACGGGTGATGATAAGATCAATTTAGGCACACCGATTTCAGTTTGGCAAAAATATGTGCGATCACATAATCCCCAGACTGGAAGTGCCAACGCTAAGGTGGTGATAGTGGAGTTTGTTGATTTTGGCTGTCCGGTGTGCCAAGCAACTTATCCTGTTTTGAAATCAGTCGCGCAAAGGTATGAGCCGGTGGTGCGCGTTGTTTTTAAAAATTTACCTTTTGAACAAACACACCCAGGTACAAAATTGGCGGCATTGGCCGCGGCTTGCGCAAATGCACAAAAGAGTTTTTGGCCTTATCATGATCTCGTCTTGGGTGGTCAAAGTATTGAACAAGCTGTTATTGTTGGTTATGTTAGTCAGTTGGGTTTGAATCCAGGTAGTTTTGAAGAGTGTCTGACCAATGAAACGTATTTGAAAGAAATCAATCAAGATCTAATGGACGCGGCAGAGCTGAATCTAAAAGGCACGCCGAGTTATTTGATAAATGGCTACAAAATTTCCGGAGCAATAGAAGAAAAGACATGGGATAAAATTATTATGCAATTATTGCAAGATAAATAATCGCCTTGTTTATGTTTAAAAAAATTATTGTTGCATTATTTTTAATTTGTGTACTTGGGGTGCCAATAGTTGGTTATGCGGCAACGAGCCAGATGTGTTGGACAGAAAATAGCTGCCTAAGTAGCCCTATGGGCGCGTCTTTTTATGGTCCCAATGATGAAACCATAGCGGCCTGCGGTAGCGAAAAAGACGCTTCGGGAGCTAAATTGGGTTTTTGTATGCCAGTAGGCCAGTCAGAAACAGCCGTAAATTTTGGTGGTAAACAGGTATTTATACATTTTGGCGACTTTATTAAATGGATTTATAAGTATGGTATTCAGGTGGCTGCGATTTTGGCGGTAGTGATGATTATTGTGGCGGGTTTTGGGTGGGTAACTTCTGGCGGCAGTCCGGAAAAAATTACTTCGGCGAAGAAAAAAATTGGCGGAGCAATGATGGGATTGTTTTTGGCAGTTATGTCATATTTTATTTTGAACCTGGTTAATCCGTATATGGTTAATCTGCGCATGCCAAAAATTTGGAAAATCAACACTTCTGGTTTGACTCCGCCGTACTGCGACATGATCAAAGATGACAAAAAGGTGTCTGCGACCAAGGGCGGTGAATTTTCAACGGACCCGCAGAAAGCAGAGTGCGGTAAAAATTATTATGTGCAGGGTACACCGGATTTGACTTGTAGTGGAACCGTTTGCGCAAGCAACGCGTGGGCCGCCTGTCTGCCTTTTGATGTCGTTAGCGGCGCCAAAACAAAAGCGCCGCAATGTTGGGGTGGTGCTTTGGTTATACATTACAAAGTCAGTTCCATGATACAGGATATGGCTGTCGCAGGTACGAAAGTGTCTGGCATTTTAACAACTCTTGTGTCTGCCACTTTGGCCGATATAATAGAAATTCCTGGCTGGTTTGATATGGAGTCTGGCGTCTTGTCCGGCGATTATCTGGTGTTGTGGTGCTCAAATGGCGGGGGTCAGGAAGAATTTAGTAAAAAAATTGACATAGATTCAACCATTGGAATACAAAAAATTACGAAACAAAACGGTAAAAACCTGGATATGAATGAGTATGTGGTGCAGTATATGGGCATACCGGAATTGGTGAAAAACAAGAAGACGGAATGGGACTGCCATGCCGGGTTGGAGCCGAGCTCTTTTTCTATTAGGCATGAGATTAAAGTGAAAGGTAAGGCACTTACGGGTGATGCGAATTTATTTATAACACCGGACAAGAATGCCCCGACACGTTTGATTGGTGGAACGTGGTCTGATCATTTGAAGGGTTCGGGATTCAGGGTTTCGGATTTTGAATCAGGCGCGTCTTTATTTCGAGAATTTACACTTACCGATACGGTGATTTCCAATATAATTGGTTATCCCCATAGTGGACTTTGAGTAGCGCGCGGCAATTAATTTAAATATGAGCAAACAAGAGTCAATCGTCATTAGAAACGCAAAAGTACACAATCTGAAAGGCGTTTCGCTGGAGATACCAAAAAATAAACTAACAGTAATCACAGGGCTTTCCGGTTCAGGAAAGTCCTCTTTGGCTTTTGACACAATCTATGCCGAAGGCCAAAGGCGCTACGCGGAGTCGCTTTCGGCTTACGCACGGCAGTTTATGGAAGTGCAAGATAAGCCAGACGTGGATGAAATCCGCGGCCTTTCACCAACAATTGCCATTGATCAACGTACCGTCTCACAAAATCCGCGTTCAACCGTGGGCACGGTTACGGAAATTTATGACCATCTCCGTTTGTTGTTTTCCCGCATCGGTACGCAATATTGTCCGGAATGCAATCTGCCGGCCCGCGCGTATTCCCCGGGTGAAATTATGGAAGAAGCACGCAAAATTGCGCGCAATAGCAAAGAGTTATTAATTTTGTCGCCAGTAATTAAGAATCAAGAAGTAAAACCAAGAGAACTATTAAATCATCTAGAACAAACTGGCGTTGAGGTAGTGCGTTTGAATGGCGTAGTAATGCGCTTGCCAGAAGTGGGTAAATTTAAATTTGACTTACAAAAAAAATACACAGTAGAATTGTTGGTTGCAAAAATTTTTGATATTAAAAAACAAGATGTTGCCCAGCCAATTGATAGGGCGATTGATTTATCAAATGGCGAGGTGGTGTTATCTGACGAAAGCGCCGGAGAAGAATATGTTTTTTCCACTTTGGCGACTTGCAGAAAATGCGGCCGGTCGTTTGAACCAATTGAACCGCGTAGTTTTAGTTTTAATAGTCCTCATGGAGCCTGTTCGCGCTGTACCGGTCTTGGCATCACTTTAGAAGTTGATACTGATTTGGTTATACCAAATACACGGCTTACTTTGGCCGAAGGAGCGATTCAACCGTGGACCAGAATTGTTGGCAATCAAAACTATTATCAAAAGCTTTTGGAAGTAGTCGCGGTTAAGCATCATTTTTCCATAAACACTCCGGTGAAAGATCTGTCCAAAAGCGCGATGGACATCTTGTTTTTTGGCACTGATGGCGAAGAATATGAAATAGAGGGGAAGCATGTGCACTTTGAGGGTATTATTCCAAACCTTACTCAACGCCATGCTGAAACTGATTCTGATTACATCCGCAAAGAGATTGAACAATATATGCATGAAAAAGTGTGCTCAGTATGTAAAGGCCGGCGCTTGAAAGCCGAGTCGCTGTTTATCAAAATTGGCGAGTATTCCATTGCTGATATGGTAGAACTAAGCGTTGAAGAAGCAAGAAAGTTTTTCCAACAGCTAAATGAAAAAAAATCGACGTTGAAATTAACTGACAAACAAACTGCGGTTGCCCAGCCGGTGATAAAAGAAGTCGGTAAACGTTTAGATGATTTGCTGGCAGTTGGTTTGTATTATTTAAGTTTAGACCGTTCAGTCAGCACCTTATCTGGCGGTGAGGGTCAACGCGTGCGTTTGTCCACCCAGCTTTCCACTGGTCTTACCGGCGTTATTTACATTTTAGACGAGCCATCTATTGGCTTGCATCCGTGCGATAATGATAAATTAATTGGCACGCTCAAAACACTGCGCGACCAGGGGAATACCGTGATTGTTGTGGAACATGATCGGGCCATGATGGAATCGGCTGATTTTGTGGTTGATGTCGGTCCGGGAGCAGGGGAATATGGTGGAGAAATTATTGCCATGGGTACAGCGCAACAAATTAAGAAAAATCAGAAGTCATTAACTGGTCGTTATTTAACCGGCAAAGAGGAAATTGAAACACCCAAAAAATTGCACAAAGGTAACAACAAAAGTATAGAGATTATTGGGGCCACGGCTTTTAATTTAAAAAATATTGATGTGGAGATTCCACTCGGTAAATTAGTTTGTGTTACTGGTGTTTCAGGTTCAGGCAAGTCCACGCTTATCAGTGATATTTTGGGCAAAGCTTTAAACAAACATTTTTATCGTTCCAAATCCGAGCCGGCTGAACATAAAAAAATTAAAGGTTTGAATAATATAGATAAAGTGATTGTGATTGACCAGTCGCCGATCGGCCGAACTCCTCGCTCAAACCCGGCGACATATACTGGCGTATTTAGCGCGATTCGGGATTTATTCACTGGCGTGCAAGAATCAAAAATGCGCGGTTATGACGCGGGCAAGTTTAGTTTCAACGTCAAAGGTGGTGGGCGATGCGAGGCCTGCGCTGGCGAGGGTTATGTGCGCATCCCAATGCAGTTTTTGTCCGATGTGTTTGTGGAATGCGGCGAGTGCGAGGGCAAGAGATACAACAAAGAAGCGCTGGAAGTGCATTATCATGGAAAAAATATAGCTGATGTGTTAGAGATGCCAATTGAAGAGTCCTACAAATTTTTTCACGACACGCCAGCTGTTTCAGAAAAGCTTAAGGTCCTGCGCGATGTCGGACTTGGCTATTTGCATCTTGGCCAATCAGCCACAACGCTTTCCGGCGGCGAGGCCCAGCGTGTTAAACTTGCGACTGAATTATCTCGCCGTGCCACTGGCAAGACGCTATATATTTTAGACGAGCCAACCACTGGTTTGCATTTTGATGATATTAAACGGCTTTTGCAGGTTCTTGGTCAGTTAGTGGACAAAGGCAATACAGTGTTGATTATTGAACACAATCTTGATGTCATCAAATGCGCTGACTGGATTATTGACCTTGGGCCCGAAGGCGGCGTCCGCGGTGGTGAGCTTGTTGCCCAAGGCACGCCAAATGATGTGGCGAAGGTGAAGAAGAGTTTGACGGGGCGATACCTAAAAGAAATTGTGTAGAAATTAAAGAAATTATAGAGAAATTTAAATTCCGCCTCATCGGCGGATTTTATATTAGATTGCTTCGTCATCGCTGCGGCTCTTCCTCGCAATGACGGGACGTTATGAGTAAAGCTGGTAATAACCAGAATAAAATTGCCAAATCGTTTTTGATGTAGGGCGAGTCAACGAGGCCCATGACGAGTATCACGACTAAGCTAGTTAAAACACACAAATTGAAAATTGATAAATTATTAAATTGTCCTGACTCTGTCGAGGATGCTCGATGAAATCGGCATTTAAAAATTAAAAATTTAAAATTAAAAATTGATACAATGATCCACACAAAAGAAAACAGACCTAACAATCCGGTGTTCACCCACATCGTCAAAAATATATTATGCGGGTGATGAAAAACTTCAATCCATTTATCAATTCTGTATGGTTTAATTGCTTGTGTATAAGACGCCAAGCCAGCGCCGGCAATGGGGTGGGTTTTGAGAAATTCAGTGGTTTCGGCCCACATGTTGAGGCGCAGTTGGCCAGAGCGATCTTGAAAAAGAAGTTCCTGACGAATGCCTGAAAGGCCTAAAATGCTTGAAATGCCCAAAATGCTGATAATTATAGCGAGCCAGCGGGTTTTTTTGTTGTAGAAAAAGAGGAAAAAGATAAGGCCAGCGGCGAGAGCGACGAGAGCGCCAGTTGATTTGGCATAGATTATGGCGAGCAGTGAAGACACAAGAGACAAGATACAAACAATATTTAATATCCAATATTTAAAATTTATTTTTTTGTATTTGTTTGTTT
>Ga0208977_1001610_pt1 | contig 10828 bp, 9 predicted proteins | sample RifOxyA2_FD_184030 | JGI IMG/M metagenome (GOLD analysis project Ga0208977, IMG submission 184030) | Groundwater microbial communities from Rifle, Colorado - Rifle Oxygen_injection A2 (SPAdes) | ecosystem: Environmental > Aquatic > Deep subsurface > Groundwater | place: Rifle, Colorado, United...
TCCCCCGTATTTGAAAAGGAACATTGTCTTCTTTAAGCAAATCGACAATTTCACCGCTTTCTTTCGGCCCCAACTCTCCATACAGAAGTGCAAAATCAGGCTTCCTGGCCCACTGCGTCACTCCAATGATTCCGCCTATGAACCCCATTGTCATCATGATCATAATAAATTTGTGCGATAAGCTGATTCCATTCCAGATATTGCCGATCTGCCCCATCACATTCTTCAAATCGAGGTTCATTCTTTTTTATCTCCATTTTTAATTGTTTAACAATATTTAGCTTTGTTATTAATTAAAGATATAGCAATTTTAGTACCAAGAAAGTTTATCAAGCTAATAGGTAAAAATTAGTCTTAACGCCTTGTGGGCATAAATACTACAAATTCACGATAATTTATAACATTATTCATAACTTAATCCCACGCGCACAGAAGTTGATAATTTCAATAAAATACTATTCACTGTATATTTTTTTAACATGTTTTTTAGTGACGGGTGTCGGGTGACGGGAAAAAACGTCACCCGTCACTTGTCACACGGTACCTTTATTCACTTAGCGCCGATCGTTCGGCTGAGCGCTCACGACGAAGTCCCTTGCGGTAGGCATTATGCGGAGGACTTCGTCGTGAGCTCAGTCGAACGATAAACCACCCGTGCTACGGATTCTGTTTTGTGTGGATTACAAAGAATTTGCCCGCGCAATTCTTTGACAAGAAATGGAATTTTTCCAATGGAGAGGAAGTTGGTAGTGCTGGAGTATTTACCAGGAATGCCCTGTCTATCTAACATTTGTAACCAAATTTATAATACTACATCTGCATGCGCATTACTTCTTTATAAGTTTCAACGAGTTTGTTGCGTGCCTCCATCATAAATTTAAAACTGACTTCTGCCTTTGCCATAGCAATCATTACTTCATGAACATTTTCAACCTTTCCCGTCGCGAAATTTTCAATACTCGCATTAGCTTTTGTTTGAAGATCGTTGATTTCATTAATAAAGCCGCCTAAAGTATTTTTAAATGAGGAATTTTCTTCCTCTCCTTCAACAGAATTAACAAGCCCATTGTTTACCGGAATATTCCCGTTGTTATGAATAGGCGAAATAGCCATAAATTAATCTCCTATCATTTTCCAAGAATTGACAGCGCCTTATTGTTCATATCTTTTGACGAGTTTATTACTGCAAGGTTCGCTTCATATGCCCTCGATGCCGTTACAAGATCCACCATCTCCATCATAACACTCACATTCGGCATATTCACAAAACCCTTTGCATCTGCTTTGGGATGGCCCGGAATATATACTTTATTAAAAGGTTCTGTGCTTTTTACTATTTGTTGAACCTTAACGCCACCCAATCTCTCCACACCTTTGATATCACTGTTTTTCATCGTTTTATTGAGTAATGATGAAAACTCCACTTGTTCTCTACGATACGGACCACCCTCCGGCGTCTCTGTGGCATTAGCATTGGCAATATTATTGGCAATTACATTCATGCGTACCCGTTCAGCAGAAAGTCCGGAACCACTTATATCGAATACTGAAAACATATTGTCTATACCCATATATTACTCCTTTAACCTCGAGAACTCTCTATTGCCGATTTTATATCTTCAAACTTTTTTGACAGTAATTGTGTGTAAATGTTATATGAAAGAGTATTCTTTACCAATGACGAAACTTCTTTATCCATATCCACATTATTACCATCGTTTCGTACGGTTTCACTCGTATCTTCCTTTGAAATCACAATTTTGGGTTGTAAAGCGTCAAATTTATTCACAGAGCTTTCGTTAAGAGCTTTCTCAAGCTGATCCGCAAAGCTCACGTCCATCTTCTTATAACCCGGGGTATTTACGTTGGCAATGTTATTTGCAATAACTTTGTGTTTTACTGATGAAACATCCAACATCTTTTCTAATAAAGTAGCGCTTTTGTCTATACCAATATTCATGGTTTCTCTCCTTTTATACTTCAACGCAAAATAAATGCCATTTACTCTACAGAATCGCTGCACCTCTAATTATCCTGTCTAAGTGCTTCAACGACAGCTTCTTTCTGTCGTTTGTAAAACAATTGCATTTCACAACCAGGTAAAATATTCATTCCGCACAGGAAACAGTTTCCCTTTCCAAAACAGGTTTTGACTCTGCATTGTATTTATGGAGTTTATTTCTCAACGTTCTTGTGGTAATTTTAAGCAATTCTGCAGCCTTAGTTTTATTTCCACCCATTTTTTCCAGTGTGCTGTAAATTAAGTCTCTTTCCACATCCTCAATAGCTTTTCCTGCGGTTGATGTGCTTTTAGACCGTTCCGCATCCTGATGCGTAAAAAGGCAGTTAAATTGCTCTAATTGCAGCACCTCATGTGATTCCATGACCACTGCTCTTTGTATAATATTTTTTAATTCTCTTATATTTCCCGGCCAATTATACTGACACAAATAGTCCATAGCTTCTTTGTCTATGGATTTCACAACGGCATTATTTTCAAGGCTATATTTTCTGAGATAATAATCCACGAGTAACGGTATGTCATCTCGTCTTTCTCTCAAAGACGGCAAATAAATTGGCACAACATTCAGGCGATAAAAAAGGTCTTCACGAAATGTGCCTTTTGAGATTTCATTCATGAGATTCCTATTCGTCGTAGCTACAATCCGCACATCAATTTTTATCGTCTTTTCACCTCCTACCCGCTCAATCTCCTCTTCTTCAAGAACCCTTAACAATTTGGCTTGTATATTAGGAGATATTTCACTGATCTCATCAAGCAGCAGCGTCCCCTCATTCGCTAATTCGAAGCGCCCTGTATGCTTTGAAATGGCTCCGGTATAAGCCCCCCGCTCGTGTCCAAACAGCTCGCTTTCCAGGAGAGTTTCAGCCAAAGCTGCGCAATTGACACGAATAAAAGGGTTCTCACTGCGAGGACTATGAACGTGGATAGCACGCGCAATGAGTTCCTTCCCCGTGCCGCTTTCTCCTTGAATCAAAACACTTGCCTTACTCTGGGCAATTTTCTTAATCTGCTCATATATTACGGACATCTTGGAATTTCGGCTAAACACGGGATTTAATTTTTCATCAATATTTGAATTAGATCTCCAATATCTGTTCTCCGTAATTAACTTTTGCCGTTCATTCACCCTTGAAATCAAGAGCTCTATCTGATCCGGTGAAAATGGTTTTATAATATAATCATATGCCCCTTTTTTCATTGCCTCTACCGCGGTCTCTATCGTTCCATGAGCCGTCATAAGGATTACAACCGTTTCAGGAGAAATGCTTTTTATCTTTTCCAGAACCTCCATGCCGCACATTCCGGGCATTTTCATATCAAGAAAGATTACATCACAAGGTTCCTTGCTTATCCTGGCTATTGCCTGTTGACCGTTGCTTGCAGATATAACTTCATATCCACCCCTCATTAGTGTTTCACAAAGATATTCTCGTCCTAATGAATCGTCATCTACTACCATTATCTTTTCAACACTCATTTTATTCCCCTGATGAATAGAATTTTAAAATACGCATAAAAACATTTCTTTCAGCAATACGCATCATGATAAAAATTGTGGTATCAATGCTTCATTTTGTGAATACCTATCGTCAAAAGAATCAGTATCGTAAATATTATTTTTTGGCAAGTTAATAGTAAAAGTTGTGCCGCTGCCTTCCACACTCTCTACAAATATTTTGCCGTTATGCGCCTCAATGACCTTGTTCACGATTGCCAATCCCAAACCAGTCCCTTCTTGTTTTGTCGTAAAAAACGGATCAAAGATTTTGTTAACAAGTTCCTTTTTGATGCCAACCCCGGTATCCTTTATTCCGACTTGTATATCTTCATTATGGTAATCATCTCCCAGTATACGCGTAAACACGGTTAAATCACCCCCGCACGTCATGGACTGAATCGCATTTAAGCACAAGTTTAAAAAAACCTGTTGTAATTTTTCCGGATCACACCTTACAATATCATTATCTAAATTATATTCTTTTTGAATGCGAATATTGTTAATACCTTTTTGTCTTATATCCTCAGCCACAAAGAAAAGGGTCTTATCCAATATCTCTGAAATACTATTGTCTTTTGACTTCAATTTGAGAGGCCTGGCAAATACCAGTAATTCAGTCACCGTCTTATTTAAATTTTTTGTGCCTTGTATAATATTTTTTACTAACTTCTTTCTTGGATCTGAATCTTCGAAGTCACGGGCAAGTAATGCGGAAAACCCTTCTATTCCGTTCAAGGGATTACGAATTTCATGGGCAATACATGCTGCCATAGCGCCAATGGCAGCTAATTTATCCGCATTTCTCAGACGCATCTCCAATTCTCTAATTTCGGACAGGTCTCTAAACACCTCTACCGCTCCTATGGTATTTTCATTAGCATCTCTAATTAAAGACACACTGCTTTCTATCCATTTTAACACCCCTCGAATCGTTTCTATCTTTCGCTCTACATCTATACAATTTTTTCTTTTTTCAAGCGCCAGGAGCAATAACGGTGCACTGCCATCGCTATTTTTAAAAATGGCCTCAATCTTCTTTCCCATTACATACGATGCGTCTAATCCTAATATTTTTTCTGCCGCCTTATTAATGGTAGATATTTCACCTTTTAAATTCACCGCTATAACACCACTGTGAATACTGCTCAAAAGGTTGTTTGAATACTTTGTAAGGCTATCCAACTCCTGTACCTTGTCCTTCAAACAGGCATTTGTATATGCCATTTCCTTATCAATTTCTTTAACCCTGTTTTGAAGGTGATTATAAGATTCTTCAAGTCGCAGGGTATACTCGTTAAATAAATGAAAGGCAGAGGCAAGTTCTGTCCCCCAGTTTTTTTTAAATTCACTGATAGTTGTATTTTCCATCATTTCATCTCATTCTTTTCATTTACTTGGATATATGGTTGTTTGATGCTGTAAGTAATTGATTGTTGGCCAGGGTATTCTTTTCGGACCAGGCCTTCCACCAACCAATATCTTCCATATACCATTTTGCCTGGTCTGTCAAATCGCTCTCAGGAAACTGGTTGACAAACCGTTGATATTCGCCAAGAGCAATGTCGTACTTTTTCATATTTCTATAGCAGTTTGCAACCTGGTATTGGGCCCAAATATATTGATCCGAAGAGGTATTGTTTGGAGTAAACAATTTATACATCTGGAGCGCATTATCATATTCACATAGTTTATAATAACATTCTGCGACATCCAGTTGACTCACATTCCTAAGTATCATATCCAACCGCTGATTTTTGGCATTATTTGCATCCAACTCTGATTTTTTATTATTTTTCATTATGTATAGTTGCGCAGTTGAACTTCCTTCCCTTACACTTGCGTCTTTTAATGAGCCTCTCTTGGATATTTCTGCTGACGTACCGATTTTTGCCTGCATATTACCCGATTGTAAAGGATCGTTCTCTTGAGCAGCAGGTAACGATTCGGTTATTTTACTCATATCTCCATCTTTGTTTTTGGCGCCGTCTGGTTCCATAAGCACATTGTTTCCTATTTTTCTATATTGATTTTCCAATCCCTGTAGTTTCTCCCTTTCGGTTCTGAGAAGGGATAATAAACTTTCCACACCTTCTTCTTTTTTAAAACCCGATGGCAATTCTTCAGTTTTTTGATTATTTGAATTCGAAATCGTCTCTTCTGTTTTGGATACAACAGGCCTTAACAACGGTCTTTCAATATCACCACTTATTCTTGCATCCACTTTTTGGGATGCTGTAGGCAAGCAATTTGTTTTAACAGAAGCAATTTTTTCGTCATTACCAAAAAGGCAAGGCATACACCCTAAAACAATTCCAACAAATATGAGTCCTTTTTTCATTAACATATAACACCTTAACAATAATTTGTGATGTTAAAATAAGCGCTACGAATTAAGAGGTAAGCAAACAAAATGCCACATTATTATTAGGGTATATCTGAATAGATACGTGCAGAAGAAACTAATGCGGATACGCAAATGTTATCTTATGGAAGACAAATAGGTTAACACCAAAACAATAATTGATATGAAAAGTGCTTTTATAACCTACTGTTCGGTATGTCTCGTGTGAAATAATTAATCAGGACATGCATAAACAACAAAAATATCGACATCGCATTGTATTGTCAGTTGAAAATTAGAACAAAGGAAAAACCAGAAACCTCTTGAAATGTATCTTTAAAGGATATGTATTATTTAGGCAGGTGAATTTTAACCTTTTTACAAAGGTTGTGTATTACCGGTTGTCTCATCCAGGAGGGCATCTGTAGGTAACAGCGATTTTGGGGCGACTTCGTCTTTGTCCAAACCCACGAGATATGCCTTTATTGCCTGTTCTAACTTCCCCATGGATTTGTAACAATCGCCGATACGTTTAAATGCATATTGCCTTATTTTTTCTTCGTCATTGGTCTTTAATAACTCAAGATAGCTTTTTATTGCTTCTTCATATTTTTTATCATGATAGAGAGCATCCGTCTTCCCTATCATACCTTCGACCATAAGTTCACTCGTGGGATACTGATTTACAAAATTATCAAAAGCATGATACGCTAAATTATAATCACCTCTGTCAAAATAACAATTCCCAATATCCAATGCCATTTTAGTGGCATAATCACTGTCCGGGTATGCTTGCATTCCATCGCGAAATGTCTGTATTGCCGAATCTGACATATTCATAGCGCTTAAACTTTTTCCCATAAAGTACATTCCATAGGGAACCTTACTGTTCTTTGAATAGGTATCTATCGCTCTTCTAAATATTTGAAACGCTGCCAGATAATTATCTTGTTTGTAGAAACAATCGCCCAGCAGGAAACTGGCGTTTTCCATAAGTTCTCCTTCTCCTCCTGGTTCGCTCACCAGGAGATTCCCCAAAACGCTGCCAGCATCCTGGTATTCATTCAATAAATACAAGCAATTACCAATTTGATACTCGGTCTCAAATCTCATTTGACCAGAATCGCATTTCTCTCTTGCTTGCAAAAAAGATTGTAGTGCGCCTCTATAATTGCCCATTTTTACGTGGGTCTTTGCCATATTGAATTGGGATCTGCAAGCCGTATCTTCCTTAGGATATTCACGAATAACCCTTTCATAGACGTCTATTGCTTTGTGGTAAAGACCTTGTTCAACGAAGGAATCTGCTATTGACAAAAGGGCGTCATCAACGAGAGAATCTTTTGGATAACTATACATGAATTGGAAATAGACCCGTCTGGCATTTTCGTGATCCTTCAGGCTGTCATAGCACCGGCCTGTTTTGAACAATGCTTCTTTTATTAATTGAGGTTCTTTATATTTTCCTAATACGATTTTATATTCCTGCAATGCAAGAAAATTAAAGCCGAGATCATAATAATAATTCCCCAACTCTAAATATGCCTTTGCAACCCTGCGATCATTTGGATATTTTAATTGTGCCTTTTGGTAAAGCTGGACGCTTTTATCCCGATAATATTCAAATGCCGCATCCTCCTTGATCTTCGACAAGGTAATAACATATATGGAATCCTCATTCTGAATAAATTCCAACCCGCGTATGCCGAGAACCACCTCTAATATATCTTGTAAAGGACTTTTTTGAATTGAAATATTTACGTAAGAAGATAAGTAGGCAACATCAACGTCTTCATCCACAATAATACTCTTACCAAAACTCGCGGATAACGCTTGTAATATATCCGTTATCTTTACCTGGGTCGCATCAATCGAATACACGGCTACACCGTATTCACCCATTTCTTTCGTCAGCACGATATTTTCATTCGGATTAATCACAATCGGTGTTTTGTTTATCTGTTTAGTATTCTCTTGTTCGTTAGTTTGAGCTTCTGTCTCCTGAGTCCATTCTTCCTCATTCTCTTGCGTCTCAAGTATTTGCAATTGTGTCTGGAGCTTTTCCAAACTGCGCTTCTCCGTATTTAGCTTCTCGCTCATACTGGATGGACTATCTATATTTTGTCCCGCCTGTACCAGAGAGATAGTAAATATCTCAATGAAAGCAGATAAAATTAACCACAATTTAACAGATAACCTTTTATTCATTTTCTTCCCCAAGCAATTTAAGTTAGGCTGCCTCCGGCAGCTTTTTCAATGTAGCGCTAACTTCGGTTCGCTTACATCCTATGCGAACTAAAGTTCGCACCACAACTGCAAGATTGAAATTCCTTAGCATAAGCTTATCTCGAAGCCAATGATCTAACTGAACTACTAGTGCCAACAGCGGTTGCCTTACGAAGGCGTTGAGCTTCCTTCATATAATAATCTGCTATCTTAAAATAAGCGTCTACCACTACCAGCTTATCGTCATTGGAACTGCATTTCCCTTCTTGAGCAACAACCGTATAAAGCGTTTTTCTTGCTTTTTCAAATTCGCCCATTCCTGCATAACATTCTCCCACTTTCAACCGGCTTTTAAAATGATATGGACTATTAATATAATCATTATTTAATGTCTGAAACACTTTCGCTGCTTCTTCATATCTTTCAGACATTAAATAGGAATCTCCCAGGCGGTACATTACAAAATCCTCATTTAAAAAGGGCATTGATTTATCCAACCCTTTTTCATAAGAAGCTGCCGCGCCCCCGTAGTCTCCCTGTTCGTATAATCTATTTGCCTCGATTACGTATTTTGAATTGTCCACCTTCATAGCGCGAGATTCGTTCTTTGAGCCTGGCATTTCCTTTTCTTGCTTTACAAGGGTATTTTCCTTTGTCTTCTTTTGTTGCGCTGTTTTAGTTGTGTCCTTATCTAAGTCTAAATTTTTTGTAAGGTTTTCAATTACCTTTTCCTCATCAATACGTCCCACAACCTTATTTCCATCTTTACTCCGATTCACTTGGTAAAGGAATAAAAGACAGACCACCACCAGGATTGCGAGATTCATGGCTATCGAAACTCCCTGTTGCCGAACGAATAAAACAATTTTAGAAATGTTTACCTTCGGTAATGAGAATTTCTTATTCTTTGATTCTTTGCCAACGACAACTAACGGGCCTGCTGTTTGTTCAGGGATTTCCGTTACTGCTTGTGGCTGATCCTGAGTTATTAAATCAGACATGTTTATTTACCTCATTAAACAAATTTCTAAATAAAATCCTTCTTGGCCCATAAGAGCATTTTCTCTAATTTCCCGACCTGAGGTCCCAAGCTTGCCAGAGCGGCATCTTCATCGTCAAATATTTCGATAAGTTTTAATAAGCCTGTAATGACAAGCAATTTTTTTATATTTTCATTAACGTTAATTAATTTTAACCCCTTTTGCCTGTCTCTGAAGTGTTTTACATAAAATGCCATTATGCCCAATGCGTTAGCGGAGAGGTATCTTGTGCGCGCAAAATCCAGTATGACATGATGGGCATCGTCACACGATAACTTAAATTGATTTTCAAGTTCATCTATTCCCTCGTAAACCAAATCCCCCATAAGTGATAATATCGTTGCTTTCTCTTTTTCTCGTCTCTCAATTTTCATTACAGATGACTCGCTTTGCCATATGGACCGCAGTACCCGTTTCTTTGGAGGATTGTATCATCACCCTATCCATTAATTGCTTCATTATGAATAATCCCCTGCCCGTTTTTTTTGTTAAGTCTTTATATAACGTAACGTCCGGTTCCGTATAAGTCTGCATGTCAAACCCGCAACCATGATCCGAAACCTCTACAACAATCTCGTCCCCTAACATCGCAAATTTTAAAAAGATTGCCCCCTTTTCGTCTTTATGATATGCGAAAGATGCTGCATTCAAGACCGCTTCATTAACAGAGGTAACAACTTCGCTTCTCTTACAATCATCTGTCACGAGAGGCAATAACTTTCTATCAAATTGTTCTAATATTTCTCCGTAATTACCGATGGGTATTGGAATAGACATGACTTCCTCAGACAATGCCGATGTCTGCACCTCGAATCCACTGCATGAAACAATTACAGCACAACCCTTTTCCTCAGCAATCGATACATCGAGCCCTTCTATTTGAAGCTTTATACCCTTTGCCATATCCTCGCAATTTGTCGCACTCCCGTCAGATATTGCATCCTTGAATCTATCTGCCGTAATTGTCCCACTTTTCAGAACTTTTGACAATGCGCCATTCCGGATCAATACTACTCTGCTGCCTGCAACAAAGGATGCATTACTTTCCATAATTGCCATTCCCGGGAACATATTTAAGGGGAAAGGAGAAGATTCCAACACCTCTGCTCCTTTATCGGGCAGACTTATGAAACACGTTAGCTCTTCCCCATGAATTGAATAACAAAGCGTTTGGCTTCGTGCATCTAAAACGGCGCAAAACAGTGATACGGGAAGGCGTTTTAGAATATTTTTACAGAGATACTGATTAACCTCTTTTAACAAAAAAGCAGGGGAATTATCATTTTTTAACACGTAACGAAAAATCGTTTTAACTAAAACGTCCGCATTTTTTATATCTGCTTCACTGGAAATACTCCCAACCAGAAATGCCTTTAACTTCCCAATTTCAACAACGTCATAAAATATATTGCCTCCCGTTTTTGTCGCATCCTTTGCGACAGAAAACACATCTGTTTGACTGCAAAGACCATTCTTCAATTCGTCATTATCAGCGCTCTTTGCACAGCTAATATTGTTATTAAGATATGATAGCGCCGAATCACTTAGAACTCTGTAAATAACGCGCTTAATATGCTCAATTTTAAATGGTTTTGTTATAAAGTCCAATACGCCGAGATGCATAGCTTCTATAACGGCTTCTACAGAACCATAAGCAGTGATGATAATGGCCTTGGTGTCTGGATTTTGTTTCTTTA
>Ga0208977_1001612_pt1 | contig 10817 bp, 8 predicted proteins | sample RifOxyA2_FD_184030 | JGI IMG/M metagenome (GOLD analysis project Ga0208977, IMG submission 184030) | Groundwater microbial communities from Rifle, Colorado - Rifle Oxygen_injection A2 (SPAdes) | ecosystem: Environmental > Aquatic > Deep subsurface > Groundwater | place: Rifle, Colorado, United...
TTCCTGCGCCAGCCGCATTGCCTCCGTTGTTTGCTTTATACCGACCTGTGTGCCGTCTTCATCAATAAGCCTGACCTGTGGAACACGGATTTGGTAGTTTATACGCATTCTTCTGTCTACGGTAACCTCCCATGTTGCCGCTCGCCACGCCTCAACGGCGGTTTGTTTTTTGCGGCGGTCAACAAAAAAAGGACGGCATTAAATGCCATCCCTGAAATGTAATATTACTACACTTTATATTAATTACCTTTTTCCCATCGGGTGAAGGTGAGCCGGGACGGCTGCTTGAAATATTGAAATAATGATTTACAGTAGCAAAAAAGTAATTTATTGTCAAATTGTTGACGTTTTGCCGGCGGCTTCGGTTTTTAGCATTTCCACGAAATTGTCAACCGTCATGGCGCCCATGTCTTTGCCGTGGCGGGTTCGCACGGCCACGGTGCCGGCCTGTTTTTCCCTCTCGCCGATAACGGCCATGTAGGGTATTTTCTGAAGCGTGGCTTCGCGTATTTTGAGATTGATTTTTTCGTTGCGGCCGTCGCACTCCGTGCGGATTCCGGCGGCTTTGAGCTTTAATGTAACCTCGGCGCAATACTCGGCCTGCTTGTCCGTAATATTGAGTACCGCAGCCTGCACGGGCGCAAGCCAAAGCGGGAACGCGCCGCCGTAATGCTCGATTAGTACGCCCATGAAGCGTTCCATTGAACCCATCAGTGCGCGGTGAACCATGTACGGCCGCGCCCGTTTCCCCTCGCGGTCTATATATGTGATGTCGAAACGCTCCGGAAGATTAAAATCAAACTGTATGGTCGAACACTGCCACGGGCGCCCCAGACAGTCTTTTACTTTTACGTCTATCTTCGGCCCGTAAAATGCACCGCCGCCCTCGTCAACTTTAAACGGCAGCCCTGTTTTGGATAGCGCCGCTTTCAGGGAATCTTCCGCTTTCTGCCAGTCCTCGATATTGCCGACATATTTATCGTGCGGGCGGGTGGCGAGGTATATTTCAAATTCGTTGAACCCGAAAGTGCGCAGGAACTCGAGCGCCATGTTAAACACGGAAAGTATCTCTTCCTCAATCTGTTCCGGCATAACTATTATGTGAGCGTCGTCAATGGAAAAGCCGCGCACCCTCAAAAGGCCGTGCAGGACGCCACCCTTTTCGAAGCGGTACACGGTGCCAAGCTCCGCGATGCGGATGGGAAGCTCGCGGTAGGAATGAAGCTGGTAAATCATGATGTGGCCGGGGCAGTTCATGGGTTTTACGCGGTATGGCCTGCCTTCGATCTCCATGGGGGCGTACATCATGTCGGCGTAATTCTGCAAATGGCCGCTGGTGCGGTAGATCTCCTCGCTTGCTATGTGGGGCGTGGAGACGAGCTGGTAGCCCCGCGCCGTATGAAGGTCGCGCCAGTAGTTTTCAACTATATTTTTTATGATTGTGCCTTTGGGGTGCCAGTGGACAAGCCCGCCGCCGACGCTTTCATGAATGCTGAACAGCTTCAAGTCCTTACCCAGGCGGCGGTGGTCTCGTTTCTTCGCTTCTTCTATTTTTTTAAGATGGTCGTCGAGTTCCTGTTGGGTGAAGAACGCGGTGCCGTAGATTCGCTGCAATTGTTCGCGTTCGGCATCACCGCGCCAGTATGCGCCGGCGATGGAAAGAAGTTTGAAATGCTGCACCTGCCCGGTTGAGTCCAAGTGCGGGCCGCGGCAGAGGTCTATGAAATCGCCGGATTCATAAAGCGTTATCCCGGCGGTATCCGGCAGGCCGTTTATAAGTTCAACCTTGTATTTTTCCTGTTTTGCCGTGAAAAAAGCAAGCGCATCCCCGCGGGATTTCGGCACACGGGTGAAAGCGATGTTTTCTTTGATTATCTCGCGCATCCTCTTCTCGATCTTTTCAAGATCTTCCGGCGTAAACGGCGCCGGGCGGTCGAAATCATAATAAAACCCGTCATCCGTTGACGGACCTATTGCAACTTTGGTTTCAGGATAGAGCGAGACTACCGCCGCTGCAAGTATATGGGCGGCAGAGTGGCGCAGAGTGGCAAGATCAGCTTGCGGCAATTTTGCATTCATAAGTTTATTTTCTGAAAAATAACGAATGCCCGGTAGAGGACTCGAACCTCTGACCCCTTCCATGTCAAGGAAGTACTCTAACCAACTGAGCTAACCGGGCTTATGGGCGGAAAACGAAAGGTGCGGGCCGGACTTGAACCGGCGAATAGCGGTTTTGCAGACCGCTCCCTTAGCCACTTGGGTACCGCACCGATTACATAAATATATCTAAAAACAGGTAGAAAGTCAATTCATGGAGGGAGTTGTCTAAAGTTTTCATGTTGTTTTACGAAAGCAGGAGCTACCGGTTTATTGCACCCGCAAATTGTCCGGTGAAGCGGGAGGGCCGTATATTTCCGGCGGAAGGGGATTACCCAGGCATTCCCAGATGTAGCTGGTAAGGGTTATCGGGCCGCCATAGAGACCGGTGCCGTCAGCGCAGAAACCTCTGCGGCCGTCAGGCATTGTGGCATCTCCACCACCCGGATTATACGTTCGCATATCGGCTCTGATTTGTTCTTCATATGGGAATGGCCACAGAGCCTCCCCGGTGTCGGTATTGTATCCTGTCTCACCGTATAAGGTGCCTGAGGCTCCTGTCTTTGTCATGACGGTTGCGCCTATGTCAGCTCCTCCAATATCGGAATTACCTTCGATGCGAATAGGATATTTAAGCGCAGCATTCCCATTTCCAGGAACACCTGTTAACGGATTGATGATTTGACCAACGCTGACGCTGAGGTCATTTGCGCCAGGAGTGACTCCCAAGTAGTCTATCGTATTACCATACAATAAATTATAATCGCTGGCAGCTACACCTCGCAAACCATAATTGCTCGCGTTGTAAATAATACTATTATAAATTCCGTAAGCTGAGTTCCAGTTATACACACCATGCCCGCAACTGGTAACATCAGCGATATTATTGCATGCTATATTCCCGATCGTGGCATTGCGAATGCTAACCGTTGTGTCACCATTGCCCCTTATTCCCTGATCTGCTTTCCACACAACAAAATCTTCGATCGTTAAATTTGTCGATCCCGGTGAAGTGGTAAACGCATGTGTCGCCTCGTTAATAGAGATACAGCCACGCCAAAAACCGTTATCAGTTGATTTAGACTGTCCCCCAACGGTTGTGGGAGGGTGGGTTGTAAATGAACCCTCGATACTATCAGTGGTTCCGCCAGTCAGGAACTCGATAATATTGCTATCCGCCGCGATGCAATTTTGGAATTCAACATGACGGGATACATAATCCTGGAAGACGGCGATCGGCTGGTTTGTATTTATAGCGTCGTTCCGCCCGACACAGCGCCGGAACACAATGTAATCACAATTAAATGCTATAAATTTGTATCTCCCGCTTCCCCAGCCGTAACACTCTTCAAAAAGCAGATACGAGCTATAGGTAATATTCCAGGCGCTCGCATTGCCGTCTGCAGCTTGAAAAGCTCCGCAGCGGAAGAATTTACAATGATCCAAATAAGTTATTAAGACTGCCGGACCGTTATTATATCCTATCCGCGTATTCCCCCACTTAAGCCCTCTGAATTCGATGTAATTGCAGGGACCTCCCCCGTTCAGGTTGAACATCAATTGAATATTTTCACCATCGAATAGGACATTGCCTTCATTTTCGGCTTTTATTATTGTGTATGAATCGGGGGATCCATTGGGAGGATGAGCGGTTTGATTAATAACATTCTTCGTGCCTGTATAAACACCATCCAGAATGATCAACGTATCTCCGCCGGCCATTGAAGACATTGATTTTTCGAGAGTCAACCAGGGAGTCGATTTATTCTGTGCCTGATTAGTTGTATTGGCGTCATTGCCCTGAGGCCCCATGTAATATATTGCAGCCGTAGCATTTGTCAAACCGGAGGACAATAACAAAAACAATACTCTGAGTTTCCGCATCGAGTTCTCCATAATAGATGTCCATAAGGCTTACGGGATTGTATTCACCAGAAACGACTCTTTTGATGCGCAGTACCCGTTAGCCGCGTTATCGAATCAGTAGACCGGTTTTCCGCTAACCGAATCGTAGGTATTGATAATGCCATTATAGCTGTAGGGCACGTTCCACGAACGTGCCGCACACAATTGCCGTCGGACGTCCGGTGCCATACATTGCAGTTCAAAATTCCTCTTTCGATTTCAGCGTCTGTGGGCGTAAACCTGAAATAAATGCCGTTGACAACGCGGCTTAACAGGTCATATATTCCATCGTCAATACGAACAATATCTCTGGTATCATACGCGTTCAGTGCGTTCCTTATATGCTGCTTGGTTTTATTGACGCCAAACCTGCTTTTGATTCCTGCTATTAATTCAGAAATCACCAAGGGCTTGCCTGATTCCATCAGCAGTTTCTTAGTCATGCTTTTTGTAGAATTATGCTGCATAGTTTTTCTTTATTTTTGTATTAACTCCATACGCCCCGGAATTCAACACATTTAACCCCAATAAAAAAACCACACAGCTGACATGAAAAAACGTTAGTTTATATGCCAAAAGTTTACTAGTTTACAACGTCCCCAACTACCAAAAGGTCATTATATCATGACATTTCTATTCTCTTGCAACATTGCAACATAACAAGATTCTCGGTGGAGGGAGTTATCGAAGTTATGGTGTTATTCTTTCAGCAGGAAGTCCATAATGTTGAATTGCTCGATGCCCTTGTACTTCTGGCCTATGTGTTCATCCATGGAAACGACGATTTTCGGGTAATTGTCGCGAATCTCGAGCAGGTTGCCGAATTCGCGTTCGACGGTTTTTGTGTCATTTATAAGGTACGCGGCCTGGATGTATATGCGTTCGCCGTATTTTTCACAGACAAAGTCAACTTCTCTTCCTTTTATAATTCCAACGGAAACTGTATATCCCTGCATTATCATATGAGAATATATAAGGTTTTCGAGTATCTTATTTATGTCCGGCTGGCGGTAGCCGATTACTGTATGGCGTAATCCCAGATCCTCGAAATAATATTTTTCGCCTATTTCGAATATTTTTTTCCCCTGTATTTGGAACCGTTTTGCTTTAAAGATAAAAAACGACTCCTGTAACCAGGACAGATAATTTAATACAACGTTGGGGGAAATGGCGGTTTTTTGCGATTTCAGAAAATCGCTTATCTTTTTTGCCGATACAATGCTTGCCGTATTGTCGGCTAAAAACTCAACCAGCCGTTCGAGGAGGTTGACGTTCCTTATGTTGTGCCGCGCAACTACATCTTTCAGCAATATCGAATCGTATATGCTTTTCAAATAGCCATATACGACCGTATCGTCGAGTTCAAGATTAACCAGGTATGGAAGCCCGCCGAATTTAACGTATTTCATGAATGATTCGTTGCCGCGGCGAAGCTTGTGAAAGACCAGAAATTCCTGATACGAAAGGCCGAATATTTTTATCTCGATGTAGCGGCCGCTGATTTTTGTGGAAATCTCACTGGAGAGCATATTTGCGTTGCTTCCCGTGCAATATAGATCATAACCGCCTTTAGCCTGAAATGACTCCAATGCCTTGTGGTAATCCTGAATTTCCTGAATCTCATCGATAAACAGGTAGCACTTACCTTTTTTCTTTTGTTTCTCCACATATTTTATCAGATCATAAGCTGATTTTATGTTATTAAAGTCGTGTAATTCCTTATTGATATAAATGATGCGCGATTCCGGCACACCGATTTTTTTGAGATGGGCGATAATCTGGAACATGAAATAACTTTTCCCCACCCGTCTTTGGCCGACAATCACTTTGACTATATCTTTGTTAATGTAGGGAATTACCTTTTCAAGGTAAAAATCGCGCGGTATAAATGTTTTAATCATAATTAAAACTCCATTAAAATACTAATATATTTTAATTATACTTAAAAGAAACATAAATTGCAAGGATTGAGTGACGGTTCGACGGCAGCATATCGCAATGCATCTCATTTCCTCTTTTGATTGTTATGCGGGTTTCCACGGGCCGGGTGCCAACCAGGTCAGGTTGCTTTTGTATTTCTTTTCAATGCTATTGATTATTGGCAGGAGAAAATTTCTGAGGGCATTGATGACGTCTGCCATATTTTCCGGTGCATACCCGAGTTTCTGTTTACGAACGAAAGCTTTCCACTGGATGTTTTTAAATTCACTCGACGTAAATGCATCTGTTAACGCGATGGGGGCGGTTACTATAGCGGTTTTCCGTGCCGCAAAAGTATTTCTGATAGATTCTTCTAGTGTGCGGCTGCTGAAATTGAAATGATTTGCCAATAGCCAGATATCATAGAAATCTTTCATCCGGCTGTTCAATATGCCACGGTCAACCATCGCGTGAAACTTCTCCGCCACCACTGTTTCACGGGCATATCCTTTAAGTTCGGGAGCCGGCATGGCAAGGATTGTCGGATAGTTTATTATTTCCGGTTTCGGGAAAACTATATCTCCGAAACCAAAATCGATTTGCATTGTAGTACGCGCGCGCCCAAGATAGCCGACAAATTTGATTCTGACGCCTTTATAATTGCCATTCTCAATTATTTGTTCCCCCTTCACGGAATCTGAATCGTACACCATCCCGTCGGGATCCACTTCAACGCTGCAGGCATCTTTAACCATTCCGAGAACATTATCCATACTGTTATTTAAATGTCCAAGCATATCAATGTCCCGTGTCGCACGCGAATACGGCGCATTCCAAACGATAAACATTACAGCGCCCTTAAGTGTGGCGCTGTTCTTATGCTTTGACCGTCCAAATCTGTACAGGAATCTTTCGATTGCGTAATAAAGGAGAATTTCGTCAAACGGGCGATTTGTTTTTTTAGCATGGTTGAGAAGCTTATCGTGTATAGATGCTGAGCGGTCCTTAATCTCTTTTGTCATAGTCATAGAATGGATTCAATATAAGGTTTAATTACTTTCTCTACCCGGCATATCCGGGCGTACTTGAGCAGTTCATCTACTGGAGAACGTTTTTCTGACCGGCAAAGTTTCAATGCTTCTATGGCCACATCGAGGCCGAGCCGGTTGCGAAACTTAAAACAATCCGCAACGGTTTTTTCAGGCGAATACACTCTGACGGTAGCTCCTTCTATCTTATGCTCTGCAATTCCCGCTTCAAAAGCTGCCTTCGAAAACCAGTAAAAGGATGTCGGAGGATATTCTATTCTGGGTTTCTCGGCACCGGAACGCAGTGCAACATGCACTTCGTGAGGAACTTGCGTAGTAATTCCATGAAAGGCAAGGGCTGAAATCAGGCAAATAACCCCTTGAGGTATTCTCAATCCAACCGCTACGAGATCCGGTTGCGGCAGGGAAGGCAAGCTGCTTAGGCGGTATATTCCCCTACCAATCTGTCCAATGATACCTTTAGTCTTCATCCGGGCAAGCGTTTGCGAATGAATTCCTGCCCGCTTGGCATCGGAGGCTCTTAGTATGCCATCTTTGCTTTTAAATATAGTTATTTCTTTTTTGAATATAGTTTTCTTCATGTCGTAACACCTATAGATATATATTTCTATAGGTATTATATCACAAATGTTCCGGAATGTCAATGCCTTTTTTCAATAGCAATGTTCGATAAGATGTATATTTTGCAGCTTTTTCATTCCGGAAGGATATCGTCGGTGGTATTCTTATCTTCCATTTCTTGTTCGCTGTAACCTTTGGCCATCAGGTATCCCTTTGCCCGTTCACCAAGCTTGTATCTTGCCATTAATTCGTGAAACGCCTTGCCATGATTAGCTACTATCAGGTGCGCAAGTTCATGAACGATTACGTAATCCCGTACCCAGGCGGGCATTTGCGCTAACCTGTGCGATATAAGAATTCTGCCGGTTTTAACATTGCAGCAGCCGAACCTGCTGCTTTGGTTTGTAGAATATTCAATGGACGTGATATTGAGCTTTCCTTCAAAATATTTGCTGTTCAACTTTTCGGCTACGTCTTTTAAGTTTTGCGTGCTGTCCAGTTCCCTTCTTTTTGCTTTCCGTGCGAAACTGTTCTTAAATTTCTCAATTACTTTTTGAAGATATTTTTCTGACGTATCCGTGGGCGCATTAACGTACATGACGCCATTTTTCAACCTTGCGCTTATTGTCCTAATGCGCTTATTGCTGCGGATGACTTCTATTTTGGTTATCAACATTTTTGTATTAACTTCAAACGCCCCGGAATTCAACACATTACCCCAATAAAAAGACCACACAACTGACATGAAAAAACGTTAGTTTATATGCCAAAAGTTTACTAGTTTACAACGTCCCCAACTACCCATTTTATATGCAATAAGTTCAATTGGTCAAGCTTGGTACATGACCGATTCTTAAAATTCATCCAGACAATTTATTGCACCGGATGAACCAACGTAATAATTGGGCAATACTTGATGGAATATTTCCTTGCCCTTGGCAAGTATTGACAATAATTCGGCGCCTTTTATTCTAAATAAATCATTTGCTACCCTTTCACGTAATTCGCTGTCTAATCTAATTTTTCTGAATATATCCGGGGCACTAGTTTTTGTATAAATTGGAGAACGTGGGAACCAATAATTAAAACCGTATTCCCTTCCAAAAGGATATTTAATGGTATAAACAAAATAAAGCAAATCAGTCTCGATTAATCTATTTCTATTGTCGAATTTAAGAGGAAAGTTTTCCGCTTGTATTAATTCAAGTAAGTAGTGATAATTTGGCACAATATATTTTACCTTATTCTGCTCTTTGGCTTCTTGCTCGTTTTTTGCTTCAATAAAATCAGCGTGTATTTCCCAATCAAGTATAGGCTCCATGTATTTCTTGTTTTTGCTAAGTCTTCTCGTTTTGAGCAGGGCGTCCATTAAAATGAATTTATTGTTTTCCAATAATATTGCGCCAGTTATCTCTAATAGTACGTAAAAAAAATAATTAACAATCCCATTGGTTCCATGCCTATTGCCGTCTTCGTTTAGGAGATGTATTTTTTCAAATATTTTTGTAATATGCGCCCAATGATCTTGATTATATTTTGAAATTTGGTCAATTAAAACAATGTAACCAAAAGAGTATTCAAATAGTTCGACGAATGCCTTCCATAACACCGTATGGCCAGAATTTATATTGTCGATTATGATTTTTTCGGCATATCTTATTAGTTTATTTTGTTCAGTCTCAATTAATTGCGAAATTTTCATTCCGTTATTAGGTGATTGCAAAGTTGCCTCAAATCTTTTTGACACGATTCTTTCTTGAGATTGTTCCGTTCCTTCTTGAGCAATCAGTATGCGATCCCTAAGTTCTTGCAGGAATTCCTTTGCACCTTCAATCGGGATGATTATTCCTTCCTGGTCGTTAATTATTTGTTTTCGGGAAGCGGATATTTCTTCTTTTTTATATTGAGTCCAATAAAGCGTATAACCTTTAAAAATTCTTTTCTTGAGTAGTTTAATAATTGTTCCGTCATATTCATTAGCTGCATAACCTAAAATTAAGAGTCCGTTTGCCTCGATAATAGAAGAAAAATCTTTTGCTAATCGTTTTGGCAAAGGAGCAATTAAATCCTTTGTTGTGGTTCTAATTTTGCCTTTTTCAATTGTTCCGTTGATCTTATATATTCTGCAAATCTCTTCTTTATGCCAGGGCTTACTATTAATAATATCTTCATTTGTGCTTATTACACAATATCGCCCCTTAAGACCTGCTTCGTCGAGAGCTGCTTCCAATAAGCAATCATGATTTGTTGATATAATATGTTTAATCAAACTATTTTTTACAAATTCTGCTATCAATCTATGTGATTCACCGGGAGATATATCTTTAAATTTATCATTCAAATATTCTTTTTGCTCTTCATTCGACGGGAATACAGATCCAATTATTTCATCATACCCAACGTTTGCGCATTTGTCCCGATAGTATTTTTCCATCTCGTCAGTAGAATATTTTTTACTGATATTCTCTTCAGACTGTCGTACAATTTTTAGCACATCCAACAATATATCCCATCCTGAAGGAACACCGGCATCTTTCGAAACGCCCGCCCCAATAAACAACACGTACTTGTTACTGCAATCAGCCATGTTGTAAGCTAATGGCACTATTTTATTTATTTCATATTTCTGTATTGCCATTTTATACCTCATCTTGTATCAAGCTAAAATGCTACAAGTTTGTCGCCCAGGGTGTGTTTTAAATTCCATTTTTTGGTGGTGTCGAGGCTGCGTTCCAGGCAGATGAATTGTTTGTCTTTTTGTTTTTCTATTTGGGGTATGGTATCCGGCGAAAGGGCCATGTCTAGGCAGATCAGGGCTTCTTTGAAATTGTCTTTTGCGAGGTAGACTTTGTTGTTTTTGAAGGGTTCCTGTTTGGCGAGGGTGTAGTTCAGCATGAAACCGTTTTTTAGGAGGACTTCGTCGAATATGTTTTTCTCGTCCGCGAGCGAGAGGAACATGGCTTCTTTTTCTTCGATGTATTTTTTTAGCAGGGTGATGTTTTCGTTTTTCGACTTTGCGGGATCGGGGGCGAAATCGCTGCGCGGGAAGTTGGACCTGGCGAGTTTATAAACTTTGAATCCGGTTTGAAACGGTTTTTTTCGTTCGTTCAAAAGGTCGGGCTGTTTTGACTGTTCTTCCTGTTCAATCTTTTTAATGACCCGTTTATTGCGTTCAATCGTTATATCAGAAATCTTTTTGTATCCTGCCTTATATGCTTCACTCGTTGTGTCTGTAAGTTCAGGAAGTTGAACGAGGATAAATTTGCGATTGCCGCTATCTTCGCG